>Ga0208105_1000732_pt1 | contig 10367 bp, 3 predicted proteins | sample CryBogCBE16Jul07_FD_184574 | JGI IMG/M metagenome (GOLD analysis project Ga0208105, IMG submission 184574) | Freshwater microbial communities from Crystal Bog, Wisconsin, USA - CBE16Jul07 (SPAdes) | ecosystem: Environmental > Aquatic > Freshwater > Lake | place: Crystal Bog, Wisconsin, USA... | reverse complement strand
GCGGCTGTAGTCGTTGTGCTACTGCCCGAGCGATGCGACACAGCAGAACGCCCGATGCCGCCCAAAAGAACGGCTATAGAATTATTTAAACCGCTCTAACACGCTCTAACGTACCGATTCCAGACTGTCAAAGGGCTTTGAAAACTCGTCGGTCAGGATCGAGAGAAGGCTTCGGCTACGGATTTGGATATTGACCGTTACGGCCATGCCGGACTTGAGAGGGAGCTTTTCCCCGTCGTGTGTCAGGAACTGCCGCCCGAGGTTAATCTTGGCGGGAAAGCGCGGGTACTTGTACTGCTCGTCCGGCGGGAGCGAATCCGCGGCAACATAAATCAGGGATCCCTTCACTTCTCCGAATTCCCGGAACGGAAACGTGTCGAATCGCACCACCGCCGGCAGTCCCTCGTGGACGAAGCCGATGTCTTTGTTGGTGAGGAAAACCTCAGCAATCAGATCCTCTCCCGGAATGATGTCGCAGAGCTTGTCTTTGGTGGTCACCACGGTGCCGACGGCCTTCTTCTGCAGATCGAAGATGACACCGTCCAACGGGGCCGTGATCTCGTGGTAGCCCAGCTTTTCCAGGGAGGCTGCCCTGTTTGCATCGATCTCGGCCAGTCGGCGCGTCATCTCGTGCTCCTGCTGGTCAAGTTCCGAGCTGACCCTGGCAAAGTCGCTCTTGAGCTGGTCCAGGTTACGCTGGGCATTCACCCATTCCGCCTTCCTGTCCAGAATCTCGACTTGGGAGACCACTCCGCCCGCCACCTGGTTGTAGTGGTCGTAGGCCTCTTTTTTGATCAGCACCAGGTTGGACGCGCCGGGAATCTGCTGTTCCAGTCCGGCTTTCTGGGCCTTCTTCTGCTCCAGCGCGGTCAGGTCCTGAACGATGGCGGCCCGCTGCTTTTCCAGTCCTTCCATTTCAGCCCGGGCCACCTCCTTGTTGATTCGGATCAGTGTCTGTCCCTTTTTCACCCTGTCGCCGTTGTGCACCAGCACCTCGGAGATCACGCCTTGAACGGGTGCCTGGACCTCGTGGGCATTTCCGGCAGGAACGAGCTTTCCCTGAGCCGGAACCACCTGACCGATCTTGGCCACGGAGATCCAGATCCCGAAGGCAGCGGAGAGGGAGATCAGAAGATAGAGGAAGATGCGCGACCAGAAGATCGTGGATGGCATCGGGGCGTTGCTATCCGGCTCGAAAGCCCGGCGGAGGAGGCCTCGTTTCGGTCTTGCTGAACTATTCACAGGGATAAAGGGGATGAAAAGGATTGGGAAATCATGATATCCTGGAATGGATAGTCACAGGAGTCCTGCATTTTCTTCCTGATTTCCATATTTTCCGTGTTTGTCATGCCGCTCCCTCCTGCTGGAGCATCAGGGCATAGTAGAGGCCTTTTTTCTGCATGAGTTCCGCATGGGTCCCTTGTTCCACAAGGAGGCCGTCCTGCAGGTAGAAAATGTAGTCTGCCATCCTCACGGTCGAGAGTCGGTGGGTGGCGAAGAAGATTGTTTTTCCCGCAAAGCGCTGCCGCAGGTTGGTCATGACGCGGAGTTCCGTGGGAGCATCGAGAGCGCTCGTCGCCTCGTCGAGCAGGAGCAGGCTGGGTGACTGGAGGATGAGTCGTGCCAAGGCTATGCGCTGTCGCTGTCCGCCTGAGAGATTGCGTCCCTGTTCGCCGACGGGCGTCGCGTATCCGTTGGGCAGGGTCATGATAAAATCATGCGCCTCGGCCAGTTTGGCAGCAGCGATGATTTCGTCGGAGGAGGCGTCCGGATTGCTCAGGGAAATATTGTCCATCACCGACCCTTCCAGCAGCAGCGTTTCCTGAAAGACCATGCCTATCTGCCGGCGCAAGGAGTTGAGTTCGACTTTGGAGAGATTGAACCCGTCGATCTCGACCCTGCCGGCTACCGGTTCATAAAGCCTTCCGATGATCTTGAGCAGGGTGCTCTTGCCCGACCCGCTCAGGCCGACCATCGCGATGAGGCCGCCGACGGGCACGTCGAGCGAGACATGCTCGAGTTGGAGTTTTCCGGGGGCGTAGCCGAAATCCAGATCGCGGCAGTTCACGGCGCCCTGGATCTCGGGCATCGGGATCTGCACATCGGATTCCTGATCCTCGCGTGCGCGGTTGGCCACGTCTCCAAGGCGGTTCACCGAGAGAGCGGCCTGCTGGAAACTCTGCCACGATTGGGCGAGCCTCAGCAGGGGGCCGGTCACGTAACCGGCGAAGATGCGGAAGGCGATCAACTGCCCGAGCGACATCTTTTGGTCGATGACGAGGTAAACTCCGGCCCAGAGAACGGCCACGTCGTTGAAGCGGTTGATCAGCATCCCGATTGTGGAGGCACTGGTGCTGGTGAGCGTGTTCCGGAAGGAGGAGGCGATCGTGTCGCCATAGCGCTTGTACCACTTCCAGCGACTGCGAGTCTCGATGTTCTGCCCCTTGATCGTCTGGATACCTGTCAGGGACTCGACGAGGTGCGACTCGGTGGCGGCGTTCTTCTCCGCGCGGTCCTTGAGTTGACGTCGCACGATCGGAGAGACAAAGAGCGTCAGGGCGACCAGCAACGGAACCCCGATCAGGGCGATGGCCGTCAGTTCGACGCTGTAGAAGAGCATCACGCCCACGAAGATCAGCGAGAAGGAGGCGTCGAGCAGGGCCGTCAGGGCGGTCCCCGTAAGGAACGAGCGGATCGTGTCCAGTTCCCTCAGGCGGGAGGCGATTTCCCCGACAGGGCGCTGATGGAAATAGGAGAGGGGAAGCCGGTAAAGATGCTCCAGCACTTTCAGGCCGATGGAGAGATCGATTCTGTTGGTGGCGTCGGTGAAGAGGAAGGTCCTGATGGCTGTCAGTGCCGCTCCGAAGATCGTCGTGATGATCAGCAGGGCGGCCAGAATGTCGAGCGTGCTCAGGCTCTCCTGCACGATCACCTTGTCGATGATGATCTGGATGATGAGTGGATTGGCCAGGGCAAAGACCTGGATCAGCATTGAGGCGACGATGACCTCGATGAACGTCCGCGTGTGCTTCCTGATGAAAGGGATAAAAGAGGCGAAGCCAAACGCTTCGCCCTTTGGAGAGCGAGATCTGCGGGTGAGGAGGATCACATGCCCTTGGGTGCCGTCGCCCGGAGGGGGCGGCAGATCCTTCCATTCCATCCACACCTGGCCCTTCAGGGGATCGGCGATGAGCAGGCCGTGGTGATTCACCGCCTGGATGACGACCAGGGACTCGCCGAGGATCATCAGGAAGGGGGGATCCTGATCCCGGAGATGATCCGCCGGAAGCTGGAGCGGCTGGGTGGCGATGCCGATCATGTCGGCTACCGAACCGAGACGGGGGAAGGAGAGACTCCGGCCCTCCATCTGGAACTTCAGCGCCGAGCGCACCACCTCCTCGCGGAAGGGAAGCTCCAACTGCCCGGCCAGCATCCGGAGGCAGGCCATGACGGCATCCTCCGGGGAAGAGGCTTTGTGGAAGGGTGGGGGAACCGTCTCGAGAGAGGGAGAGGGCGGCTCCGTTGCAGGTTCAACGGTGGAAGTTGAAGCAGGCGAAGATTGTTGATCGTTGATTGTTGATTGTTTGCCGGAGAGAAGGGCTGGGGAAGAGGGGGAGGCGAGTGTCTCGAGAAGTGAGTTCAGGAGATCCGAAGGAACGCCGATCGTACGACCGGTGGAAGATAGAAGATAGAAGCCGGGAGTTGGGAGCTGGGAGCTGGGAGCTGAGACTTCGGAAGGATTGGGAAGGGGTGCCGGGGAGTCGAGAACTGTTGCTTGGGGGAGTAGTTCGATGGCGATCTGCTTGGCGGCGCCGACAGGGAGTCCCCGTTGTTTGAGCAGATCCCGGATCAGAGGAAAAAGTTCGGAAAGGCAGGTTCTTGAACGCAGGGATGCCGCCCAGCCCGGGTGATCCTTAAGGAGCGTCCTGAAGGTATCTGCAGGAATCCTCAGTGTCTTGACAGGGGAGGCGGCACGTACCCACTCGCAGGGGGCTTCCGTCGCCAGTGAGAACCATCCCACGACTTGCCCCGAGGTGAGCAGTTCCAGGGAAACCGGCTGATCCGACGATGCAAGCAGCCTGAGGCTGCCCTCCTTGACGAGAAGCACCTCGGACGGAAGTACCCCTTGGGAAATCATCTCGTCCCCCGTATTGAACGTTTGTTCCGTGATTTCACGGACAGAAAGATCTCTCAGGGCTTTCTCGGGCAAATCCCCAAACGGATCGGAGCTAATCAGGAGAGAGGTCTGAAGTGAGGCGTCGGACATGGAGAGTGACATTTATTCACAAACATGAGTCCCTGTCATGGTACAAGGATCATATCAACATGGAATGGCAACTGACGGGTATGCGGGATTGGTGTCGCAGAAATTCGAAAGATAACAAACCATAACGCCCGGAAAGGGGACTCTCCGGGCGTTTGATGAATTCCTAACCCTATCCGTAGGGATCCCAGCAAGGGAATTGGATCAGATGATATGGGCGTTATTATTCCAGGTAAATGTTCCTGTGACTCCAGTGAGGTGGGCGACATGGTCGGCAGCCGTCTGGCTGTTATAGGTGTAGATATCAATGATTCCGGCACCCCCGGAGACAGTCTGGTAACCAGCACTGCCTCCGTGTACGCCTCCAAAATCATGGAGTTGGATCACATCATTTCCAGAACCGGCTACAAAGCCAGTGATCAACGCCACGTTCAATCCACCATTGCCATTGCCATAGGCGTTCTGAGTATCTCCACCATTTGCCATGACGAACAAGTCAGCACCCCCTCCGCCGGTGAGCGTATCGCTTGTGGTATTTGTGGCGGCAGAACCGGCGAATCCCTGAAGAGTGGAATTGGCCGTCTTTGAGGCGATCAGATCATTATAGCCTCCTTGAGCCCCCAAGAGGGAAATGCCTGAGGTGTTCTGGGAACCATCCAACGTATTGAAGGAACCCGACAATCCTGAAAAGTCGATATCTTTGGTTACCGAGGATGCGATCGCAATGTTTGAATTCTCGACAACGTTCGACGTGGCTGAGATCAGCGTGGTGTTGGCGGAACCGACGAGCGTGGAGTTCGATATATTACGCACACTGATGACCTGACCTCCGTACAGCGAATTACTTGTTCCCGAGCTGATATCGGAATCCTGAATCAAGGTGGTATTTGCAGAACCAATCAATGTTGAGAAAGAGAGGTTTGTCGTGGTGATGCTGGTCGTTCCGGCCTGCGCTTTGATGAATTTTCCACCCCCTAAGCTGTCTTGGGTATTGAAGGCCAGGGAGCCATTTCCGCCGATGACGGTGGCAATTCCTTCGGCTGCCGCATTGGCGCCGAATGCAATGGAATTGCTGCCCGTGAGATCCAGAGCCTTGAAGCCTACGATACTCGAAAATTCCGTATCACTGATGGAGCCGGAATTGACCACCGTGATGGAGTTGTTTGATCCGGATCCCCCGTTGATATAAAAGTCTCCGAGAGCATTCTCCGTAAAGCTGTTGGTTCCCGATCCGCCAAAGATGGAGGAGAGACCAGCTGCGGAAGCTGATCCCGCTCCTGATCCGGAGAGGTCGACCACATTCATGCCATTGGAGAGATCGAGAACCTGGATATTGGCAAGTTTTGAGAAATTGTTACTCTGCACGACTCCTCCCGTAAGGCTCAGGGTATCCGATCCGGTGGTGCTGCCATCAATGAAGTAACTTCCGAGCAGACTCTCAATGAAGGAGTCACCCCCGGATCCCCCGTAGATGGACGCAAAGCTTGGCACTGCGACGTTGGGTATGGGTGTTAAGTTCAGGGTGGTTGGTGAACTCACCTCGAAAGCCTTGATTTTTTTGACCCCGATGAAGGTTTGATCGGTGTAGCTTCCAGGTTGGTCGAGTTTCAGGGTGTCGTTACCCACCCCACCTGTGATGACATCATTCTGGAGCTGGGCAGTCGATGCGATCTCGAAGTAATTATTGGTTCCCTGACTGCCGTCTAGGTTTAAGGAGAGGTAGTCACCTTTGGCAGAGAGACCGGCCAGCGTGTCGTCCTGGGTTGCAGCGGCCGCGAGCGTGTAGGAGGCAAACTGTGCGAAGGAGTTGCTGCCAGTCCCTCCCACGAACTTGGTAATGCCAGAGGCCTGAGCCGCACCTGCCAAGGTGACGGCATTGGTGTTTCCGGTGAACACCATGGTGCTGAAATCGTGAAGACCTGAAAAATCTCCATCAGTGATCTTGTTGTTGGAGTCCAGAATCGTGACGACATTCGGGTTGGCGGACGTGGGATTGGCACCTGCGGTGAAATCCACCCCGCCCCCCAGAACTGCGCTGCCGAGATAGGCGGGGGCATTGCTGATGGAGAGAGTGGTGGAACCCACTCCCCCGTCCAGGGTCAGGATTCCCTCGGCTTGGGCTGCGGCACCCAAGGTAACGGAATTTCCAAGCAGGGAATCCACCTTGCTTTGATAAAGATCGAGTTCCTGAATGTTCTGGATATTTCCCGCTCCAAAAAAGCTGTCGGCGATCTGCAAGGAAACCGCCGGGTTCTCATCCGGCCCGGTCGGTCCGGTGATCTCAAGAACGGAATGGGAGTAGGTGTTGATTGTTTTCGGGATCAGGATCCGTTGAGCTCCGATGATGGAATCCGATTGAATGGTCGGGATATCCGGCAGCTCCACGGTGAAATTCCAAGGAGTGTATTTTGCGCCGCCATTATCAGTCCATGTTTGGGAATACGAATAAGCCCATGAGGAGGCGTCGATGGTATCGCCCGAGGCGCCTCCGATGATCGTGTGGATTTGGGCAGCACCCGCATATCCCCCCAGCGCCAAGTTCGTCCCAATGCCCGTTCCCAGGGCCGAGGTATTGGGTTGGGGATCAAGCGCGAGGGCTTCGATATTTTCCATCCGGATGAAATCGTTGTCGGAGATGGAATTTCCCGTCGGCAGGGTGGCAATTCCTCCTGCCTGGGTAGCTTTGCCTGTGGAGCCAGTGGCCACGCTGACGGTATCCACCCCCTGAGGGTCTCCGATGATTTCATCGTAGGAGCCGACTAGGGAATCGGTGGCAAGATTTTGAAAGTCAACAACGAGATTTGCTCCTTTATTTAACTCGAATCCGATGACGCTGATGGTATCGGTATTCAGTCCTCCAAAGATGGAGGTCAGGCCGGAGTTATTCCCATTCTCAAGCTGGACGAAGTTGTTTCCATTCCCGAGAACCAGTGCGTCGAAGGTTCCTCTCAGGGAATCGGAGGTGATGGCTCTTGCCTGGGTTCCGATCAGCTGCAAGGAGTCCTGTCCGCTTCCAGTTCCCACATGGGCGACATAGGTGAGGTTGGAGAGTTCCCCATAGGATGTCTGGACGACATCCTTTCCATTCCCCCCACTACTATAGGAAGTTACATCAAAAACGCTCGTTGTTCCGAATACGTTGGGAGTGACATCACCTCTAATGGTGAGAGCTCCATTGAATCCGGTGGCATTCAGCGTGTCCTCCCAGTCGTAATCACCTAAATAGACCGTCTTGATCCCGGCCCCTTCGGCATTGGCTCCCAAGGTGGCGTTCGTGGGGCCGCCATTGAATACGAGGTTGTCGATCTGGGCATTATAGTCACCTCCAAAGATTGAGTCTGGAAGATTGCCCCCATCGACAAGATACATCCAGTTGTTCCCGCCTCCACCGACGAGCGAGGCATACGGAAGATCCTCGATGGGAGTAATGAAGCTGTAGCCACTGCTAAGGGCCAGATTATAGGTGATTGTCTTGTTGTAGAGAGGATTGGAAGAATTGTACGAGGAGGGGATGTAGGAGGAATTATCGGTCAGATCGATCGTGTCGGCTCCAGTTCCCCCGATCAAGGTTTCCACTCCCGCGTCCATGAAGTCATTGCCCATGAGGAAATGGTTATTTCCGTTGGCTGTCTGTACCACCTTGATGCTGTGAACATTGGCGAAGTCGGCATTGGTGACGGAAATCCCGTCTCGAGTGAACTTGAGGGTATCGACGCCACTGTTTCCGGTAATTGTGCTGTTGATCCCGGTGGATGTGTTGTCGAGATACCCTTGGTCGGTAATCTCCATGGTGATTCCTGCCGATCCAAGGCTGGCGAAGTTAATACTGTCCCCGCCGGTGTCATTCCCTTGCCCTCCGATGATGGTGGTGATCCCGGCCTGAAGGGCATTCTTCCCCAGAGTATCATTGTTTCCCCCAGAGCCGAGGAATTCAATGGCCCCAATGTTTCTTACTCCGGCCAAGTAATCATCCTGAATGGTTGTTCCTGACGTAAAGGCCAACGTGTCGTTGCCATTGGTTCCGCCAACAACCGAGCTGCTTGCCAAGTCGGTCGAGTTGTCCAGAACGAAGTTATTGGTTCCCGTGAGGGCTCCGAGAAGGGTGTTGTTTCCCGCTCCACCAAGAAGGCTGTCTCCCGTGCCCCTGCTTCCGTCGATGTAGACATTCGTGGAGGAATTCAGGGCACTGGCATTGATCGTGTCGGCGCTGGCACCACCGATCACCGATTCGATGCCGGCTGTTTCCGCTTGGGTTCCTAGGGTTAGCAGATTGCCCTTGGCTCCGGTAGCCAGGATGATCTCACCGAGGTTGCGGTCATGAGCGAAGGAGAGATCACCGATAGTCTGGGCTCCGGTGAGGATCTGCAGGATCTGCAGGGTATCCGAGGCTGGTGACCCGGTGAGCGAACCCGAGAGGGTGGAGTCGGCAAGATTGGCGACATTTTCGATTTGAAAAATATTCCCCACGGCATGGCCGCCGATCAGGCTGTCCCCGCCGCGACTGGCCGCGAAGTCCCAAGTCAGGATCGCCCCCCCATGGGTGTTGTTGTAGGTTGATCCATCGATGGTCGAGGGGCCGCTGCCTCCGATGATGGTGGTAATCCCGGCGCTGTCGGCGCCTGTGAGGGAAACCTGATCGTTGATGCCGTTCAGGTTGAGGACATTGATGTCGGAAAGGTGCTGGAAGGACTGCGCGTTCAGCGTGGCGGCATTTGCCTCGACCGTCAGGGTATTGATGCCGCCGCCGCCCACAATCGAGGCATGGGTCAGGGCGGTGCTTGCCGAGGCTCCCTTGAAAATGAAGAGATTGTTCGTATTGGAGGAGATTCCACCGAAAAGGGTATTCTTGCCTTGGCCGGCAATGATCGTATCGCCTGCGGAGATATTGTCGGCAACATCTCCTCTTGCATCAATAGAGAGGCTGGAAAGAGAATCCAGTACCGAGCCATCGAGATAATTCCCTCCACCATTCAGACTATCGACCTGAACGGTCAAGGAGTCGTTATTGAATGCCTTTTCAGCCGCGGCACCGAGGGTAAGGGTATCTCCCCCTCCTGTCAGCGAGAGTATGCTGAGATGGGCTGAAGGAATGGCACCAAAGATCGTGTCACTAGCTGACTGAAGGTCATTTATGATCTGTAGGATATTCGTGGCCGAGGCACTCCCCACGATCACGTCATTGCCGAGCAAGGAGGCGGTTGCAATCTGGAAGGTATTCTGCCCGAGGGAGCTTCCGATCAGGTAGGAGGAACTCTTCCCTCTTCCCGTCACCAGGGTGTCTCCGAGGGAACCGGTACTGCCGCTTCCATCCAAGGTAATGCTTCCCTGGGTGATGTTGGCGGCGCTGAGGGAGTCCCCAGCCATGGTTCCGGTCGTTTTGCTTCCATAGACATAATCAATCTTGGCGGACTGGGCGTTCACCCCAAGTCCGATCACATTGCCTCCGCCGGTGAGCGAAAGCACCTCGATGGAACTGAGATTGGCGCTTGTGATGAGATTGTCATTCAGGGTTTGGTTCCTGCTGGTGAAGACCAGAGTGTCGGTGGCCGTGGCACTCTGATTGCCATAGATCGAGTCGGAGGCAAGCAGGGCTGTGCCGCTGAGTTCAAAGGTGTTGCCTTGGGCTGGGGCTTGGCTGCCGATCAGCGTGCTGGCCGTGCCGTTCGAACCCGCAAGAAGTGTGTCGGCGCTGGCCGCGGCGGATGCATCGAGATCAATCTGTCCCGAGGTGTAGGAGGAGGCATCCAAGGTATCGTGGCCCGCGGATCCCCCGATGACCGTAAGAATGCCGGCGGTGGCGGCATCCTGGCCGAGGAGAAAGTCTCCATTGCCTCCGCCGGTGAGCGAAAGAAGATCGAGACTCCCCCCCGCATCCTTGCTGAAATCAGCTGCCGAGATGGCATTTCCGGAGTAAACCAAGGTATCGATTCCTAGAGTCTTGATCCCCACAACGGAGTCAGCGGCTCCTTGGACAGAATCGTTCTTGAGGGCTGTTTCGCCGGCGAAACTAAAAACATTCCCAGAGAGGGCACTGCCGATGAGCGTGCTGGCGGCACCGGTGACCGTGGAAGCGGTGAGGTAGTCCCCGAGAGAGGAGCCCGAC
>Ga0208105_1000731_pt1 | contig 10373 bp, 7 predicted proteins | sample CryBogCBE16Jul07_FD_184574 | JGI IMG/M metagenome (GOLD analysis project Ga0208105, IMG submission 184574) | Freshwater microbial communities from Crystal Bog, Wisconsin, USA - CBE16Jul07 (SPAdes) | ecosystem: Environmental > Aquatic > Freshwater > Lake | place: Crystal Bog, Wisconsin, USA... | reverse complement strand
TGATGGTTTCTTCGCTCGCAGGATTGTAGCAGTTGATCTTGGTGAGGGGCAGCAACCCCTCCTCCACGAGAAAAAATTCCAGTGCTTCTTGAATTTTTGGAGCATCAATGTCGGCACAAAACACCCCATCATGGGCAGGAATCATCTGGAGTTTGGGGTGCTTAGTGATGAAGGCCGTGATGAGTTGTGATTCCATTCTTTGGGTTTGCGCCTGAACATTTTCCACCCTGTTGAGTTTATGGACATACTCCATGACCTCTGGGAATTCTTGGACAAGCAAGGATCGAACATTTTGGGCTGAAGGTGCATGAACCTCTGCGCTGATGGCAGTCATGAATGTATTCTTGATTCTGCTGCGGTGACCTTTAAGCCCTGCGATTTTTTTCAAGGTGTTGGGAAAGTCATCCCTGATCCACTGGTTCCATTTCGAGTCTTTGATTTCCCTGTTGAGAAGTTGTTGAACCATGCCTGTTACGTCGATGTTCACCAGCCATCCAGATGTACCAAACATGACGTGCTTTCGGGCGGTCTTCTTTCTTTGAAGAACGGATGAATTGACTCTGCCTGTTTTGGTCAGTTTGATTTTCGCTGTTTTTTGATCCAACTGGGCTTTCAGCATACTGGCTTCTCGCCCTCTGGCTGTACCAACAAACGATAGGGTGTCGTGACGCTCCTTGATCAGTGCGAGATAGGCTGAACTCAAATCGCTGGTATCTTCCTTGTGCTTTCCTGCGAACAGATTCCACTTCCTTGGAAGTAGCGGGACGCTGTGGTTCTTGTGTGTGTATTGGTAGGTATCACCCAGACGGAAGGACTTTGAAAAGCCGTCCTTGGCATTCTTATATCTAGGGTTTTCCTCGATCCATTTACGCTTCAGGAGGTCATCGATGTGCCTCCTGTAGTTCTTTGTAAACTTTCTCTGGCAATCGGCTGATGAAATACTGATCCACATCCCATGGGTTTTCTTCTTCAGGGTTTCTAGCCTCAGAAAATGGTAAAAGACCAAGGACTGCCAACTCATGTCCTTCAGCATCTTGGACGTGGCGGTATTTGGGACTTGAACTGTAAAATTGATCTTCCCCGATTTCATGGTGATTCAAAAAAATACCTCTCGGATCGCAAGAACGGGGAGAACTCACAGTTATATCCGAGAGGCAAAGATGTATTTTGTTTCACTGTAAGAATCCCCATTCTTTCTCTTACTTATTCTCCCTTTGGAGAATTCAAGAGAAGGTAGGGAAAGGGGACAGGAAACATGTTTTTCTCTGTGCTTCGACAAATCTTTCAATCCTTCCTGTTCTTATTCTTCACTCTTCATATCTTGTACCTTTTAAGTGGGATAAATTCAGAGTTTTTTCATACTCCAAGGGATTTTGCTGGGCAGTCTGCTTCAATGGCTAGGGCGATTTTCCCTTCGTATCCCATAGGGGGGAAAACCGAGAACCACTGGGAGGCTGTGGCAGGTATCACGTTGTTCTTGTAGTTGCTGGTAATCATTCGGCTTGAGTTTCCCATTTCGGCTGCAAGCAGGTCTGTTTTCTGTTCCAGTTGGATGATCCGATAAGAAGCGTAGCTGTGACGAAAGCCATTGCTGATACGTCTTATTCCTGCCTTGAGGTGCAATTTCTTAAGTGCCTTGATTGAAGCATGGGTTTGTCTCCAAATAGCTCCCTCAAGCTTTTTAAAGGGCTGTAGCCATCGTTTTGTGGGTTCATGAATGGGAATCTTCCTTGCAGGGTTGGTACGAACTTTTTGAGGGATGATTTCCAGAATGCCTGTTTCCCAGTTGAAGGCAGTCCAACCGAGTTTATCCCATTTCACTCCCTCACCATGTGCTTCTGTGGGTCTTAAACCCTGAAATGCACCTAGAACAATCAGTGGGATCAAATCCACATCATGCTCTATGGCACAGAGAAGGAGTTTCTCTAGTTCCTCTGGCGTGTAGATCTCCACTTCGCTCTTGGGATCGGGTTTAGGTCTTCTTACCCGTTGGAATTCCGTCTTGCCCACGGAATCTGGAATTGCCCGAAGGACATCCCTTGAAAAATTGGCGAGTCCGCACAGAGACCCCAAGACACCTTTCTTGGTGGAAGCTTTCCAAGGCTTTTTCGTCTTGGGATCTACGCACAGGTGAAGCCAATCCGAGATTTCCAGTGCCTTGACCTCATGAATCTTCCGTGAACCGAAGTAGTTGTTAAACCTTCGCAGATGCTTCTCTAGCGTCTTGATCTGCATTGGAGAGTTGTTGTTGTGCCTCTGGTCTTCTAGGAGCTTTTTAGAGCATTCCGAGACCGTTCTAGGCTCAAACTGCTTGGTGGAGTGGTGGTCAAGGTAGAATCGCACCGTATCCCGAAGGGTTACTCCCTCGGTCTTTTGAGCAAGTAGGTACTCCAGATGTTCATAAGTTCTATAGTCGAGTTGGAGTTCATGGATTGACCTTGCTTCCCTCGGATCATTGTCAAGCTTGTGAAACTCGTTCTGAAGGTACTTCACTGCCTTCTCAAACGTGCTGAAGGAGCTTCTGCGAGCAATGCCATGGATGCGGAAATAAGTCCCAAACTTCCCGCCTTTCCACTTTTTGACCCGACCAGTGCGGCTGTTCACCTTCACCAGATAGGGGAACCGAATCCCTTTTGGCGCAGTTGGAGTCTCTTGGGACTCCGTATGCACTTTTATGCACGGATTGCCCGATTCTAGGGGTGTTGTTTGAAATCCCTTCGCAGCCTTCCGAATTTCAGAACCTCTTGAATTTTCCCCACTTGGGGTGATTTCAAGTCGTTTGGAAATGGTGGAGGCGAGGGGAGTCGAACCCCTGTCCTTGAAACGCACTGAGCGCCCGTCCACATGCTTGACCTCACTTGAGATTTAGGGAGTCGGCCACGGTGAGGCACGCTGCTTTCCCCCGATCGTCCACGAAATCGAGTCAACCCCCGGCGCGGTCGATCCACCAAGGGTCCATCCTGCTGGCGTCGCCTTCACCGCTAGCAGGAGTCGCGGTGTCAGCGTCGGGCCTAATTAGGCCGCGAGAGCGAGATCTTCGTAATCTGCGTTTATTTGGTTGATCCGATTTTTTACGAGGCCAACGAATCATCCTCGGCATGCAGAACGCGCAACGAGCTTCGAGTCGAAACCAGTACGCCCCCTGTAGGGATCCAATCTCGCGCGGTCCCGCTGATTCCGCAAGGGCTTTTACTTGGCCGTGAACGGCTCGCCATTGCAAAACTGATGGCAATCGCAGGCAAAAACACCCCGTAGTGCAAAAAATCCCAAGCCGCTCCTCAGACGAACTTGCCGGGATTCAGGATCTCCTTGGGATCGACCGCCTTTTTGATCATGGAGTGGAGCTTGCGCAGCTCCGGCGTGGTGGCGTCGTTCCACCAGCGCTTCTTGGCGATGCCGATGCCGTGTTCCCCCGTGATGGCTCCACCCCAGGCGATGACCTGACGGAAGAGGGCGTCGAGCACACCCTCGATCTCCTTGGGGCGCTTGGCCTGCTGTTCCTTGGAGACCATGACATTCACGTGGATGTTCCCGTCGCCCGCATGACCGAAGCAGGCGATGGGGAAGCCGGTCTTTTTCTGAAGCTTCTCGGCGAAAGCGATCAGATCGACGAGTCGCCCGCGGGGAACGGCGATGTCCTCATTGAGCTTCGTGAGTCCCGTCGCCTTCAGCGAGGCTGAGAAAGCTCGGCGCAGGGCCCACATCCGTTCGCAGCGCTCCGGAGAGGTGGCTAACTCGACTTCAAGCGCCTTGTTCTTGGCCAGCAGCGCCTTCAGGGCTTTCCCTTCGCTCAGGACGCTTGCCTTCTGGCCGTCGAGTTCGACGAGCAGGTGGGCCTTCCCTGGGGGAATAAAGGTGCCCTTGATGTTCTGGTGGGCATTGCGTGCCGACTGGAGGGTGAAGCTATCGGCCACCTCGACGGCGCAGGGGAGGTAGCCGGCCTTGAAGATCGCCTGCACGGCGGCCGCAGCATCGCGCATGGAACCAAACCCGGCGGAAAGGGTCACATGAGCAGGTGGCAGGGGGAGAAGTTTGAGGGTCGCCTCAGTGATCACGCCGAGCAGTCCCTCGGAGCCGACGAACATGCCGACGAGATCAAAGCCGGTCTTGTTCTTGTGGGTGCGACCTCCGACGCGGACGAGCGTGCCGTCAGCCAGTGCAACCTGCAGGCCGAGGACATAGGGTCGGGTGACGCCGTACTTGAGGCAACGGGGGCCTCCCGCATTGGTAGCGATATTACCGCCAAGGGAGCAGTCCTTATAGCTCTGGGGATCGGGCGGATAAAAGAGCCCACGCTTCTCCACCTCCGACTGGAGTACTCCAGTGATGACGTGCGGTTCCACAACGGCGACAAAGTCCTCGCCGCTGATCTCCCGGATGCGGTTCATCCGGTGAAGGCTCATCAGGATCCCGCCACGCAGCGGGACGCACCCCCCGACATAGCCGACTCCGGCACCGCGTGCGGTGACGGGGATGTTGTGCTGATGAGCGTAGGCTAGAACCGCGGAGACCTCCTTGGCATTGCCGGGAGCGACGGCGATCTCAGGCAGGGAGGCCGCGAACCACTTGTCCTTACCGAGCTCGGCAAGCCGCGTGGGATCGATAATGACGCCGGCCTGCGCCGGAATCAGCTTCCGAAGATCCCGCTCCAAGGCGGAGCGGGGGGTTTTTGACTTTGCGGATCGAAGTGAGCGGGTTGCGCTCACATCCCCATGATCTCGTAGCCGCCGTCGACGTAGATCACCTGGCCGGTGATGCCGCTGCCGCCGTTGCTGGCGAGGAAGACGCCGGTGTGGCCGAGTTCCTCGGTGGTGCAGCTGCGCTTCAGGGGAGCGTGCTCCTCGTAGTGCTTGATCATCGCGCCGAAGCCGGAGATGCCGCGGGCGGCCAATGTCTGGACAGGGCCTGCGCTGATGCAATTCACACGGATGTTTTTGGCTCCGAGGTCGTAGGCGAGGTAGCGGGTGCTGGCCTCGAGGGAGGCCTTGGCGACACCCATCACATTGTAGTGGGGGACCACCTTGGCGGCACCGTAGTAGCTCATCGCGACGATGCTGCCACCATCGGTCATGAGCGGAGCGGCCTCGCGGGAGAGGGCGACCAGCGAGTAGGCACTGATGTCATGGGCGACACGGAATGCCTCCCGACTGGTCGAAAGGAAATCACCCTCGAGGGCATCCTTCGGGGCGAAGGCGACGGAGTGAAGCATGAGATCGAGCTTCGGGGTCACCTCGCGGACCTTGCCAAAGAAGGTGGCGATATCGGCGTCATTTGCGACGTCGCAGGGCTGGAGGAAGGTGTCGGCACCGAACTCGGTCACGAGTTCCTCGACGTTCTCCTTAAGGCGCTCACCCTGATAATTGAAGAGAAGGGTGGCGCCGGCCTGCTTCCAAGCCTTGGCGATTGCCCATGCGATGCTGCGTTTGTTGGCGACGCCAAAAACGACGCCGACCTTACCTGCGAGGGGTCCGTTACTCATGACCACTAGGAAGCCCGTTTCAGCCCCTCCCTGTCACGCAAAAAGACAGGGCAAACAATGGTGAGACAGGGATAAAAATATGGAACTCATGAACTCATGAAAGAAAGCCCGGAAGGTGATGCTTTGTTGAATGGTTTGGAGGCGGGCCGGCTTGGAAAATATGCTGATCTTTTGCGTTTCGAATCTCCCCTTCCTGATTTCCTGAGTTCCAGATTATAAAATTTCGGCTTTCGGTTCTCTTCACCCTCTCGGGTGGAACTTCTGGTGGACCGACTTGAGTTGTCCCCGGTCGACCTGCGTGTAGATCTGGGTCGTGGTGATGGAGGCGTGGCCCAGCATCTCCTGGATGATGCGCAGATCGGCTCCCCCGGCGAGCAAGTGGGTGGCGAAGGAATGGCGAAGTTGGTGGGGATGGATCGACTCCTCGATGCCCGCCCGCTTGGCATAGAGCCGCACGACTTGCCAGATCCTGGCGGGGGTCAGGGCGTGACCGCGCACCGAGAGAAAGATCTCCCCGCCGGATTTCGGAGAGACCAGCTTGGGTCGGGCATTGGTCAGATAGAACTTCAGTGCCTCCAGCGCGGCTCGGCCTACGGGGATCAGGCGTGTCTTGTTCCCCTTGCCGGTGACACGGATGACACCGCCCTCCTCGTCGAGGTTTTCGAGGCGGACCGAGCAAGCCTCGGCGATACGAAGCCCGCAGGCATAAAGCAACTCAAGCAAGGCCCGGTCGCGAATCTCGAGCGGGGTGTCTCCTGCCGGGGCGGCGACGAGCTTTGCCATCTCCTCCTTGGAGAGGGGCTGAGGCAAGGTGTGGGGAAGCCTTGGTAGGGGAAGCTTCTCCGCCGGATCAGCCGTGATGTAGTTTCGCGCCGTCAGGAACCGGAAGAAGATCCGCAGGGCGACAGCCTCCAGCTTTACCGAGGTGGCGGAGAGCCCGCGTTTCTTTTCCGAGATCAAGAAGTCCGAGAGCAGAGCAGGAGTGACGCTGGTTGGGGTATCGATGCCACGGCCCGAAGCCCATGCCGCAAAACGCTCCAGCGAAGCGCGGGTGGAGAGTTGATAGTTGGTCGAGAGGCCCCGCTCGGTGGCCAGATAGAGCAGAAAGCTCTCGATCTCTCCCTCCATGGGGGTTCAGGCTGTCAGGGAGGTCAACCGGGTCAACGCCTCACGATACTTCTCGGCGGTCTTGGAGACGATGTCTGCCGGGAGTGCGGGGGCGGGTGGCTGCTTGTCCCATCCGCAGTTCTCGAGCCAGTCGCGCACGAACTGCTTGTCGAAGCTCGGGGGGCTCCCTCCCGGTTGATAAAGATCGGCCGGCCAAAAGCGCGAGGAGTCCGGCGTCATGCATTCGTCGATGAGGATGATCTCGCCTTCATGGATGCCGAACTCGAACTTGGTATCGGCGATGATGATGCCTCGGGAGGCGGCGTAAGCACGTCCGGTACGATACAGCTCCAGGCTCATGTCGCGGACGCGGTGGGCGACTTCGTCGCCGAGCAGTGAGCGGCACTGCGCCCAGGTGATCGCCTCGTCATGCCCCTCCTCGGCCTTCGTGCTGGGAGTGAAAAGATCCTCGGGAAGGCGGTCGGCCTGCCTGAGGCCTGCGGGTACGGCGTGTCCCCCGACCGTGCCGCTCTCCGTGTATTCCTTCCAACCGGAACCGGCGATGTAGCCGCGCACCACGCACTCGACGGGAAGCGGCTTGGCCTTCTTCGCGATCATGGAGCGGCCGCGTAGCATGTCGGCGTAGGGTTTGAGTTCGGCCGGAAAGGCGGCGACCTCGGTCTCGATCATGTGGTTCGGGACGAAGTCGAGGCGGTGGAACCAGAACGTCGAGAGACGGTTGAGGACCTCGCCCTTGCCCGGGATGGCGTTGGGCAGGATGCAGTCGAAGGCCGAGATCCGGTCGGTGGCCACCAGCAGGAGATGCTCGCCGAGATCGAAGACTTCGCGGACCTTGCCGCTACGCAGTTTCTTGATGCCGGGAAGGTCGCAGGTCAGGAGATCCATGGGGGGAGAGGATGAATGAGGAGGGATGAATGATGAAATGAAAAAGGCAGGGCTCCAGGGGATCGGGGTTAAAAGTGTTAAAATGTTGAAGGGTTACAATGTGGCAGAGGGGACCATCCTTCAGCCCTTCCGGCGCTTTTAACGTTTCAACGGTTTCAGCAATTCGTCCTTATTCTCTCACCCTGCCACGGCCTTTCTTGATTTCCGAGCGACGGCGTTTTCCCTCGACCAGCTTCCGCTTTTCGCCCGGAGAGCGTCTGGCCTTTTGGCGTCGTGACTTCGCCGTGGCTGCGCGCATCTGCTGGCGCCGCGTTTCGCGGCGTTCCTGCAGTTTCGCGGCAAGCCGTTCCCGGGCGAGCTTCCGGTTCATGCTCTGACTGCGCGAGTCGCTCGCCGTGACGGAGAGTCCCGTCGGCAGATGGGTCAGGGTGACCGCCGTGGAGACCTTGTTGACATGCTGGCCGCCCGGCCCCGAGGAGCGGGCAAAACTTTCCCTCAGGTCCTCGTCTTTGAGGGGCATGGGGAGAGGGTCTTGCGCCATGTCCGAAGGATGAATGCCGCGGGATAAAGTATGAAGAATATTGAGTCGTCCGGCGGATCCCTCATTCTTTTCCCATGAGATTCTCCTTCCATGTCCTCGAATCCGTTGCCGGGCCACTTGACCAGATCACCGACGAGTCTTCCGGCCTGCGGTTGGTGATCTGCCGGACCGGGGCCGAGCCCGTCAGCCTCGCCCGCCGTGATGCCTCCGGAAATTGGCACGGCTTCCTCTGGCGCGACGGTCAGGTGGAAAAGTCCGCCAATGGCTGGGGCAATCATGCCACGGTCATGGGTTACTTCGTGCATCGCCTTTGGAAGCAGGAGTCGGTCTACGAGGGGCATGTCATCAAGGGGGGGAACCACGGGTTCATCCGCTCCTTTGCCTTTGATGCCCCGGAGGTCGACCTGCAGGCCGGGACCATCACCTACCCGGTCGCGCCGGAGAGGATCCCGGCGGATGCCTATCCTTACCGGGTTTCCGTGAAGCTGACCTACTCGGTTGCGGGGGGAGCGCTCCGGATGACCTTTGACTTCCGGAATCATGAGGAGCACGAGGTGGCCCTGGGCTTCGGATGGCATCCCGGATTTGCGGTTTCCTCGTTGGAGAATGCCCGGTTACTCCTTCCTGAAGGCACCTATGCCCGCCAGATGGCGCCGGGTGATTTCCTCGATGGCACCGTGCAGGAGATTCCCTTTGGGGGAGGCGAGATGCCCTTCGCCAAGAAAGACCTTCCCGGCTCGTATCTGCTTGATCTGGCCGGTGTTCCGGACCGTCGCTTCGTGCTCGAGGATCCCGTGCTCGGTCACCGGGTGGAGTGCGACTATGCCGAGGCTCCTTTTCTGACGCTCTGGAGCAACGGCGATCCCTTCCTTTGCGTCGAGCCGTGCTGGGGACTTCCCGACAGCAATCCCCCGGTGCCGTTTGAGCAGAAGAAGGGTATCCAACGCATCGCCGCCGGGGGAACCCTGAGCGCCTCGCTACGGGTCATTCCCTCGTTGCTTCCCTGAAGCCTCTACCCGTCCGGAAAACGAGGCCCGATATTGCAGAAGGGCTTGCAGGGTGTTAAGAAGACGATTCTCTTGAAAACGCAGAAAGACCTTTCCCCCCAGCAGAAGCAGACATGGCTGAAGGCGATGAGCGCCATGCAGCTGCAGAACTATCCCTACGTTATCCAGCTGGTTCAAGGCATCGTCCAGTCGCTCCCCGAGTTCCTTGACGGCAGAAAACTCCTTCGCAAGGCGGCCTTTGAGAAGGCGAAGACGGCCAAGAAGGGCTTTTTCTCGCTGGGAGGGGCGGGTGCCTCGATCGGCCTGATGAAGGCCTCCGGCCTCATGAAAAAGGGGGATCTTCCGGCCCTGCTGGTCCAGTTGGAGGAAATCCTCGCGGAGGATCCGGGCAACGTTCAGGCCAACACCCTCCTGCGCGAGGCTGCCCTGAAGTGGGATCCCCCCATGGAAGAGCTGGCGATTTTTGCCTTCGAGACCCTGCTGGAGGCCAACTCCAAGGACAAGGATCAGCTCGCGAAATTCGCGGCCTTCTGCATGGAGAGGGATGCCTCGGGCCAGCCACGCAATCCCGCGAAGGCCGTCGAACTCTACGACCGCCTGCTCACCCTCTCCCCCAACGACCTTGCGGCGATCAAGGGGAGCAAGGATGCCTCCGCCGCGGCTTCCGTCAAGAAAGGCGGATGGGAAAAGGCCGACAGCTACCGCGATCTCATCAGGGACAAGGATCAGGCCGTTTCGCTCGAACAGGCGGGCCGCGTGGTCAAGAGCGACGAGATGATCGACAGCCAGATCGCCGAGCTCTCCGCGGCCGTCCAGGCCGAGCCCGGCAGCATCGACAAATCCCGCCGTGTGGCCGAACTCTACGAGCAGAAAGGTGAGCTCGACAACTCCCTTGAATGGTACCGGTACGTCCTCAACCTCACCGCGGGCGCGGATCCGACCATTGTCAGGAAGATCAGCGACATCCAGCTCCGCCAGATCAACGAGGCCTACAAGGCCCGAGAGGAGTACCTTGCCGCATCCCCCGACGATCCGGAGGCCCCCCGATACCGGCAGGAAATGGAGGAACTGGGCAAACAGCGGGCCGAATTCATCCTCAGCGAAGCCCGCGACCGCGTGGACCGCAACCCCACCGACCTGCTCGCCCATTTCGATCTTGCCGCCGCCCTCATGGATGCCGGCCTGCATCAGGAGGCGATCGGCCACCTCCAGCGCGCGCGCAGCAACCCCTCCGTGCGCCTCAAGGCGATGAGCAAACTCGGCCAGTGCTACGTCTCCCGCAACATGAGCGATCTGGCTGCCAAGACGTTCGCCGACGCCATCGCCGAACTCC
>Ga0208105_1000730_pt1 | contig 10387 bp, 7 predicted proteins | sample CryBogCBE16Jul07_FD_184574 | JGI IMG/M metagenome (GOLD analysis project Ga0208105, IMG submission 184574) | Freshwater microbial communities from Crystal Bog, Wisconsin, USA - CBE16Jul07 (SPAdes) | ecosystem: Environmental > Aquatic > Freshwater > Lake | place: Crystal Bog, Wisconsin, USA... | reverse complement strand
TAGGTTGAGGTAATTAAATACTTGCGTATTGATGAAGCGCCATCTCTGCACTTCCCCACTTTGCATAACAATAGTAGGTTGGCGCACACCATTAATTAATACAGGCTGTGTATCTACAGAATCCTGGTTAGAGCTATGAATTCCATGGCCTGTGGGGTGATTTGCAATTTGAGCGAACTTCTCCAGCAAACCATCCTTGACTCCATAGTTATTGCCGATTTGGCTACTTGCAAAATATGGCGCTTGAAATAAGAAGATTAATTCTTCTGCTTGAGCCATCTCAGGTATTTCATCTAAAGGGCCTCGCACCATGATTGCCCCAGACATAAGACTAGCCACCTGAATTGCACTGCTGCCATGGTATTGAGGATGATAATAAAACGGCCCCTCAGGATGGTCTTTAGGAATTTGATAAACGTACTGTCTTGAATCTCCATTTGGCAGAACTCCACCAGTGTTGGGATCAACTACATAATCACCATACTCCGGCAGCTTGCGATCTGAATAGATTCCTGGGTATACATGTAATCCGTGAGTATGCAAATTAGTGGTGTTGGGCTTCATGTAATTGGTGGGATCACGGAAAGCCGCAAACGGAGGATTTACAGGTAAGTTGTTGATCAACTTAATTCGCAATTGATCCCCGCCCCTCACTACCAATGTTGGCCCAAAATAACTAGGGCCTTCATTATCAAAGCCATAAGCACGTAAGGACACGGGATATTTTTTGCTTGGATCATCCCCCGCTAGCTTTGTATCAAAGTAAGAGGCCGTGAGAGTAACATCTAGCAAACCATTTTTAGCCTCGAGCATGGTGGGCTGTACAAAAGTTTGTTTTGGAGTAGCCGGTGTCACCTCTTCCTCACGGCTGCAAGCAGTAAAACTAGCGGGAACCGCGATGCCCGAGGCGAGGGTCGCACTCAAACGTAAAAAATGACGACGATTGATTGTCATAACGATCCTAGGCAATCGCCAGGAAAGCGTTTGGGGTCAATTGCTTTATGGCTGCCTTGCCTAATTGACCTGATTCATTACTGCCCCAGCCTAGAATTTGGTCTTTACCAATCGCTAATACGTGAGCTTCTCCAGAAGCAATTCTTCTCACTCCAGATAACTTAGGAATAACAGTAGGAGCACTTCGAGACTGAAGATCGCCATGTCCCAGCTGACCAAACCCATTCCAACCCCAAGAGTAGACTTTTCCACTTGCTGATAATGCTAGCGAATAATGCATACCAGCAGCAACTGCAGTGATCTTCTCCGGAAAAGTAATGTGCTTAGGCGTACTTATATAGGCATGAGTATTGCCACCTAACTGGCCAAAATTGTTACTACCCCAACCATATACTTTGCCGTCAATAGAAACTGCAAGCACATGTGTAGAGCCAGTAGTAATACTCTGTATATTAATTGGGAGTGTAATTGGCACTGGAGTAGCGACGGTGCTCAAGTGACCTAGGCCTAGCTGCCCCGAAGAATTACTACCCCATGCAAAGACTCTCTGGTCTTTGGTTAGTGCAATCATAAAGTTGTCGCCAATAGCAATATCTTCAACTTCAGGAAGTTCTGAAATCAGCCCTGGTGATGCATTAATTTGGGATTGTGTGCGTCCTAAGCCGCCATCAGAATTGAAGCCCCAGGTATAGACTTGTCCTGATTGATCAATCGCAGCGTTAAGAAACTGTCCAGCCATCACTTTGACTGCATCAGCAACGCCGTCAACAAGAGTGGGCTCCTCCGAAAATGAAGCCTTTCCACCAACACCAACTTGACAAAAGCCCCAGACAAAAACTTTCTGACGCTCTGAGATTCCCAAGCTAACACCATACCCCGCAGAGATATTAGAAAACTTTGTAGGCTTACTAACGAATGTAGGCTTACTTTCTGCATTTTTTTGGGGGCTACAAATATCAATATAAGGCAAAGTAATGCGGCCACTTCCAGCACTACCCCAACCTAATATTTCGCCAGACTTTAAGAGGGCTAGAGTCTGGTCTTTACCCCCAGAAATTGAGATGACTTGAAATAAATCGCTTTTCAATCCTTGCGTAGAGTTACTCACAAAAATTTACCTATGATAAGAATCAAATGCACTAAGGCTGGGCAGTATTTGGGTAGATGAAACCTTCTTTCATATAAGGATTGGTACCACTACCAGGCGGATTATCTGGCCCAAGTGCTTGAGCATAGTTGACCTTACCCCTAAAGCAACCAACGGAGTATGGATACTCTCTATTAAGCACGTAGTGATACGTACTTTTACTTGTACCGTCGGGCATAGTGATCACCGATGTAGTTCCATGGCAAATGTCTAACTCATCATTTGTCATCTCATGGCCATCAGCCGCACGGGGGCCAGTAATAGGAAAACCATCTAAAGCAAAACCAAATACCGGTGACTGACCTGTTGTTCCTTGATTGGGAAAGCATTTCCAAGAATATCCGTGAAGGTGATATTGCTGGTTGTAAGGATGGCCAAAACAGGCGTCGGTTGGTAATGCATTAACAGGGCTGTAATAATTTCCACTGGAGTCATTAGCTTTTTCAATATGCCATACCGCGCCTGTTAGAGTAATTCCTACAATTAAAGAATTGATCGGGTAAAAACCACTTACAACTGGATTTAAAGGAATGTTACTTAACAGAGGGTAGGGAGAGATTCCAATAGCAGCTGCGTTAGTGTAAGTCTGCCCTGTGGCCGGGTTAGTTCCACCTGGTAAGGCGGCATAGTAAGAATATGCATCTGTCCCAGACTGAACTGGAAAGGTTCCCATCTTCGTACTGGGCAAACCATTTCCTATGAATGTTCGACTTCCTTGACCTGTAAAACCAGTTACATCTATGTTTGAGTTAGTCAGCATATCAAATACGCTACCTTGTGAATCGTAGAAAGTAGCGCTATTAGAGCCATCCACATAAGGGATCTGTGAAAGTGTAATGATGTTAGTGCTGGTATTAGTCCATGAGGTAGAGAGCTGACTCATAGTGGTTGGCAGGTTTGCTACCCCAGCAAAAATAAAATCGATGCATTGACCATTCTTGGCGCAAGTAACGTTACTTGATCCAGGAACTACTGTAACCAATGTTGTCTCTCCTGATGATGAGGAGGAGGATGTGGACGAACTATCCCCGCCCCCGCCACCGCAAGCAGCCAAAATCAACGCCGACATTAGAAGTACGCTAAGGGCTAATCCAGATTTTTGTAACCCCATTAATTTGTTCCACCAGCTAAGCATTTCAGATGCCCTTTAATGTCTTAATATACATGGCGTCATTTTGACATAAATAGACTCTGGGTCAAGTAAAAGGTAGAATCCATTCATGGCCAAAGCTTTAGATTACCGAGTAAGGGTTGCAGCACTCCGCCGCGAGGAGATGCAGTTACACCTCCTATTTTCTGGACTTACACTAGCTTCTACAAACTCCATCTACGAGCTAGAAGTTGAAGATGTTATTAAGCAAGCCGAAGTCTCAAGAGGCAGTTTTTATAACTACTTCCCATCACTGCCAGCTTTATATGAAGGTCTTGCGAAACAACTTATGCAAGAATTTTCAGGTCTGATTGATGACTCTATGCCTAATGACCTCGATACAGCGACTCGCCTAGCCTCCACAATGAGGATGTTGATGCGTTTGGTGGTCGACTATCCGATGCTCGGCAAATTTTTGACTCAAATTCAATGGCCGAATCAAAATCCTGACACAGAGATCTTTCAAAATATTATTGGCGATATTCAATTGGGCATTAAAGAAGGATGCTTTAACAATATGCCAGCTTCTATTGGCGCAAACATTGCCATCGGTAGCTTGATTGGCGGTATTCACACCATGCTCCTTAAGCGCCCCGCCAAAGGCTTTGAAGATCAAGTTACCAACCAAGTACTAATAGGTTTGGGTATAGATGCAAAAATTGCCAGCAAGATTTCTCAAGCGCCTTTGCCGGCTAAACCCTCGTTTCCTGAGACTGGTATCTTTGGGAAGTTAGCTGAGATGGGTGCCTTAGCCAAGAAGTAGGTCTTAGCATTCGAAGCGGTATCACCGGTTCTGAACAAGCACTGCCCCATCTCGAAGTATCTCGTAATGCACATGGGGCCCGGTTGATCTACCAGTAGACCCTACTTTAGCAATCATCTGAGATTTCTTCACATCATCACCTGGTTTTACTAACAATTCCTGTGCATGAGCGTATCGGGTGATTACCCCATTCTTATGGGCAAGCTCAACCAGGTTTCCGTATTCACTATCCCACCCTGCGCGAATCACCTTTCCTTCGGCAGTAGCCAAAATAGGAGCTCCATAAGCTGCTGGATAGTCGGTGCCGTCATGCCAAGCGATTTGGCGGGTAAAAGGGTCGAGACGATAACCTAAGCCGCTAGTAGGTTGAGTTGATGCAAGCAAGGGCAGCCCCGTAGGCACTGAATTGGCAACATCCCAAGTATGGGTCAAAGAGTTCTGAATTTCATTCAATCTCGCTTGCATGGTGAAAGCATCCTGCAAGGTTCGATCTAAACGAACACCGTATTGCTCATCTTTATTATCAAGATAACGATTTGCGCTTACAGGTCTTAGAGGGCCGCCTTGAGCATTCGCTAATTCTGAATCACTTAACTGACTGTGACTAAGATTCAACCTTCCGTTTGAGTGTAAGAGCTGTGATCGCAACGCATCTAGCTGATCTAATTTACGTTGAGCTTCATCTAAACGAGTTTGTAATTCAATTAATTTAACCTCGTAATCATTTTTGGCACTGGTAACAAGATGCTTTTCCATGGGTTGCTTTGCATTTAGTGAAAGTAAAACATCTCTGGTCTCATAGCTTAATGAATTGATTACCCATGACATGCCAAATATAGTCAGGAGTATGAAGACTCCGGCAAAGATAATGTGTTTAGTGGAAAGATGGATTTCTCTTGTGCGACTATACGGCCCCATCAGAATGATGATTTGCATATGCTCTACCTTATTCCTGAATTCATTTGCAATATTGGCTGCATTACTGCCATAACAATCCCCAGCACTAGAAGGCCCATCGATAGAATGAGGACCGGCTCTAATAAACTCGTAAATATTTTGGTTTTTTGCTCTGCTTCTAGTTCGGCATTCTCTGCGCCATATTTGAGCATTTCAGCTAGCTGACCTGATGCCTCCCCAGAACGAATAAGGTGAATCAGGATTGGAGAAAAGATCCCTTGGCTGCCTAATGCGCGAGATAAGCTAGCGCCCTCTCTTAAGCGCAGCTCAGTTGAATCAATCGCTTTTTTCAAAAGATGATTGCTTAAGGTATTTTTGGCACTTTGTAAGGCTATCAATATCGGCACATTTGCGCTCACTAGCATTGCCATCGTATTGGAGAACCTGGCAGTTTCAAAACCCAACAGCAATGGCCCAATAACAGGTATATTTAAATAGAAAGTATCAAAACGCAGGCGAAGATCAGATCTCTCCAGCATTCTTTTGGCCAAATAAATGGCTGCTGCAGTAACAATCATCAGCAGCAAGCCCCAGTCGACTAAAAAATGTGAGAGTCCCAATACAAAGCGTGTACTAAATGGGAGAATTTGTTTAGTGCTTTCAAATACTCTGGCAATCTGAGGTACGACATAAGTCATTAAAAACAAAATGACCATGAATGAAACGCCTGTCAACATGGCTGGGTAGACTAAAGCGGCTAAAGCTTTTTGCTTTAAGGCTTGGCGCTTTTCTAAGAACTCCGCTAGCTGGGTCAGGACCTGCCCCATTTTTCCGGATTGCTCCGCAGCTGCAACCACCCCTTGATACAAAGAATCAAAACTGGTTTCTTGCGTTGCTATGGCGCCCGACAAAGACAGACCAGATCTTAATTCAGTAACGATCGACTGCAAGGTAGCTTTGATATGCTTTTTTGAACTTTCATCAGACAAAATCATGAGGGCTTCGTCAATCTGAACCCCGGAACGCACAAGCAAAGCAAATTGCTTGGTTAGGATGGCAAGCTCACTGCGAGTCAAAGGCTTATTTTCAGAGAAGTAGCGCTGCCAAAATGCTGTTTTGGTCCACTGAGTTTCAGGCTCAATCCTGACTGGGACGAGCTGCTTTTCTAGTAACTGCTGACGGATGGCTCGAGCGCTTTCCCCTTCAGCGATTCCACGTTCACTTCTACCACCATAGGTGAGTGCTTCAAAGCGATAGCGTGTCATATTGAATGCCGATTAATCTATGACAACCGCGCCAGTAACGCGCATCATTTCTTCAACGGTTGATTGCCCTGAATCAATCCATCTTTGACAATCGTCTGCGAGACTTCTCATACCATTATTAGCCGCCTGCTTACGAATCTCACTTTCAGCGGCGCGGTTATGAATGAGCTCTTTAATAGATTCTGTTGCCATCATGAGTTCATAAATGCCTGCTCTACCGCTATAGCCAGATTCACTACAAGCCTTACAGCCTTTTCCAAGACATGAGCGACATTGCAGGCGAATGAGTCTTTGACCTAAAACGCCTAACAAGGTTGAAGAAAGTAAAAAGGGTTCAATGCCCATATCAATTAAACGGGTCACCGCTGATGGAGCATCATTAGTGTGTAAGGTCGCTAGCACCAAATGCCCTGTCAAAGATGCTTGTACAGCAATCTGGGCAGTTTCTAGATCTCGAATTTCCCCAATCATCACAATGTCTGGATCTTGACGAAGAATGGCTCGCAATGCCCTGGCAAAATTCATATCAATCCTGGGGTTGACCTGAGTTTGACCAATACCATCAAGGTTGTACTCGATAGGATCTTCCACTGTCATGATGTTGTTTGTTTTATTACGCAACCGTAATAACGCGCCATAGAGCGTAGTTGTTTTGCCGCTTCCAGTAGGCCCTGTGACCAAGACAATTCCATGGGGCTTATGAATCAACTGATCAAAACTTGCAAAAGTATCGTCAGCCATGCCTAAGGTCTTTAAGTCCAAACGCTCGTAATTCTTTTCTAACAAGCGCAGCACTACCCGCTCACCATGAGCAGTTGGCAAAGTTGATACGCGCACATCAATTGCTTTTCCACCAATCCGCAATGAAATTCTGCCATCTTGTGGCATCCGCTTTTCAGCAATATCTAGGGAAGCCATGATCTTGATTCGAGATACTAGTGCCGCATGCAGATCCTTGCGCATATCCACAATGTCGCGCAAATTACCATCCACCCTAAAACGTACAACGGACTTACGTTCAAAAGCTTCCAAATGAATATCAGATGCTTCACTATGAATAGCTTGCTTTAAAACACTATTAATCATTCGGATTACTGGTGCATCATCATTCACCTCCAATAAGTCTGTCGAGACCGGCATTTCCTGAAGCAATCGAGATAGATCTACTGTGTCCTCGACCTCATCGAGCACTTTCGCCGTATCGGAGTCGCCTTGCGCATAGATAGCATTGATAGCCTCTATCACTTCTTCGCTTGATTTTTCAATACGTTTTATAGGGCCCACTAATCGGCTAATTTCGTGGATAACTGATAAGTCTGTGTGAGGGCTGTGAATCAAAGTTAAGCCCTCGATCCCAGCCCCATCATTCAAAGCAGTGTTTTTTAATAAAACCTGATGAGCTCTTGCATAAGCGAAAGGAATTTTCAATGAATGCTGCATGAATTTACTTTGCAGAATTCTGTAGGGGGGTAGTTGGCTTTACGATTGGTGGCGTTACCTCCTCAAGTTTTGGCATATCTTTAACTGGGGGTAATAACATCGTTGAAGGCTTAAACTCGCCCTGTTTTGTATCCATAAATTGCATGCGATTAGCGGTGATCTCCTGATCTTGACCTTTGTCTCGCAGAATATATGGACGTAAGAAGACTAATAAATTCGTTTTTGTTCGAGTGTTGCTATCAGAGCGAAATAACGCACCAATAATTGGAATTTGACTTAAATATGGAATACCGCTTGTGCTGTCTGTATATTGATTGTCAATTAACCCACCCAGCACTAAGATTTGCCCGTCATCAACGATGACATTCGTTTCAATATCACGCTTATTAAGCGTTGGTCCAGAGGAAGCGTTTGCTGTTGCGGCAACCACTGAAGATACTTCCTGATAAATCTGCATCTTGACTATGGCGTTTTCAGAGATCTGTGGCCTTACTCTCAAAATTAAACCAACATCTTGACGGTTATAGGTTGTAAAGGGATTGACCGTAGCCACACCACCCGTAGTGGCATAAGATCCTGTTTGCACCGGAATATTTTGACCCACTACGATACGAGCCTCTTCATTATCTAAAGTAATCAGATTTGGTGTCGATAAAATATTTGTTCCGGTAGTAGTAGCCAAAGCTGACACTAAAGCCGACATTGCTGTGTTGCCATTAAATTTTGTTAATAAACCAAGATTTAGACCCTGACCTGGCTGAACAGTTGCTGCTGTTGCACTTGAGGGATTAAGAATGGCGCCGGCACTTTGTGACAAATTGATAATATTGTTCCCACCAACGCCAAAATTAGTCCCCCCAAAGCCGGTATTTTGATTGCCGGCACCTATCAGTCCCTGCCATTGAATACCTAGTTCCGCAGCATTCGTAGAGCTCACTTCAACAATAATCGACTCAATATAGACTTGGCCGCGTCTTTTATCGAGCTGATCAATCACGTGCCGCAGATTTCGATATAAAGGCTCACTGGCGGTAATGATGATGGAGTTGGTTGCAGGCTCAGCCTGAATAATGCCCCCTGTTGTTGGGGAACTACTACTAGCTAGGGCGGATGTTGCCGCCGTACTACCAGCCGACGAATTGGTAACTGGTGAGGTCGCAGTGTTTACTGCACCACTGAGATTAGTGTTACCCCCTTGAGTAACTAAGCCACTGGCAACTTGCGCTGATAAAGCTGCATCAGCAGCAACAATTGCTCTAAGTGTCACAGCTAACTTTGTAGCCTCAGCATTGCGCAATGGGACCACCCAGATATTGCCATTGCTATTACCTGGCGCATCTAATTTAGCCACTAGCGCACGAATTTGTCTGATTTTTTCAGGGCTAGCACTACGAATTAATAATGAGTTACTTCTCGCATCAGCCATGATGACTGTTTTATTGCCACCATCAGCGCCGCCAGCAGATCCTGAATCCAATACCTTGTTCAGCATTGCTGCGATATCTAATGCAATTGCATAACGGAGTTTGATAGTCTGTACATCAGATGAAGTAGGTGCATCTATAGTGTCGAGCAGTTCAGATATCCGTTGAATATTGCTGGCGTAGTCGGTTACTACGATAGTGTTATTACCTGGGTAGGCATTAATCGAGTTATTAGGGGAAACCAAAGGGCGTAATACAGGCAGTAGGTTGTTTGCCGACTCGTAATTGAGCTTAAAGACACGAGTAATAATTTGATCACCCTCTTGCTTACCCTTTCCCGTCGTAACTGAGGTGCTAACCAGCTTAGCATCAGCTTGAGTAACGACTCGATAAATTCCATTGGTCTCAACTAAGGCAAATCCAGAGGTACGCAATGCAGTAGAAAAGGAATCTAGTGCTTTTGCTTTAGTTACTGGCTTATTACTAATCAGATTTATAGTACCCTTCACTTGTGGATCAACCAAAATAGTTTGACCAGTTGTTTTTGCAACTACGCTGGCTACTGACTCAATATCGGCATTATTAAAAGATAATGTGATAGTCGCAGATTCTGCAGGGGAATTATTTTGTGCAGAAACCATTGGCATAAATGCCATCTGATTACACAGAAGGCATAGCAAAAACTTTAGAAAGTAATGTCTCTTATGCATATTCATTTGGTATGAATTACTGTCTTAATCTTGTTCATATTCTTAATACTGCATACGATAAATATCGCCTTCTTTTTTCCCCAACAAAGATAACAAGCCAATTAAAGATTCTTCTGCCTCGGGTGCAGCATGCGCGCTCCCCAAAAAATGCACTCCTGAACTCTCTTTAGCGCCAAACTCTCCTTTGCCACTTAATAGGAGAGGGCCTGCAGTGGTATCAATGGAGAAAGCGGTTACTGCTTGACCTAAATTGGCTTTGATTTCATAACTACCCAATGGCTTTACTACACTAATGGGGCTGCTTAAATTATTCACGTGAAGGCTGATGGTTCCAGCTGTATCAGAACCCTTTTGAAGATCACCCCATTGGGCTGAGAGCTGACCACGAGGACGAAGTGTGCTCCAGGGATTACCAAAGGCCTCAAGAATAGAAGCGGGCAATGTTATTTCACCAGCAGTAACTTTGAACTGATTAAAACCAATGGTGATTAGCAATGGCTTATCTAGTGAAACAAAATTGATACTAACCAGACATTGGCCCTGCAACACACTGCATTGAGTATTCCAAGTCAATCTTTCTGTTAAGGCAACTGGCTCTCGGCAAGAACCACCTACTAAGTCTGGCTCAGAGAACCCA
>Ga0208105_1000726_pt1 | contig 10403 bp, 7 predicted proteins | sample CryBogCBE16Jul07_FD_184574 | JGI IMG/M metagenome (GOLD analysis project Ga0208105, IMG submission 184574) | Freshwater microbial communities from Crystal Bog, Wisconsin, USA - CBE16Jul07 (SPAdes) | ecosystem: Environmental > Aquatic > Freshwater > Lake | place: Crystal Bog, Wisconsin, USA... | reverse complement strand
TCTCATAACCTCAACCTCTCGAACCGCCCGGTGCGGACCCGCATGCCGGGTGGTGTGGCAGGGGCGCAATCAATTATGATTGCCCCCTATGCCGATTCAATTTTCAGGTGACGCCTCCTCTGGAACAGATCAATTAAACTGTTAAAACAGCAAGTCGATATTTAATGCGGTAACGGAGAACGTATTTTGCAAATTGATCAAGTCAGAATCGCAGTAGTTGGCCTGGGGTACGTTGGGCTTCCTTTGGCGGTTGAATTCGGCAAAAAAATGCCTGTGATCGGATTTGATATCAATCGCCTGCGCGTTGACGAGCTGAAAAATGGCCATGACCATACGCTCGAAGTTGATGCGATGGAGCTGGGCAGTGCTACAAAATTGACCTACACAACGGAGCTTGCAGAGCTTGCGAATGCAAACTTCTATATTGTCACGGTCCCGACCCCGATCGACCGTTATAAAAATCCTGACCTGACGCCCTTGATCAAAGCGAGCGAAACGATCGGTCAGGTGCTGAAGTCCGGTGATATTGTGGTTTATGAGTCAACGGTTTATCCCGGCGCGACCGAAGAGGACTGCGTACCAGTGCTTGAGCGCGTATCCGGGCTCAAATTCAATCAGGATTTTTTTGCGGGTTATAGTCCCGAGCGCATTAATCCAGGTGATAAAGCGCATCGCGTTAGTACGATTAAAAAAGTCACCTCAGGCTCAACCCCGCAGATAGCGTTGCTGGTCGATGAGGTATATCGCCAGATCATCGTGGCGGGAACGCATCGCGCCTCCAGTATCAGGGTGGCCGAAGCCGCAAAGGTGATTGAAAATACCCAGCGTGACGTCAATATCGCGCTCATTAATGAGCTGGCGTTGATTTTCAACAAGATGGGAATTGATACTGAAGCAGTACTCGAAGCGGCTGGTACGAAATGGAATTTCCTGCCCTTTCGACCGGGGCTTGTAGGTGGCCACTGTATTGGAGTCGATCCTTATTATTTAACGCACAAAGCCCAATCGATCGGCTACCACCCGGAAATTATCCTTGCCGGACGCCGGCTCAATGATTCGATGGGTTCGTATGTGGTGACGCAACTCGTCAAACGCATGACGCAGCAGGGTATTCAGGTCAAGGACGCAAAGATTCTGGTGATGGGCTTAACTTTTAAGGAAAACTGTCCCGATCTTCGTAATACGCGCATCGTCGATATCGTGCATGAGTTGCGCGATTACCATGTTGCTGTAGACGTCTATGACCCCTGGGTAGATATTCAGGAAGCGGAACTCGAGTATGCGATCACCCCAATTTCGGCACTTACGCCAGGCGTGTACGATGCCATCGTCGTTGCCGTCGCGCACGGACAGTTCGTCACGATGGGGATTGAGCAAATTCGGGCCTTGTGCAAACCTGAGCATATTGTTTATGACCTGAAATACCTGTTTCCTGCTGAGCAGACAGACATGCGACTCTAATCCATTACAGCGAGAATTTCAGCGTGACAAGTCCTTACGAACAGGTTCAGAAAGTTTTGCGCGCCAAGCCTCGCAAATGGTTGGTGACGGGGTGTGCGGGGTTCATCGGTTCGAATTTGATTGAAACTTTGCTGCGCTTGGATCAGCTGGTTGTTGGTCTGGATAATTTTGCAACAGGTCATCGGCGTAATCTTGATGAGGTCCAGGCCTCAGTCACCTCAGAGCAATGGGCCAGATTTACGTTTGTCGAGGGTGACATTCGTCAGCTGGACGTATGCGCCCGCGCAGCGAGCGGTGCGGAGTTTGTACTTCATCAGGCTGCGCTTGGCTCGGTACCCCGCTCGATTGCTGATCCGGTCACAACCAACGATGTGAATATTTCCGGCTTCCTCAATATGCTTGTCGCCGCCCGCGATGCAAAGGTTTCTGCGTTTGTATTTGCCGCCTCAAGCTCGACCTATGGGGATCACCCGGCTTTACCAAAAGTCGAAGATCAGATCGGTAAGCCTTTGTCTCCCTATGCTGTTACAAAATACGTCAATGAGCTGTATGCGGAGGTGTTCGCGCGGACCTATGGACTTGCGAGTGTGGGCTTAAGGTATTTCAACGTGTTTGGCAAACGTCAGGATCCCGAAGGTGCTTATGCTGCGGTGATTCCCAAGTGGATTGCTGCCATGATTCGTAACGATGACGTGCTGATCAATGGCGATGGTGAAACGAGCCGTGATTTCTGTTTTGTAGAAAATGCCGTTCAGGCCAATATCCTTGCTGCGTTGTCCTCTGGGCCAGCGCAGAATCAAATCTATAACGTCGCAGTCAATGCCCGCACTAGTCTGAGTTTTTTGTTTGATCAGTTAGTATCGACGCTCGCTCAACACGGTGTCTCGTATCGCAAAGCACCGGTGTATCGGGATTTCAGGGCTGGTGATGTCAGGCATTCACAAGCCGATATTGGTAAAGCGCAAAAACTGCTCGGTTACGCGCCGACCCATACCATCTCGCAGGGGCTTGAGGTTGCGATGCCCTGGTATGTCAGGTTTCTGAAATAGTTTTAACTGCTGGCTAGTTCACGGACCCAGTGCGCGGTCGAGGGATCATAAGGACTCACATCGGGATCGCTACCCAGAGCATCGAGTCGACGCTCGATATCGCTAGCGACTTGCTTGCCAAACTCCACACCCCATTGATCAAAGGGGTTAATGCCCCAGATCACAGCTTCGACGAATACTTTATGTTCGTAGAGCGCAAGCAGTGCGCCCAGTTGTCTTGCATCAAGACGAGGCAACACGATCAGCGTCGAGGGGCGACCGCCGGGGTGTACACGGTGTTTGGCGAGCAGTGCCGCGCGCTCAGGATCTGAGACGGTTTTTTTGACTTCGTTGAGTGCCTTGTCAAAAGACTTGCCTTCAAGCAAAGCTGCCCGCTGTGCCAGGCAATTCGCGATCAGCAGGCGGTGATGCCTTGTATGGCGATGGTCGGGTTTCGCGCACAAAATAAAGTCTACCGGCGCACCTACTCCATCCTGATGCAACCATTGGAAGAAAGTGTGCTGACTGTCAGTGCCAGGCATACCCCAGACGACCGGACTGCTAGGTACATCGAGCGTTTCTCCCTCGCGTGTGGTTGACTTGCCTAGCGACTCCATTTCGAGTTGTTGAAGCCACGGCACAAGATTACGCAGGCGAGCATCATAGGGGCAGAGTGCGAACGAGGCATAACCAAGAACACTGCAATTTACAACGCCGCTAAGCGCCATTTGAACAGGCGCATTATGTTCGATTGGAGCATGTAGAAAGTGCTCGTCCATCGCGGCAGCACCTGCCAGCATTTCGTTGAGTGCTTCTTGACCAAGTCCGAGGGCAATAGGTAACCCGATAGAAGACCAAATTGAATAGCGGCCACCCACCCAGTCCCAGAACTCAAAAATATGCTCATCGCTAATACCAAACTCTTGTGCTGCCCGGCGGTTCGCAGTGACAGCGACAAAACGGTCTAGCGGATGCTCAACTCCACCGGCTCTTAACCAGTCGATTGCACACGCAGCGTTTGCCAGAGACTCAATGGTCTTGAAGGATTTTGAAGACACGATCACCAAGGTGTCGAGCGGGTCGAGACCTTCAAGCGCAGCGGTAATAGCATGTGCATCGACATTGGACGCAAAGCGAATGGTGCGACGTCCAGCGCCCCCCTGTAGAGCGTCGACCGCAAGGCGCGGTCCCCAGTCGCTGCCGCCGATTCCCAGATGAATGACGTTGCGATAACGATTTTGAGAGTTTGCCTGCTCGATAAAATTAGCCAGTCGTGTCTGTTCTGTCCGTATCGCGTCCGCGACACCCGCTGGAGGATTTTCAGCACGCAAGGCCGTATGCCAGGCTGGGCGGTTCTCCGTCCAGTTGGAGTGGCCTCCTTCGAACAAATCTTTGCGTGCGACCTCAAACCCTTGCTGCTCCAGGAGTGCTTTTGACGCCAGAACGAGCTCCGGTGAATGACGTTGAGTGCTCAGGTCCACATCCAGATCCGCAGCGCGCACGATTCTCAGTTCGTCCAGCGATAAGGGGCTGGCGAGTGCGGCTTCGGAGAAGGCGATCCAGGCGGGGCTTTTTGACAACGCGCTCATGTGATTCAGGTCCGACTTAAAAGGGCAGGGTGACGTGAGGAGCGAGCGCGAGCAATTGTTCGCGAAATGCCTGTTTAATGCGCGAAAGTGCTTCGGGTGTATCGCCCTCAAAGCGCAGCACGACGACAGGTGTAGTGTTGGAGGCGCGTGCCAGTCCGAAGCCATCGCTATAGTCTGCACGCAGACCATCGATTTTGATGACTTCAGTGGCGTGGTTGAAAACCCCCTCTTTCTGGAGGCGTTCAATCAGCGCGTGCGGCTCGCCTTCTTTCATTTCGAGTTTGAGTTCAGGCGTCGATACTCCTTGCGGCAAGGCCTCAAGTACAGCTGAAGGGTCATCGCTGCGCGAGAGGATTTCCAGCAAGCGGGCACCTGTGTAGAGGCCATCGTCAAAGCCAAACCATCTTTCTTTGAAAAAGACGTGGCCACTCATTTCACCCGCAAGCGGAGCGCCTGTTTCAGCCAGTTTGGCTTTAACCAGCGAGTGACCCGTCTGGCACATCAGAGGCTTGCCACCTGCTTTACGGATCTCAACGGCAACATGACGGCTGCATTTCACGTCATAAATAATGGTCTCGCCCGGGCAGCGCTCAAGCACATCGCGCGCGTAGAGGATCAGTTGGCGATCAGGCCAGATAATCTGACCAGATTTAGTCACTACGCCTAGCCGGTCGCCATCGCCATCAAAAGCCAGACCGATTTCGCAATCAGTAGTTTTGACGCAATGAATCAAATCTTCTAGGTTATGTGGTTCGGCCGGATCCGGATGGTGGTTCGGAAAGGTGCCATCTACTTCGCAGAAAAGCTCAGTGATTTCGCAGCCCATGCCACGGAATAACTGGGGAGCAACGGCTCCCGCCACGCCATTGCCACAATCGATCGCGATTTTCATCGGTCGCGCGAGCTTGAGGTCGCCAAGTACGCGCGCAAGATAGGGTGTCAGAATATCGACGGTTTGAGCCTTTCCTCTAGAGGTTGAGCGAGGAGGGATCGCAGCGACCTCGTCACGTAGTCTGAGAATGGACTCGCCGTGCAAGGTGCCGCCACCCATCATCATTTTGAAACCGTTGTATTCGGGTGGGTTATGGCTGCCTGTAATGGCAACGCCCGAGCCTGTCTTCAGTGTGTGCGCCGCAAAGTACACCAGAGGGGTTGGAACCTGTCCGACGTCAATCGTGTCGATACCTCCATCGCGAATACCTTGTTGCAAAGCCTCGGCAAGGGCGGGACTGCTGAGACGACCATCTCGACCGACTACCAGGGCTGTCACGCCGGCAGCCTTTGCACGCGCTGCTAGTCCGCGACCGAGTTCCTGTGCGAATTCTGGGTTAAGAGCTGTAGGAACAATGCCGCGAATGTCGTAGGCTTTAAACGAAGAATAAGGAAAGGGATGCGATGCGGACAAGATAAAACTCCGGAAAAGTGTACTTAACTTACAATTTAAGCATGATTATCAGGCGCGATCGGCAACTTCCCGTGTGAGGTATTGCCCAGAGGTTGAAATGAATGCCTGAATTGACTGGCTTGAGGAATATATGAGCGTTTTAAAAGAATTAGAGGAACTTCTGGGTGCTTCGCATGTTCTAACAGGTGAGGCGGCTAGCCCCTTTCTGATCGACTGGCGTCGTCGTTATCAGGGACAGGCGCTGGCGGTGGTGCGTCCTGGCTCGACCGAACAGGTTGCTGCCGTTGTTCGCGTGTGCCACCAGCATGGGGTGCCGGTTGTTCCGCAGGGTGGCAATACAGGCATGTGCGGAGGTGCGACGCCTGATGAGTCTGGTCGCGCTGTGGTGCTGTGTCTCTCACGCCTGAATAAAGTTCGCTCAATCGATACCGACAACGATACGATGACCGTCGAAGCGGGTTGCATCCTGCAATCCTTGCAGGAAGTCGCAAGGGCGGCTGGACGCTTATTCCCTTTGAGTCTGGCTGCAGAGGGTAGCTGCACGATTGGTGGCAACCTTGCCACTAACGCTGGCGGAACCCAGGTCTTACGCTACGGCAATACTCGCGAGCTAGCTCTGGGCCTTGAGGTTGTAACGGCTGATGGTGAAATCTGGAATGGCTTGCGCGGTTTACGCAAGGACAACACTGGTTATGACCTGCGTGATTTGTTTATCGGCAGCGAGGGTACTCTGGGTATCATTACTGCAGCGACGCTTAAGCTCTACCCCTTGCCTGTCGCACAACGCACAGCCATGCTGGCTTTGAATTCAATGGAGGACGCCGTGACTGTGCTGTCACGTGCGCGAGCTGGTTTTGGTGCCTCGCTGACTGGGTTTGAGGTGATGGCGGGACCCGTATTGCAAGCGGTTGTGCGGCTGTTCCCGCAACAAAGACTCCCTTTTGAGGGGGCTTCTGCCCAATCGCCCTGGTTCGCTTTGCTTGAGTTGTCCGATAGCGAAAGCGCCGAGCATGCACAGGAGCGTTTTGAGTCTGTCTTGGGTGCGGCGATCGAAGATGGTCTGGTGACCGATGCGGCCATTGCTGAGAACATTGCGCAAAGTAAAGCCATGTGGCATTTGCGCGAGAGTATTCCGCTCGCTGAGGCTGAGCTCGGTAAAAGCATTAAGCACGATGTGTCGATTCCGATTTCGTTGATCGCTCAGTTTGTGCAAACGACCAATGCAGCCTTGCAAGTTAAATTTCCAGGTATTCAGAATATTGTGTTTGGTCATTTGGGTGATGGCAACCTGCATTACAACGTGGCGCGCGCACCGCATCAGACCGAGCAAGAATTGCTTGAGATGCAATACGACGTATACGGGCTGGTGCATGATAGTGTTCACGCACACAGTGGCTCAATCAGCGCCGAGCATGGCGTTGGTCAACTCAAGCGCGATGAGCTGACCCGCTACAAGAGCCCTCTGGAACTTAAGCTGATGAAACAGATCAAGGATGCACTGGATCCCAAGGGACTGATGAACCCCGGTAAAGTCCTGCAAAATTAAGGCAAGCGCATGAGGCGTTTAACCTGGCGGTTCTGGTGGACAGCATTATTGATGTTGACACTCTGCCGCCTGTGCCTGATGGCCTGGCAGTGGCCGCGTGTTTCCGCGGTCGAGGGTTTCTGGCCGATTTTGTTGGGTGGTTTGCGTTTTGACCTTGTCATTCTTGGCATGATGATCGCTTTGCCGGCAGGCTTGGCTCCCTGGTTCGGACATTTCTCCATCCCGGAAAGAATCACCGCCTGGTGGTTTCGTGTGTGCTGGTTCTTGCTTGTCTTGCTTGAATTATCAACGCCTCAATTCATTACCGAATACGACTCCAGACCGAACCGCTTATATGTTGAGTATCTCGACCATCCACGCGAGGTATTTGGTATGTTGTGGGAGGGTTACAAATTTTTATTGCTAGTGGTGGCTCTCGGTATTGGTTTGAGTGTGTGGTTAGGGGCCAGGCTTTTCAGGCCAGGTTGCCCAGACAAGGCTTTGCGGTGGTATTGGCGACCCGCGATGGGTCTGGCGTTGTTGGCATTTTCTGTGATGTCAATTCGGGGCACACTCGATCATAGACCGATCAATACCTCGACAGTTGCTTTTAGCAACGATGCAATGGTCAACACTTTGCCCTTGAATAGTTTTTGGAATGTGGTGAATGCGGTCTACCTCATGCAAAACGAGGTGTATTCCTTCGACCTCTACGGCAAATTACCTATTAGTGAAGTCACTCACATTGTGCGTCAGGCCGCCGGTATGGGTGAAACGATGCTTGATCCGCATTTGCCTACGCTGCATGCTCAAACAGCCAGTCAGAAGCGCGCTCAACCTTTGAATCTCGTCATTATTTTGCAGGAAAGTCTCGGCGCGCAATATTCAAAAAGTCTGGGTGGTGCTGGCCTGACCCCTGAACTGGATGCGCTTGGCAAACAGGGTTGGTGGTTTGAGCGCGCGTATGCGACCGGGACGCGCTCGGTTCGTGGTCTGGAGGCGATTAGTACGGGATTTTTACCTACTCCTGCTCAGGCCGTGCTTGCTTTGCCTCGTGCCGAAACAGGATTTTTTACGATCGCCGCGTTGCTAGGACGCCAAGGGTATTACTCCAGATTCATTTATGGTGGCGAGGCGCATTTTGACAATATGCGTGGTTTTTTTCTCGGCAATGGCTTTAATGAGGTTGTTGACCTGCCAAAATTCCTTGCGCCAAAGTTCGTAGGCTCCTGGGGGGCTTCGGATGAAGATATGTTCAACGAGCTTGACCGGGTGCTTACGCGCGATACCAAACGTGCGACCTTTACGATGGCTTTTTCCGTCTCGAATCATTCTCCCTGGGAATATCCGCAGGGACGCATCATCCCTCAGGGTGAGCCCGCTTCGGTCGTCAATACTGTCCGTTATGCTGATTTTGCCCTCGGTGAATTTTTTAAAAAAGCGCGTCAGTCTTCTTACTGGGACAACACTATTTTTCTAGTAGTCGCCGATCATGATGCACGAGTGTCGGGCGATCTCGTGCCAATCAAACATTTTCATATTCCAGCTCTGATACTGGGTCCCGGAGTGGCGCCTAAATCCGACCCGCAAATCATGAGTCAGATAGACCTTGCGCCGACCTTGCTTTCTCTGATGGGGCTCGATTCGGTGCACCCGATGGTGGGGCATGATTTGACGCAGCAAGCTGCCAACCGCGCCATGATGCAGTTTGGCGATAACTATGGCTATCTCAAGGCGCAGCCTGACTATGGAGAAAGGTTTGTGGTGCTTGAGCCGCACAAGCCAGCCAAAATGAGTCTGTATAAAAAGCCCGCCTTGTTCAGCGAGGCCGATACCTACAAGCCAATTGAAAAGGATGCTGCGCTTGAACGCGAGGCTCTCGCACATGTTTTGTGGCCGAGCTGGACCTACAGGGAGCAACGTTACGCGTTACCCCCTGTGAAAAAATAAGCTGTTTACTTTTTGATTATTTTCAGAGCACTGAAGGCAGAATACGCCCGCTTGCTTGTCCAAAATTTAGTCTTGGATAACCTGGTTTGACGCACTCACCCAGCAGAGTGACCTCATCCCCATTTTCGAGATATTTGCGCTCTTCACCCCAAGGCAGTTTGAGTGCTTGTTTGCCACCGATGCTGATTTCGTTAAAGGTGCCCGCTTGCTCAGGCGCAGGGCCAGACATGGTGCCCGTCCCGAACAAGTCACCTGGCTGCAGGTTGCAACCATTTACGGTGTGATGGGTGATTAGCTGGGAAATAGCCCAATAGGCCTGGTCCAGATTTGTATCAGTCAGCGTTGCAGGTGCAGCGTTTGCCGCCCGCGACTGCTCTGTGGTGAGTTCGGCGGTCAGATGGATATCGTAAAACCCAGCTTCTTTGACCGTCTCACTCATCAAGTAAGGCAAGGGTTGCGGATCCGTTGCGGGTCGTGAGAATGGAATCCTGAAAGGCTCGAGCGCCTCTCTGGTAACAATCCAGGGTGAGATCGTCGTGGCAAAACTTTTTGCCAGAAAAGGTCCGAGAGGCTGGTATTCCCAGTACTGTATGTCGCGTGCAGACCAATCGTTGAGCAGGCATAAACCAAAAATATGCTGATCAGCTTGCTCGATTGGAATCCGTGCGCCTTGTGCGTTACCTGTACCCACAAACACACCCATTTCCAACTCATAGTCCAGACGCTGGCAGGGGCCAAATGCGGGATCCCCGTCGGGCGTAGCGGGCTTTAATTGTCCGACAGGACGCAGTACCTCATGACCTGAGACGACCAGGCTGGATGAGCGGCCGTGATAGCCGATCGGCACCCATTTGTAATTAGGTAGTAGTGGCGCATCGGGCCGCATTTGTTTGCCACCTGCCGTGGCATGGTGGATCGAAATGTAAAAGTCGGTGTAATCACCAACCTGGGCAGGCATACTGAACTCGGCTTTGTTTTGCGAGACAAGCAGCGGCTCAATCAGTTTTTGCTGCGTCGAGCCCGTCCTGAGCGCGCGCGACAGCGCTAATCTCAAGGCTGACCAGTGCGTGTCACCCAGAGCCATCAAAGCGTTCAAACCCTTGCCGGTGCATGCTGCGAGTGCCTCAGCAGCCTTGCCCTCGAAAGGTTTGGCGGCAGCTAACGCTGCCATATCAATAATCTGGTTACCGATCGCGACGCCAGGTCGAAAGCTTTGGTGACTGCCTTTTTCCCGAAAGACTGCAAAGGGCAGGTGCTGGATGGGAAAACCAACCTGATCGTCGCAGGCACTGGCAAGCCAGCTTTTAAGCGCGGGGTCGTGCGTTTCGTTTAGGCGTGACATAGAGTCTCTGTATTGGGATTAAGGTGATGAATAAGAATTTAATTACACTTTCTGGCACTTTGGACAAAAGTAGGTTGCGCGCTGACTCTGAACGATGCGCTTG
>Ga0208105_1000721_pt1 | contig 10458 bp, 10 predicted proteins | sample CryBogCBE16Jul07_FD_184574 | JGI IMG/M metagenome (GOLD analysis project Ga0208105, IMG submission 184574) | Freshwater microbial communities from Crystal Bog, Wisconsin, USA - CBE16Jul07 (SPAdes) | ecosystem: Environmental > Aquatic > Freshwater > Lake | place: Crystal Bog, Wisconsin, USA... | reverse complement strand
TTAGACGTTAAACAGGAAATTCATCACATCGCCATCTTTGACAATGTATTCCTTGCCTTCGGCGCGCATCTTGCCTGCTTCTTTTGCACCGGACTCACCCTTGTAGGTCACAAAATCCTCAAAGGCGATGGTTTGCGCACGAATAAAACCACGCTCGAAATCAGTATGAATCACACCGGCGGCTTGCGGACCTGTCGCACCGATTGGCACGGTCCAGGCGCGGACTTCTTTCACACCTGCGGTGAAGTAAGTCTGTAAACCCAAAAGCTTGAAAGCACCACGGATCAAACGATCCAGACCCGGTTCGGTCATCCCCATGTCAGCGAGAAATTCTTTTTTATCTTCATCTGATAAATCAGCGATTTCTGATTCAATCGACGCGCAGATCGCAACCACAGGGGCATTACGTGCGGCGGCATACTCAGTCAAACGATCGAGCAAGGGATTGTTATTAAACCCGTGATCGCTTACGTTACCAACGTACATGGCTGGCTTGGCTGTAATGAAACACAAAGGCTGTATCAACGCCATGTCTTCAGCTGACAAACCAAGTGCGCGGATAGGCTGTGCCTCATTAAGCTGCTTGATGCACTGCTCAAGTACCGCGACAACTTTCTGCGCGTCCTTATCGCCTGAGCGAGCGGTCTTTTGATAACGAATCAGCGCTTTTTCAGCGGTCTGCATATCGGCCAAGGCTAACTCGGTTTCAATGACCTCGATATCGGCAATCGGATCAACGCGACCCGCAACGTGTATCACGTTGTCATCCTCAAAGCAGCGCACGACATTCACAATCGCATTCGTCTCACGGATGTGTGACAGAAACTGGTTACCGAGGCCTTCGCCTTTACTCGCACCCGCCACAAGACCGGCTATATCGACGAATTCAACCGTCGCATGCTGGATACGCTCTGGCTTGACAATCGCAGCCAGCGCATCCAGACGAGGATCAGGTACCTCGACGATGCCAACATTTGGCTCGATCGTGCAAAAAGGATAGTTTTCTGCCGCGATACCAGCTTTGGTCAGCGCGTTGAATAAAGTCGATTTACCGACGTTGGGCAAACCAACGATGCCACATTGCAGAGCCATGAGAGTCCCGAAAACTTAAAAATATATTGAAATTCAACAAATGCGTGCTGAACTGAAATCCAGCTGTATAGAATGTAAGTTTAACCGTTCTAACGTCCTCGTCCTAAAACGACTTTCAACCCAGACCATGACTCTTGACGATCTGCTTGCCCGCCCATTTGGAACTATCCAGGATCTGGTCGCTTTGGCCGCGCAACAAAAGCCCGCTCATCCAGCGATTATCCTGGATACTGCCAAGTCTAATACGCCGGGTACCCCGTCATCGCTTGTCTCAATCACCTATGCGGCACTGAATACTCAGATTAGCCGTGTCGCTGCGAGTCTGCAGCGAGACGGCCTGACTCCGGGGGATGCTGTTGCGATCTGTGCGGATACTTCGATCGATTATGTCGCGCTTTTTCTGGGTATTTTGCGAGCAGGCGGCCTGGTTGTTCCACTCCCCCCTTCTGCTTCAGCAGCGAATCTGACTGGAATGCTTTTGAATTCGAAAGCGAAATGGTTGTTTCTGGACCTAGGGGTCGCGCAGAGCTGGGCTCTGCCACTTGACGCGCACCCAGCAGTTAAACGTATTGCTCTGGATAACAGTGCTATTGCGCAATCGTGGAATAGCTGGCTGTCGCAGAACGACAACCCAACCCTGGTCGATACGCAGCCCGAATGGCCTTTTAATCTGATTTACTCGTCTGGCACGACGGGTGTACCCAAAGGTATCGTTCAACCCTGTGCCATGCGCTGGTCACACATCCAGCGTGCACATCTGAATGGTTATGGTTCAGATACGGTATTACTCACCGCAACACCACTTTATTCAAACACCACGCTGCCAGCCCTGCTCCCCACACTCGGTATGGGTGGCACTGCGGTGATGATGGCCAGATTCGATACCCGCCGATACCTGGAGCTGGCGCAGCGTTTTCGCGTCACCATGACGATCCTGGTACCGGTGCAATATCAGCGATTGATGGACGACCCAGGTTTCGACGACTACGATTTGTCCGCTTTCAAGGCTAAATTCTCAACCAGCGCCCCCTTTGCTGCCAAGCTCAAAGCCGAAGTCCTTAAACGCTGGCCAGGCGGCTTGTCAGAGGTCTATGGCATGACCGAAGGTGGTGGGCGCTGTCAACTGGACGCTCACCTCCATCCAGACAAGCTACACACGATTGGCAAACCCTCAAGTGGCGCAGATATTCGTTTGATCGACGAGCACGGTCAGGAGGTCGGCCCCGGTGAGTCGGGAGAGATCGTTGGCAACTCTCCCGCCATGATGGAGGGCTATTACGGTCTGCCTGAAAAAACACGCGAAGCCGAGTGGTTCGACAAGTCCGGCAAACGTTTTATCCGTACCGGTGATATCGCACGTTTTGATGAAGATGGTTTTTTAATCTTGTCCGATCGTATCAAGGACATGGTGATCTCGGGTGGTTTTAACATCTATCCGAGCGACCTTGAAGAGGCGATTGACCAACACCCTGAGGTTAAGGAGTCAGCGGTTGTTGGCGTACCCTCAAGAGAGTGGGGGGAGACGCCTGTAGGCTTTGTCGTGTTAAAGCCAGAGGCCCGAGTCAATGCCGAGGAACTGCGCAACTGGGTCAATGCAACACTTGGTAAAACGCAGCGACTAGCAGGTCTGAAATTTATTGAAACCTTGCCACGCAGTGAAATCGGTAAAGTACTGAAACGTCAATTACGCGAGATGTATCAGGCCTGAAAGTACAGCCTTCAAAACTCAATAGCAAACTGCAAGGCGATATACGCGAGTAGCAGTGGACCTGCATTGAAAATCCCGTGCAAGAGCATGGCCGATACAACACCTCTTTTGATGCGCATCCAGCCCAACACCAGGCCGGTTACCCATTGTGGTGCGACCAGTACCACCATCATCCACCAGTCGACCTCTACGAAAATAAAATTTTTGATGTGAATCGCGGCAAAACCAAGCGCGACCAGATGAAATACATAAGGGAATAAAGTGCGATAACGTCTGAGCCACCTCCAGGACCAATCACCCGGGCCCTTCGAAGCATAGCTTGACCACCAGCACAGCAAAATAGTTGCCGCAAGCAAGTAACTCGACCACAACACCATGCCGTTGAGCAACACAACCACCAGTAACGGGATCATCCAGAATGCTTGCAGGGGTCTGCGCAAACCAAATCTGAACAAGAGCTCCTCAACAATCGGCGCCCAGACAAGCGCTTGAAACCAAGGAAGGTTATTCACATTGATACGATGCGTCGCGCCGCTCATTTCAAAAACGGCCAGAACAATAGGTCCTAGTGCAAAAATATTGATCAGCCAGAGAACTCCAGCCCAGGCCAGCAGTCTTTTGAAAGCAACAGCGGGCAACCAGTCTGCCAGCCAGCCAGATATGGGGGGTGGGTGAGGAACCGATCTTGACAGCCGCGGGTGCCTGATAAATAACAGGCACTCACGCAGTTGCGCTTTAAAACCCTGAGCCGTGAGCTCGTCCGTCCGGCTCATGCGGGGTTATCGCGATGTAACTGCATCGTTGCGCGCGTGAAGTCACCTGCAATAAACAAGGGCATCACCGCACGACAACGTGTGATCGTGGCATCGATTTCCTTTTGCTCATCCCGCCTGGGTTGATGCAAAACGAAATCTGCGACCTCTTGCTGTAAACCGAGTGTGCGCGGATGGCCGATACCTATTCTCAAGCGCCAAAAATTCGGACTCCCCAAAGCTGCCTGGATATCCTTCAAGCCATTATGCCCAGCATGCCCGCCACCTTGCTTGACCTTAACCTGACCAGGCATCAGATCGAGTTCATCATGCAAAACAAGGACCGACTCAGGTGTGAGCTTATAAAACCTGGCTAAAGCACCCACACACTGCCCGGAGCGATTCATATAGGTTTGGGGTTTAGCCAGATAGACCTGCTCAGCTTGAACACGCGCTTTGGCCACCATGCCTGAAAATGCTTTTTCCAGGGTAAAGGAGACGCGAAAATCATTGGCGAGTTCGTCGGCCAGCCAAAAGCCTGCATTGTGCCGGGTGCGCTCGTAATCAGCACCAGGATTACCCAGGCCGACGATCAGTTTGATGGGTGAAATAGACATGACTCGATTAGAAAGCAAAAGCCCCACCAGCGCAAAGCATAGTGGGGCTTACAAACATCGGCTATCGATACTGTGCGCTGATCACAACACGATCAGCACAGACATAGTATTAAGCAGCGGGTGTCTCAGCACCGTCAGCAGCGGCAGCGCCACCTTTAACGATCGCTGTTGCCAGAGCTGGGTTTGGATCGCCGCGATGCGCGACAAACGTCACACCCTTAGGCAAGGTAATGTCAGCCAGGTGAACCGATGCACCGCCGATCAGCTTGGACAGGTCGACTTCGATGAACTGTGGCAAGTTGACTGGCAAGCAAGCAATCTCGAGCTCGGTGAAAACGTGAGAAATCAGCGCAGCGCTCAGTTTCACAGCAGGTGAAATCTCTGCATTGATAAAGTGCAAAGGCACTTTAGTGTGCAGGATTTTGTCCGCATCAACGCGCTGGAAATCAACGTGCATCACGATCTGCTTGTAGGGATGCCATTGCACTGAACGCAACAGAACCTGATGGCTTTTGCCTTCGAGCTGCATGTCGAGAATCGATGAATGAAATTGCTCTTTGCGCAGGGCATGATAAATTTCGTTGTGATCGAGTTCGATATTGAGGGGCTTGTCTTGACCACCGTAAACGATGGCGGGGATCAGGCTCGCACGGCGCAGGCGGCGGCTCGCACTCGTTCCCTGTACGCTGCGTGGGGTTGCATTGAATTGCATAAAATACTCCAAAATGGACTGTTAAGGTCCGGTTAAAACACACCCTGACACCAGGGTGTGGGCTTTAAAGTTCGCCGCGACCAGCGAACTTCAAATTATTTACAGCCAAGCCGCATGACTGGCTGCTTAATGATTCAGTTAATCAACGAACAACGAGCTGACCGATTCCGCGTTGGAAATACGCAGGATGGTTTCACCCAGCAAAGGCGCGCAGGACAACTGCCGGATCTTGGTTGAAGCACGACCCGCCTCGGACAGGGGAATCGTGTCTGTGACAACCAACTCATCGAGCTCGGAGGTTTCAATTCTTTCGATTGCACCACCGGATAAAACAGCGTGCGTGCAATACGCATAGACGGAGCCTGCGCCACGCTCTTTCAGTGCCTGGGCTGCTTTGCAAAGCGTACCGGCTGTATCAACCATATCATCCATGATCAGGCAGGTACGTCCGTCGACATCACCAATAATATTCATCACTTCAGAGACGTTTGCGCGCGGGCGACGTTTATCAATGATGGCCAGATCGGCTTCAAGTTGTTTAGCCAGGGCGCGGGCACGCACCACACCGCCGATATCGGGCGAGACCACCACGAGATTGGTCAGGTTGCGACGCCAGATATCACCTAGCAGAATCGGACCGGCATAAATATTGTCAACAGGAATATCAAAAAAGCCCTGGATCTGATCAGCATGCAAGTCCATGGTCAAGACGCGATTGACTCCGGCGACTTGCAACATATTGGCGACAACTTTGGCAGTAATCGCAACACGTGCAGAGCGCGGACGACGATCCTGACGCGCGTAGCCAAAATAAGGGATTGCAGCAGTAATGCGGCCTGCCGAGGCGCGACGCAATGCGTCGACCATCACCATGACTTCCATGAGGTTGTCATTGGTAGGGGCGCAAGTAGGCTGGAGCACAAAAACGTCTTTTCCGCGGACGTTTTCGTTGATTTCAACCGCGACTTCTCCATCTGAAAAACGTCCGACAGACATTTTCCCAAGGGACATATCCAGATGGTTGACCACATCGACGGCCAGCCGCGTGTTGGCTGTACCGGTAAAGATCATAAAACTATCGTTGGCCATGGCAGGGGCAATCACAGACAGTAAAAAGATGTGGAACAAAAAAGCTGCTGAACCGGGTAACCGTGGATTTAAATTTAAATCTACTGCGGTTAGTTCAACAGCTTGTGGTGTTAGGGCTGGGGAGGAAGGATTCGAACCTTCGCATGCCGGAATCAAAATCCGGTGCCTTAACCAGCTTGGCGACTCCCCAACTAGCTTTAAATCCAATTACGTAACGGATGTTCCGGCAAACTATCACAGACTGAAACAGACTGGATAATCTGGGGTAACCCCGTATACGGTACTTTTACTTTCTCTACTATCACGCCAGATGACTCTGGAAAATCAGAATGCATTTTAGCGATCATTTTCTGGTGAGCCAAGTTTGCCTCGCTGTTTTGCTCAAATTCAGCAAATAAGCAAGCACCTGAACCCGTCATCCGAACATCCAACCCGGCATAAACACACCAGTCAAATGCTTCCCGGACAATGGGGTAGTTTTTAAGCACTACAGGTTGCAGATCATTATGAAACTGACCAAACAATCTGGCAGAGCCAAACATCCTTCCAGAAAAGTCCATTATTTTGACCGGATCGGTGTTTCTTGTCAAATCAGGATCCTGAAAAACACCTAAAGTCGGTACATTTTGGGAGGGTTGAAGCACGATATAAGAGCGTGCGGGCAACTCGATCGCTTGCAAATCCTCGCCAATGCCTTCTGCAAAGGCATTTTGACCAAAAATAAAGACAGGAACATCAGCACCGAGTTTCAGACCAATTTTCATCAATTCTGCTCGAGTCAGCCCTGTTTTCCAGAGCCGGTTCAGCGCAATCAACACCGACGCCGCATCACTAGACCCCCCACCCAGACCACCGCCGGAGGGGATGAACTTTCTGAGTTGAATTTGCGCGCCTTGCGCACAACCCGTCTCGCGTTGCAGGGCGCGCGCTGCACGGACCACGAGATCCTCCTCGTGCGAGACGCCCGGCATATTGGTTTCACGACAAATCTGGCCATCCGCGCGAAGATCGATATCCAAATAATCACTTAAATCAATAAAGCTGAATACTGTTTGGAGCAAGTGATAGCCATCGGCTCGCCGTCCGGTGACGTGCAGGAAAAGATTGAGCTTGGCCGGAGCCGGGATGTCATACAACATGATTAAGGTTTATCTACGACGAGCCTGATCGCGATGTTTTTACTTCCCTGACTATGCGTCAGAACCAGTAGCTGTGGTCCTTGCTCATCAAAACGCGAGAGTTGCACGCGCCAGCCGTGTTGCTCGAAGGTTTGAATTCGTCCCGCTGAATCCTTAACAACCATGGACATGCCTGCAAGCGGGCTATTGAGCGTGCGCAACCAACTGCGCAGTCCATCTACAGGGACCGTCTGTCCAAGCACTGTCTGCATTAAAGCATCGGGGTTTTTTGCGTAAATTTGTTCGCCGTTTGCGCGAGTAAGTGTGGCGCCCGAGCGTTCAACAACAATCCGAGCAATCACAGAACCCATCGGGTCGGTCAGATCCAGACTAAAACGCACACCGGTATCGCGCCAGGTAAAGCCACCTTGCACAGCCTCAGGATCACGGTTGAATTCCTCGGCTTTTAAGGCGAAACGGCCATAGCGCAAAAACTCGGTCGATCCGGCCTGATTCGGCTCGGGCAGCGTCATCGCGCAACCTGCAAGCCAGAGTGAGGCCATCACAAGCGCAAAGCGTCTGCACCATACCTGAATCGCGGGCAACCTCACAACTTGACTCCGAGCCTTTGGATCGTTTCAAGCAAGACAGGGTTTTGAGGTTCTTTGGCGGCGCCTTCCCGGAATATTTTTAATGCTTGTTCACGCTCTCCACCGACCCAGAGCACTTCGCCCAAATGCGCTGCGATATCCGTTTCGGGGCGTTTAGCATAGGCCTTGGATAAATAATCCATTGCGGCAGTTCGATCTCCAATCCGGTATTTCACCCAGCCCATGCTGTCCATGATGAAGGGATCCTGTGGCGAGATTTCGAGCGCGCGCGTAATGAGCTTTAAGGCCTCTGGCAGTCGCTGATTACGGTCTGCGAGTGCGTAGCCCAGTGCGTTATAGGAATGCGCATGGCCAGAGTCGAGCGCAATCACTTCACGTAATAAGCGCTCGGTATCCTTGAGCTGACCCCGGCGCTCATAAAGCATGGCGAGTTCATACTTGATCTCAACAGTGTCGGGTAGCTTCTGATCAGCAAGCTTAAGGCGGGCAATTGCATCATCGAGACGATTGGCATCACGCAAAATCTGCGCTGCAGTGGTCACCCCGAGAACGATTTCCTCATTGGAGTCGGGGCCCGCAGTGTCGACGATCACCAACGCCTCGTCGACCTTACCCTGGCGGGCACGAATCAGCGCCTGCCGCAGTCTTGCGCCATGACGCAGGGAAGGATCTTCTATTTTGGCAAGTTGTGCCACCGCATCGTCAAGCCGCCCCTGGTCTTCCAATACTCGCGCAAGCAGCATATAGGCATCCGCCAATGCTGCGGCAGCGTCGGTTGCGCCATTTGCATGTGCACGTTGACGCTGCGACTGGACCGAGACAAACTGTTCGAGCAAGCCACGCGCCTGATCAAGCTGTTTAGCTCGATAAGCTACTTGTGCCTGCATAAACATCAAATCAAAATCTTCTGGAGAGCGCTTAGCCATCGCAACCAGTTCTTTCATCGCCGCATCAAAATCACGCTGATCAGTGAAATAGCTGGTCAACATCAGTCTCAAACGTCTGGCGTCCGGATGTGCGGTGATAAACAGTCGTGCGTCTTTTAGCGCCTGCTCAGGATCAACTTTCAGACCGTACTCAAACACACGCATCACGGCCTCTTCAGAGCGTGGCGTAGCCGCCAGCGCAGTCTTGGCCTCGGTGAGTGCGCGAGCATTATCACCGGCGAGCTGCGCCATATCAGCCAGCGCCAAACGCGCTGCAAGTGAATGGCGGGCATTACTCTCATTGAGCGCGCGATCAAGTATGGTCAACGCCACTGCGCGATCCGGCATACGGCTCAAAACAGCGACAGCCTGACCGATTGCAACCGTTTTATCCGTCGCCGCATCGATTTGCTTGCGAAGTGCCTCAGCCAGACCGCTGGTTTGTCCTGAAGCTGCCGATAAAGCCATTTCAGTCGACACGGCCTCAGCATCGTCGGGCGCAAAACGTATCCACATCCGAGCGGCATCAAGCGCCCCCGCCAGATTACCGCCAGCAAGATAAAACTCCAGACCACGACGCGCCAGCCGGTAATCTCCCACCTCGCGCGCCAAATCCAGCATTGTTTTACCCGCAGGAATGAAAACACTGCGCTGCGCTGAAATCTCCGCCGCTAGAATACGAAACAGAATATTTGAGGTCAAAGTGACATCGGGCAACTGCCCGGCGCGCAACCTGATTTCTTCGGTCTCTGCCACACGTGGCTTGATTTGTAGAGGTGTGCTTTGCGTCACGCCCCGGGCAGGATCTGTTTGAGAACTCGCAAACGGCGTCCAAAGGAGTGAACAGGCCGCCACTGTGCCTGTGAGCAAAGAATAAATAAAACTGTTTTTTGACAACGACTTCACGCGACCCGCCTAGTTGGTGGCACAATCTGCAAACATACTGTCACGATGTTAGCACTCACACATGCCAGAACTCCCAGAAGTCGAAACAACTCGTCGAGGAATTGACGCCGTTGCAACAGGCCAGGTCCTGAAAAGCATGGTGGTCCATGAGTCACGCATGCGTTGGCCAATCCCCCGGGAACTACCGGAAATCGTCAAAGATCAAACCGTTCGTGCCTGCCTCAGGCGTGGAAAATACCTCCTGATGGAATTTGACGCGGGAACAATCCTGATCCATCTCGGCATGTCCGGCTCGATGCGCAGCGTCATGCAGGGGGAGTTGTTGCGCAAGCACGACCATGTTGAATGGCTATTCAAGAACGCCACGCTCAGACTCCATGACCCCAGGCGTTTTGGTTCCGTTTTATGGCATCCCCGCTCGGAGGGTCCGATCGAACACCATCCCCTATTACAAAAACTGGGGATTGAACCGTTCGACCCAGCCTTTGACGCCAAATATCTGCACAACGGCCTGGCAGGACGCTCCATGTCGATCAAACAAGCCTTGCTTGCGGGTGACATCGTCGTAGGTGCCGGCAATATTTATGCCTCTGAAAGTCTGTTCAGGGCTCGCATTCACCCTAAAACAAAGGCTTGCCGCGTGTCACTGGCCCGTTGTGCAAAGCTCGCGCAAGCCGTAAGGGAAACCTTAACCGATGCCCTTGCGTCAGGTGGCAGCACCCTGCGTGACTATGTCAACGCCACAGGCGAGCCAGGTGCGTATTTCACTCTACACGCAGCCGTCTACGAACGTGCGGGCGAGCCCTGCCGTGTATGTGCCACGCCCATCAAGCGCATCGTTCAGAGTCAGCGCGCAACCTACTTTTGTCCAAAGTGCCAGAAAGTGTAATTAAATTCTTATTCATCACCTTAATCCCAATACAGAGA
>Ga0208105_1000714_pt1 | contig 10503 bp, 6 predicted proteins | sample CryBogCBE16Jul07_FD_184574 | JGI IMG/M metagenome (GOLD analysis project Ga0208105, IMG submission 184574) | Freshwater microbial communities from Crystal Bog, Wisconsin, USA - CBE16Jul07 (SPAdes) | ecosystem: Environmental > Aquatic > Freshwater > Lake | place: Crystal Bog, Wisconsin, USA... | reverse complement strand
TCGGGTGACGTCCAGGAAATACGGAGCATTGCAAATACATCCGCTAGCCCCTGAATACCAATTCCAATAGGACGATGACGTTTATTAGAGTTCTCACATTTACGTGTCGGGTAGAAATTCTTATCAATAACAACATCGAGATTATTAGCTAGAATCGTTGTATATTTTCTAAGTTCTTCAAAGTTAAACCGATACGCTCCATCTGCCGCATAAGATCTCTGAACAAACTTAGGAAGCGCTAGGGATCCAAGATTGCAAACAGCTGTTTCATCAGGTGACGAAAACTCCATAATTTCGGTACAGTTTCCCGTTAGGATGCCATTGAAGACTCCAGCGTGATTCTCGGGCTCATTGAAGCAGTATGTGTCGTCATAACGATCCGAATCAACTACACATACCACTTTAATAAATTGTTCAGCATTACGCTGAGGCTTCACAGGCGTATATTTGAGACGCTTAGGCTGAAATCCGAGTTTGCTTAGATCGTATAATCCAGACGATGATACAAGCAGGCGCCATAGAGGCTTGCATTCAAATTCTTTGAATCCACCCTTTCCATCCGGTAGCATTCTCATAGTCACATCGTGCATTTTTGTTACTTTCGCGTGAACACCAAGTCCTAGAACCATCATTCGAATATCATCTAGAAATTTGAAATGGATACTTGAAATCTGAAGTGATTCATTCGGCCCATTTCTAGAAATAGTTCCATCAGCATCTGAAAGACCTTCGAGCCAATGAATTTTACTCTGAATAGTTCCTACCATTGGAACCTTGTATTTTGCATCAATTGTTTCATCAAGAACTGTATTAAGTCGTCCTGATGCATCTTCTACATTAGTCATACTTTTGATCTTCAAATATTGAACTAGTTTCTTTTTCTCACCATACAGACTACATACAGGCTTTCCATTTGAATATGTTCCATCTCCACAGAAGAAGCCATGTGTATATGCGTCTTTCTCATCCCACGCTTCAAATCCCTCAACAATTGGAGCAGTGAATTTCTTAAGTTTCATTCCTTCTTTTAGATCTTGAGCATCAACGCGAATACTATTTTTAATAGAACGCGTATCTTCGTAAGTTTCATGAATTAGAAACTTATGGTAAGGGGTGCAAGTTAGTGATGCACCGTTGCTGAAGTTTACAGTAATTAGTTTCTGATTCTCTCCAGTTTTGCGAACAGTAGTTTTTGACCATTTATCTCCATTCCATACTTCTACGTCCGTATCTTTAAGATCACTAATAGGGAAATATCCATCTTTTGTTAAAACCATAGTTTCTGGAGCAACACAAAGATTTGAGCTCTTGATCGTTCCCAAATTCTGCTGATTACTCTTTGAGTTCGCAGCATCCTTGTAGCAAAGATACGGTGTTCCAGTCTGAATTTGAGCGTCCAAAACCATCTGCCATAGTTTCTGAGCAGGCATTGTCTTGCGACCCTTCCCAGCTGCTTCGTATGACGTATAGAGTTTGTCAAACTCTTCACTGTGTACATCGTCAAGACCAGGACACTCGTAAGGGCACATTAGCGTCCAGTTCTCGTTCTTCTCTACACGCTTCATAAAGAGATCTGGAATCCAAAGACCATAGAATAGGTCACGAGCACGATCCTCTTCCGCACCCTGGTTTAGCTTGAGACGTAGAAAGTCCTCAATATCTAAATGCCAAGGCTCTAGATAGATAGCAAACGATCCATTACGCTTACCACCCTGATTCACATACTTTGCAGTATCATTGTAGACTTTGAGCATTGGCACAATACCCGTTGATTCTCCATTCGTTCCGTGAATCTTAGAGCCACGTGCACGAACATTATGAATCGAAAGACCAATGCCACCAGCCCACTTACTGATTTGAGCACACTCGCCAAGCGTATCATAAATTCCCTTGATCGAATCCTCGCTCATATTCGCTAGAAAGCAAGATGAGAGCTGTGGATGGTTGGTTCCAGAATTGAAGAGAGTAGGAGTTGCATGAATGAAATACCCCTGTGATAGAGCATCGTATGTTTCCTTCACTTTGGCAAAGTTGCTACCATGAAGCTGTACAGATACACGCATCCACATGTGCTGAGGACGTTCAACAATCTTACCCTGTTTGTTGCGAAGTAGATATCCCTTCTCTAGAGTTTTGAATCCAAAGTAATCAAACATGAAATCGCGAGAATAATCAATCATATTCTCAATTTCAGAATGAACAGTTCGATCAATACGAATCTGACGAAAGATTGAATAACAATAGTCTTCAGAAAGCATATCTTCGTCATAAAGAATGTTTGAAACTTCGCACATAGTTGAAGGTGTGTTCTTCTGATGATTATCGATTACGATGCGAGCAGCAAGCTTACCGTAATTCGGATGGTAACGAGCCTGCATCATTGCACACGTTTCGGCAGCAAACTCATCAAGCTTAGATGTAGCCATTCCATCCTGTAGCTGGTTACATACTTTCTGAGCTACAAGATCGGGATTTACATGATCAAGTCCATCAGATAGTCTGCGTACACGCTGTAGAATAGCATCAAATGAAACCGGAACACGGTCACCATTGCGTTTAATTACATACATATGATCCATGTTAGTTGTCATTCTATATATTGATATTCTGAGAATCCGTTATCAATGAAAATCAGTTGTTTTAAATTAAATCAAAAATCTGCAAGAACACAGTTATTACGTAACCATTTTCAAATAATGACCGTACTGTTTTCAATGGAACAGGGACTTCTTGAAATCGTAGGCGAACTTGTTGAAGCACGTGTACAATTTTTTACTCGTAATATGAATGGAATCGCGTATGCTCAACGAGGACATGCGCTTCAACACTTTTTGAGTCTTGAAGAAAGATATCTTCGGTTAATAGAAAATCTTCATCATGATAACACTCGTAACCAGCTTCTTACAAATGTTATTACGCTAACTCTAGCAGATAGTGCCGTTGCAATGGAAAACGTTCGAGTAGTCCCAACTCAGGCTCAAATCGATACAGCGATTACAAACATCGAATCATCTGAAAATAATTGTGCAGTTTGTCAAGATGCAGTGTCATCTGCTGGTGTTCGCATTCGCCACTGTAATCATGAATTTCACAGATCATGTTTGATAAGTTGGTTTGCTATGAGTGTACGTTGTCCTGTTTGTCGTCACGATATTCGAGAGGATCCTGTAGGTCAAACATCTTCTGTCGCAACAAGAACAACTTCTCTATCGGTAAGCCCGTCGGCGGAACATTAAACTTAGGAATTTTATCTGAAATACCATATTGCAATTGATTCAACATTCGACGAACATCATATTGACAATCCTTCAAAACTGTAGGAACGTCAATATTATTAAAAACAACTTCCAAATCAGATGCTCTCGGTGGAAAACAACGGACAATTTCAATACTGTCAGTATTTCTCTTGAAGAGTGTGGGGATCTCATTTCCCGTACAGATAATTGGAAGTTTACGCGTAGGATCTTTTATCCAGCTAATAATTTTGCTTTGAGCATGTGGATCGGATCCATCAATTTCATCTAGGATTACACACATCTTTCGTTTTGTTTCTCCACGCAAAAATGACTGGATACTTACCGTGGAGCGACATGCATCCTTAATTTTTTCGACATCTTCAAAACTACGAATACTTCTACTTGCATTAATTTCAAGTGGTTCAAACTCAAATGTACGAGCAGCACATAATGCAAGTGTAGTCTTGCCAATTCCGGGAGGACCAGTCAGAAATATAGATCTTGAAAAGTTTGATTTCAAATATGTTTCAAGTAGATTCTTTGCATCTGCGTGTCCAATGACTTCATTAAATACATTAGGTCTGTAAACTTCCGAATACATTACTATACTAGGGAAGTAATTCTCTAAAACGGATTTAGTTGGATTGTTATTTAAAATAATAAAATAAGATGGATTCTCCTATCAAGAAGTCTAAGAAGACAGTTCGTATCCCCGAAGAGGCAATTGCCGACAATGGTTACAATTTCTACGTTCTCGGCAAATACATCGGAAACTTCAAGACAATTGGAGATGGTCGTCAGGGAGTTATTGATTTCTGTGCTCTTACAGATGGTGAAGAGATATTTGCCTGGTCGCGTGATGTGAGTTACACCAGGGCTTAAACATAAGTTTATTTTTAACTATAAATGCCATCTGCATCAGAACTACGAACTCTTTTTGATAAAAACTACGTTATCGATGAATTTATCAAAGAAGCTGTTCGAAATGTGGAACTTGCTGCTAAATATGGTCTCAAATCTGAACGTGTTGAACTTCCTGCAGAACTAACGCGGTTTGAGACAAAAGATAAGATCAAAGAAGCATTTCCCGGATGTAGAATTAGTTGGATTTGGTATATGCATTCGTACAAAATTAGTTGGAAGCCAACTTAACAGATATATGCATAGATTGTAGTTCTTGGATTGTTAGACGCAATGTATAAGGAACAGTTAGTGTTGTAACTTCGGTATCTTCGGCTGCATCCAGCTGTCCTGTTTCAGGCTGGAATAAGAATTCTGCTTTATCGGAACGTTCCATTAGGGATTCATTCAAGAACTTAGAAATTCCATGAGATACAAGTACATCACGTTCCATCTCACCAATACGTAACCCGCCCTCATTCGCACGACCCTCTACAGGTTGGTGAGTGAGAAGCTTTTTAGGTCCAGTTGATCGCGAATTGATCTTATCTTCAGTCATCAACTTGCTTCGAATGTAATAGGTAGGTCCAACAAAAATTTCAGATTCCATCATTAGACCTGTTTGGCCGTTATATAACAGTTCATGACCGTACGGATGATATCCTGCTTTGAGTAACAAATCTTTGGTTTCACCGACACGATTCTTATTTGTGAAGGGAGTTGAATCTGATATAGCACCCATTTGAACACCAAGCTTTGTAGACATCATTTCAATGAACTGACCTATTGTCATGCGACTCGGAAATGCGTGAGGATTTACAATCATGTCTGGAATCATACCATCTTTTGAATAAGGCATATCTTCAGTCATAATTCGCATACCACATGTTCCCTTCTGTCCATGACGAGCAGAGAACTTATCGCCAAGTACTGGAATACGATGTTCGGCTACACGTATCTTTACACCATGTAATCCGTCAGGAGTTATATAGCGATAGACAGCATCTACAACACCATGCTGGCCCTTTTTAGGCGTATATGATTTATCTTGATATCCAGTTACCTGGCCAGATGCATTCATTACCGGGACAACAATTCCAACAAGCACAGTGTCTTCTGTCACATGTGAACCCTGTTTAATGATGCCATCTGCATCCAAAAATTCATACGATACATCTTTCTTAGGAATTACAATATCTTTGTATTCAGAATTGGTTAGAATGTTTGCAAACATTGCATGAGGTAATGTAAGTGGATTGATATCTTTATTGGGAGCCATATATGTACCAGCCATTTCTTCTGCTACATCGTATGAATGGTAGTAGGTTGTGTGAAACATTCCGCGCTGTAAAGATGACTCGTTTAGCAAAATAGAATCCTCCTGATTGTATCCAGAATAGATGGCTAATGCAACAATAGGATTTTCTGCATACGGCATGCATCCTAAAATGTGAGGAGTTGTCCATGTCTGTGATAGAGGACGCTGAGCATAATTCAACCAGGTTGCAATTGTGTCAAAACGCTTATTAAATGCAGTATTAAACCAAGAACAAGCCTGTTTTACCTGCTGGCAACTGAACATGTTACGAGGAGCCTGATTGAAATCTGAATTAGGTACTATGCTGGCAGATGCAGAGAAGATTGCCATTCCGTGAATTTCAGAATGAAGTTTCTTGTGGAACGGATCCATTGAAATGCGAAGACTCTCCGTTTCTTGTGCATCTACATAATCCATCAACTTCGACGTAATTCCACTCCACGTTTTCTCCTTTGTCACGGAAGCACCTGTAATTCCTTCGCGATAAATAGGGCGACACGGTCTTCCTGCATCTGTGAATATGATATATGTATTTTGGATACGACTCCAGCACAAGGATACAAACTTTTGAATGTCACCATCTCTGCGTTTCTTGAGAAGCATGGTGTGAAATGATTCTGTATCGCTTTCAATGACACCAACTAGATCTGAATTTACAAAGACCTTTGTCCATTTCACATTCCACGTTGACGGATGAATATCAGCTAAAATTGAAAATGACTTAAATGATTTTACATATTTCATAATTTCTGCAATAGGAGTTGCAGTTGACAAAGAGCAAAAAAGTGTGAATGATTTGATCATACCAATATTGCCTCCGTCAGGATTATCTGTAGGACACAATAGACCCCAACTGCTCGAATTGATACGACGAGGCTCAACTAGCTTTGTACCTTTGTCCATCTGAAGATTGATACGACGCATATGGGCAATCGTTCCTACATAGGAGAATCGACTGAGTTCTTGTGATACACCATCCTTACCAGCCCATTTTCCTTTGAAAGACTTTTCGAATCCATTTAGAAACTCTCTAGCCTGCCAATAATAACTGATCTTTTCGGGTTGAATGAGTTCAACGAGTTTATTACCAGCATACGTTTGACGTTCGAACTCAATACGACTATCAAGCTGAACTGTCATGTTCTTAGAAACTTCCTTGTAGAGGCGACGGAACTCTTGAAAGCATAAATCACCACCAGCATCAAGACGTTTGAAACGGAAATGGTCACGGTTATCAGGCTGTTCAATTTTCAGAGCAACACTCATTGCAATTTTGAGCATATGACCAAGTAGGTAGGCTTTGCGACGATAGAATGATGAGGTTGACTCACCTTCAGTCTTCTCGCAGTGAGGAAATAGAGAATCGTACAAATTCACAAATACAGCACCATTGCTACGAGTACGAGTTTGGCGCTTTAGAAACAATAGATCGGGATCCTGATCTTGTTCCTCTTCTTTTGCCATCTCTTGGCGAGTAAACTTCTCGTGAGATAGAATTAGTTCTAGAAAGAGACCATCGTATAACTCTCTCTCATCTGGATGAGTTCCACAGAGTACAACATCATAAATATCCTGATGTGTTGTGAAACCAAGAGCATAAAATACGCTCATTAGAGGAACAGGCTTGTTGAATCCAGGAAGAGTAATTACAGATAATCTGTTCGTAGAAAAATCACCATAATCTGAAACCTTTTTTATTTCATCAGGATCATCTGTTTTTTTATTTGCAGGAGGAATGACTAAAAAGTGAGAGTACGGTCCACGTGTCCCATCTTCAGAAATACAACGAATTCCGGACGTATATTCGTACTTTTCAGCCTTCGTAGCGTCAGAAATTTTATCTTGAACTTGTTTCTCTGTTAAGCTGCGTTTCTGTTCATCATCGGGAACCTGAATGCGCTTGCTAGCATAAAACATGTTATCACCGAGACGTTCTTGCGATAGAAGAACCTTTTCAGCTCCACCGATAATGAAGTATCCGCCCAGTTCAAAATTGCATTCACCCGCATCGTATAACTGTTCAGATGTCATCGAAGATAAATAGCATAAACTGCTTTTCAACATAAGAGGCATTTTTCCCAACAGTACATTTTCAAACTTCTTTGTGGTTGTTTCAGTTCCAATAACGAAATCAATTTCCATTCCAACACGAATTTCTAATAAATATGTCTTATTGGAAAGACGACACATGTGAGGGAGAATTGCATTGTTGAATTCGTCTACTGGAGGTAGATATTTGATCTGATCACTATTACGACCGCCTACATAAATATGAATAAACCGGCTATCATTCAACGTGAGTGTGATAGGGTTAGACGCCTTGATAAAAACAGGAATCTTAGTCGTTAACAAATCACTATAAGAATCTAAGTGATGGCGAACTAATGGATTCGCAGTACTATCGAAGAATGTTTGAAATACATGTCTTGCGATGTCCATTCTCTTGTAGTTAATAAAGAATGAACTTTGTTGTGCTTTTACTACTTGTTGTTGTCTTTACACTACTGTTTGTTGTGATAGCAAAATATGCTCTAGGTGTTCATATTGAACTACCTGCGAGTGCCCAACAGATGTCACAGTGTCCCGATCGCTGGAACTTTAATATAACAACAAAAATGTGTGAACCTGCTTATTCCACACATTGTCTACCGTTTAACCCGTCTGCAGCAACATTGAATACTGTGGCTGCAAAGTGTAATACGGCAAGAAGTTGTGGTACTGATTGGTCTGGTGTTTGTAGTTAAAAATGAATGGGCACGGCGGGGATCGAACCCGCGACCAAAGGCATATAAGACCTCTGCTCTACCACTGAGCTACGCACCCACTATTACTAGATATGGTATTCTTTAAATACGTTTTCACTCAATACATAGTCTCACATTGAACATCATCACGACGATAATGAGACAAATTGTGAACGGAGAAGACGGAAATATATACATCATAAATGCAAGTAGCATAAACAGAGGAATATTCTTCCACATATGCTCCTCGGCTAGCTTCTCTGCACGTACTGACATTTTGTTGGCGCTCAAATGAAAAATAAAGTATAAATTCGTTTTTCTAGTTTACGCGAAACTAGACACGATATGCTGCAGTCCTGTTACGAGAAGTGCACCGAGTCCAAACACCAGAATGCAGAACTCGGGGTAGTTAAATCTCGGCTCCTCTGACTGAGGAGACTTAAACAACCTATGTGTGATAGGACGCATCATTTTGTTCGTATTTGAAACCAAAAAATATAACTTTTATAAATTCGTTTTGCTGTCAACCAAATGAGCTAGCAACTATCATGAATGGGACAGCGATATAGCAGAAACTAATACCAACTGCCATCGTTCCTTCGGGTCCAAGAAGATAGCAAAATCCAGCCACAGCCGCAAGTGCTGCAATGTTAGAAATCATTTTGACTTTGAAACTAAAAATTCAAACTTTTATTAATTCGTTTTGCTATCGGCGAACAAACATATCCATTGGACCACGCACCATCGAGTGACCAACTTTTGTAATAATTTTTGATAGTTCTGGAGACCCAAGGAATAGAATGTTGTCAAGCTCTTTCTCTTTATAATCAAGAACCTTCAACGTTGCTTCTTCTTCTGTCATTGTTTCCATATATTCACTCATCATCTTTGTGTAATTATTTTTAGGCTTGTAACCATCCAATTGCTCAATTGCCAATGCAAAGAGTTGAGCTACTGGATTCTGAATTTGGTTTGAAACATAGAATCGCGTATCTGCATGTAACTTGTGTTCTTTGACGTAATCAACTTGCTCGATACGATCACCTTGTTTTTTATGCCCTGCGTTTTCAGCGACATAAATGTATGCAAGACGATCTCCTACTTGAGGCTTGTTACCTGCATCACGTTCCTCCATGCGATCAGCCAAAACACGATGGGCAATCTGTCCCGGATTCTTGTAATCATCTCGTAGCTGTTTCGTAATTACATATTTTTCAAGTGGAATCTTATTTTGCAAAATGTCAACCAGAATATTCTTTACAAACTCCTGAGCTTTCTTGATGTCTCGATGTTCCATGAGAATATCCAACGCTCCACCGAATACATCTTTTACGATTGGAGCGTTATCACGTCGTTTGAGTGCAACACCCATAGTCATACGCTTACACTTGTGAACATCGTCTTCGTACTTCATTCCTACATAACGCTTACGACAGAATAGAATGAATGGAAAGAGAGTTTTCTCATATTCAATTTTATGGGCAGCACGACACTGACTCGTAATTGACTGGGCTGCTTTCTTACCAAGTTCAATTGATTCGGCCAAATCTTTGGTTGGAAACTTGATGAAGATTGAATCTGTATCTCCGTAGATAACTTCAGCTCCAAACTCCTTTTCGACTACAGATTTTGCAAATTGAATACGATCACGACCAGCAGCAGTTGTACATGCAGCCACTTCAATTTTACGAATAGCAGATGTCTTGCTACCCGCCTGACCATATACAGAATTAGCTACAACTTTGTAAGCTAGCTGCAGACCGTTTAGTACAGCCTTTTGTGCCTCATCTTCGGTCTTTTCCATAATCTTTCGAGTTTCCTTTCGTTTCTTCAGTAGAATGTCCAAAGTGAGAGGAAGAAGGCCAATCGTTCGCTTATCGTCGGTAGGTTGCGCAAAACCACAGGTGATGCGACCAGTTGACTCGCCTTCATCATTGTGGACATCATAACTAATTTCATCAATCTTATATCCATTCTTTCGAAATTCTTCACCATCCGTTCCTTCGTGTCGAACCTTCTTACCAGACGTACTGAACTCTTTTACATAAACAAGAGTATCTGGAGACAGATTGAATGCAATCATATTCGATGGATATAGGGAATTAAAATCTAAAACAGAGATCGGTTGATCTAGGTACATGCCAATTTTAGGAGGTAGAACAATCGCACCTTCATATGAACTGTCTCCTTCAAATCCTTCCTGTGTTACAATAATCTGATTACGCTTGGAAGCATTATATACAACTGCTGAATAGATCTTAATTCCTTGGCCTCGTAGAAAGATATACGTAATCGGAACACGACA
>Ga0208105_1000708_pt1 | contig 10612 bp, 15 predicted proteins | sample CryBogCBE16Jul07_FD_184574 | JGI IMG/M metagenome (GOLD analysis project Ga0208105, IMG submission 184574) | Freshwater microbial communities from Crystal Bog, Wisconsin, USA - CBE16Jul07 (SPAdes) | ecosystem: Environmental > Aquatic > Freshwater > Lake | place: Crystal Bog, Wisconsin, USA... | reverse complement strand
ATGGCTCCATGTTCACCATGTGTTGGAAACAGTACTCCTGCTTATAGCACATTACAAGCTTCACTCAGTCTTATCCGATATTAATAATGGTCTTACTGGAACCTGTTTCATTGTTTTACGAATAACTCTACGAACTTTATTCTTTTGTGTCTTCGTTAATTCACCTGGACGATAACTAAAAAAGAATTTCAAGAAGTTATCTGACTTTTTAGGATATAGTTCACGTAATTCACTTGCGTGTCGTTTGATTTCTTGAACTGTTTCCTGATGACCTAAACAGTCTAATGGAGTTAAAAGAGTGTATCTTCGTTTTGTAGATTCTGCTAAATCTATCAAACGCTGGGAAATACAAATAATACGATTTTGGTCGTAACCTTCTACGAAATGAGCATCTGCATACACAAATGCAAAGAAGAATTGAAGAAGGGTTGGAATAGACGCGACTTTCATTCCACTCTTTAGTTGGTGATAACTATGACATGCCATAGTTTTGAAAATGCGGCAGTATACGAAACCGTTCTTTCCTTCAATGTCAATGTGTTCAGGAAGAAGTTCTCCATACGCAGGATGAGATACAGACTTTGCATTTTTAGATTGAAATACTTCTACAAATATGTTGGCTATTTTTTCGTAGTTATCGGGAGTTGCTAGAACATCAATTGGAACATGCCATATGTTTGAACTCTTTTTGGAGTGAATATTGGCAGCCCATAAACCAAGTAAAACAATAGGTTGAACCTGAAGAATATGTTCTATTTTTTCTCGTTCTTCTTCGGCTAATTCAATATCGTCTTTTTCCTTATGTGGTTGACAAGTGATAGGGAAATGTTTGTTTAGTAACATGAGTCTACCATATACTTTGCTCCATCGGGAAACATCACCTCGTGGTCTGGAAAGTTCAAGATACATAGACATACGAAGAAAGTTAGGGGAAACATAATGAATGCCTTCTCGGACAATATCTTCTTTCCATAAACGACGAAAAATAGCAGGATCCAAGTAAGTTATATCGGCTATGCCTGTGAATTCTACAAATACTTTGAATGTCAATAAATGTGCCCCTGGTTTTACTTCAATGTTTTTGAACCCTTTTCTATCAAAAATATCTGCTAATTCAAGAGCATGGATCTGAGGATGCTCGCTGTAAAAATCATAGTCGGGAATATCGTAGTTAGGATCGTAGAATCGGTCTTCTTTAGGGAGAAGGTTATTAATTGCAGTTCCTCCATAGCACAAAACACGTTTCTTTTGAATAAATTCACGAACGACAGATAAAATTTTAATTATTTCTGGTTCGTGCGCCGCTTCATATGCGACAATATTCTCCGCCTTTTCGACTAAGAGTTTATCCATTATAGTAAAGTCAGATAAAATGGATTATTGTTTCTCTTACTTTTTTCATTACAAGTAGTAAGATGTCGGACACGAAGCGCATTACCCAACGCCGTAGAACGAAGAGTGGAGAAGAAGCACCGCCCGCTTCTGATAACAAAAAGTCTCCGAAAAATAAAAAGTATAATTTGAGAAAATACGATAAAAAGAAAGAAGAAAACGTTCGATGGGTAGATGATGATACATTATTTGATGATTATAAATCAGAAGATGATTCTACATACAAGGGAGAAGAAACAGAAGAAGAAGTAGAAGAAAAAGAAGAAACTGAAAAGACACGACAAGTTCATGGAATTACAGTTCCTACAAATATGCCTGTATCTGTAAAAATACATTTACATGCGCGTGTGGATGATGAAGAAGATGATTATGATGATGAATATTATGAAGATGAAGATTATGATGATGATGAAGATTATTTTGAAGGAAACGATGATGTAGATGAAGATGGTCACTTATCAGCAGAATTATTAAGTAAATTATTTGGAGCAGGTCGTCATTCAAGTAGTCATCAACCAATGTTTATTATTGAACCTAAATCTAAAAAAGAAAAAGAGAAAGAAGATGAAATACCTATCAAACTTTCTAGACGTGAAAAAGAGTATTTCGAAGATTTGACCAAGACACGCAGAAAAGCAGTCACAAAGAAAATGCTAACTATTTCAAAATTAATTAATGATTCTGATACTCCTTACAAGTTTCGTGTTCTTGAATTAAACACAACTCCAAAAATTCAAAGTGAAATTATCAGAAAAATTGATGCCATCACTCGAATGGGTCAAGAAAACGGAGAATCACAAAAATTAAGAAATTGGGTAGATGGTATTCTTCGTGTTCCCTTTGGAAAAATCATTAAACTTCCAGTCACTATTTCCGACGGTCCTGAAAAATGTTCAAAGTTTCTCAAAGATGCTGCGGAAAAGATGGACAAGGCAACTTACGGAATGTCATCTGCCAAAACACAAATTATGCAAACTATCGCACAATGGATTTCTAATCCTGAATCCGTAGGTAATGTTATTGCCATGAAAGGAAGTGCAGGTGTAGGTAAAACTTCATTTGCTCGTAACGGAATAGCAGGTGTTCTTGAACGACCATTCATGTTCTTCTCTCTTGGTGGTGCTTCGGATGTAGCACATTATGTCGGTCATTCATATACATACGAAGGGTCTATGTGGGGACGCATTATAGACTCTATCATTCAAGCAGGTTGTATGAATCCTGTTCTCTACTTTGATGAATTGGATAAAGTGTCTGGAACCCCACACGGTGAAGAAATCACTTCAATGTTGATTCACTTAACGGATCGTTCTCAAAACTCTCAATACCACGATCGTTACTTTGCGGGAATAGACTTTGATTTATCTCAATGCTTATTTGTGTTCTCGTTCAATGACGAATCCAAAGTTCATCCTGTTCTCAAAGATCGTATGCGCGTCATAACTGTTCCAGGATACAAAGAACAAGAAAAGAAGATCATCGTTGCCAATTACATCTGGCCCGAAATCTTGAAACACGCAGGAATTGCTCGTGAAGATTTAAGTGCAACTGAAGAAGCTGCTGATTACATTATTAAAGAATACTCTACAGGTGAAGAAGGTATGCGTAATCTCATTCGTATCGTAGAAGGTGTTGTGTCTCGTGTCAATTTAATTCGTATATCCGACGAAGCAGTTGCAAAAGAATACAAGTTCTGGATTCCAGTTAAATTTCCAATGAAACTCGACCGTAAAATGGTCGAAAAATTATTAACAGACTTCAATCCTTCTCCCCTTGAAACATGGCGTTCATTATATACATAAATGTTTGAAACAACAGTATAAATGTCATTGAAAGACGAAGCACAATTCGCCAAACGACATATCAGAAACCGTTTTTCATTGATGGTTCTTCCTCACGTCTCTGAAGGTATTTGGAGTGTATACGAAAATGCCAAGACAATCTGTGAGAAAAACGATCAATTAGATCAGGTTTTAAAAACCTTTCAAAACCTTTTAACTCGTATTCCAGTATGGACTGAAGATATATTGAACACCGAAGTCAAGCGTATTATTACTGCTTCTAAATGTTCATACCTTGAAGAACTCTTGACTGGTGTTCTTTTAACTTATCTCCGTGCCTTTGCTGCTATTCAGTACCGTTCTACCCAAGATAGTGTTGATGTAGAATTTGAACGACCTCCTTTACCTCGTTTCATTCACGAATACTACAAAGAAGTTGCACGACGATGCTGGGAACATGCCTACTTATTTAAAACTATAGGCGTATCAACCGAACAACAGGCACGAAACCGTAAACAAATTGACGAAATGTTAGATTCTGCTTTCGATACTGTTTTAGATTCCTTTTTACCTTGGCAATCAATTGTCAACACTTACTTCTCCGTCCAAGAAGAAGCACCTGCTCCTACTCACGAAGTTATTCAACCAACTGAAATAGCTCCTGAACCTACTCCTGTTCCTGAAGTTGTTCCTGAACCTGAAAAGAAATCAGTTGCCTTCGAAGAAGAAGATGAAATTGACGAAATTGGAACTGATGACGAAGAACATCCCAAGATACATCTCTCTGATGAAACAGTTGATTTAGATATTCCAGACGAAAACAAACCTGTTGAAGAAGAAGGTATCGTTGAACTTAAACCAGAGGACGGAGAGCTCGTTCTAAAGCTATAAACAAACCCGCCTAAAAAATCAAATGATTGATACCAATCTTCTTATTATGATTGTTATCGTCGCCGTAGCAGGTGTCTTCGTGTATATTGTTGAACGATACACTAAAAAGAAACCAGTAGAATGGAGTGATGCCGCTAAAATTGGTCTTCTTTCTGGTGCTGGTGCAGGTGGTTTGTTGTATGCTGTTGGCGGTGATGTAGAAACCGTTACTGCTACTGTTTCTACAGCATCTAGTGCCGTCCAAGATATGTTTGTTGGAAAGCCATCATTCTAAAATTATAGTTTGATAGTATAAATGCAGTGGTTAATGCTTGCGTTCATCGCCGTCCTCTTCTACGTTTTAACACCAGGTGTATTTGTCCGTCTTCCACCAGGAGGATCAAAGACTACCGTAGCAATTACACACGCAATTGTTTTTGCTTTGGTCTATCATTTTACTCACCACATTGCTTGGTCCTTTCTCGGACATCGTGAAGGTGTAGACAAGACCTTGAAAAAAAAACATACACTTGAAAAGAAACAATCATCTGGAGCTTATGGTTCTGAACCCGCTAAGACTCAATAAATATAAGAGTTTCACCTGAAGGAGGTTTACCTTCGAAGAGATAGGGAGATCCAAATTTCTCTATCTGTTTACGAGGAACCGCAGTATCTCGACAGTATCTTGCTATTGCTTTGTATAATTGAAATCCACGGTATCGTTCAGAAAAGTCTCCAAATGGAATATTCTTAAACAAAATTGAACGACCATCTGGAAGTGTCAACCATTGCATGAACATTTCGTAGAGAGGATTTCCATTGTATTTTTCCACTGGACCTTCAGGAAAACAGTCCCAGAACATAGATGTTGCTAATCTTACTAAATCAAACGATGGATTTGGTTTTACTTCTGGATATTTAGGATTGTAGAATGGGCTTATATTATACTGACCACCTGCTTCTTCATCTTGATGAAACTGATCGGACATGAAAAACTTAGATTCTTTCATTTTAGGAAGTTTTACTGAAAAAGTAGCACGATCAAAATCAATAATCTTGATAAGTTTACCGTAAGTTGGAACTCGGTAAGTCTTGCCTCCAATCGCATAATAAAAGTATTCCTTTTCAGTTGGAATGTACATAACATTCATAATATGAAGATCATTATGAACTAATCCAAATGTTCGTTGAGCATATGCTAATGCAAAAATGACTTGTGCCATCCAAGCACAACGTTTGTTAAGTTCTGGATTTTCTTTGAATAATTTGTATAGAGTTCCCGAACAGGTTTCCATTACAGTGACTTGAATAGGAGCATCCTTGAAAATAGCATGAGCAAAGGCTTCATCTTCTTCAGGTTGTGAAAATCCGTCTCCGTCTTCTTCGTCATCATCTTCTTCATCTTCAGAATCTTCTGAACATGAACGAATATCAAATACATAGTCAGTGGAACATCCATCTGTGCTTTCAATATCGTCTTCTTCTAATTCGGTTTCTTCATCATCGGCATCATAGGCCATAGTTGTAGTTGAAACACCTGGAACTGGAGTTAAGTCTTCAATACCTAAATCAATTTCTTCTGAAGATGGAACATCAGAGAGTTGTAAAATGGGAACTTCTGGTTTTTTGAGACGAAGTTCAAAGAAGTGTCCAATATTTTGTGAAAACCAAGGTCTATCACATAAATCTTCGTAATCATCGGAAATATCAAGAACATGTCGTTCTGCAACTCCTGAAAAAACTCCATATACTTTGGGAAAATGAGGACAACCTGATTCTGATAAAATAAGAGATGCCAACGATCCTACATATGCAGCATTATACGGAGACTGAATACGAAGAGGTTCAGATGCTACTTCATTTGTATTTGGAAGTCCTGTTCCGGCATAATCTCCGTGCATAACTCGGTAAGCAGAGTTTAACATTGTTTTTTTGAGATGAACTGGAATTTCTAATCCCCCTGCGTATACAGTTGTTTCACCTGTAATTGTTTGAATAGGAATAGATGTCTTGATTCCGTATTGATGTGGAAGGCGAACACTATCTAATTTAAATAGTTTTTCAATGGAAGGAAAGTAAGGTTGAAGGCGGCGTAATCCCCAGTGTTTCTGTGCCTGTTCTTGTAATCCCTGAATGTTTGAGATTTTCTGAACATCCAAAGGAATGTTAGATGTTCGTAAATCTGGTATAGGTTTAGGCATTATTCATAAGAACCCTCTTTTTGCCTCTTGCTATACCGCAGTGTGCCGTCTAAAATTGAACCTTCTTCTGGAAAGATTTTATCAAAGTGAGATCCAAGAAAACTATCAAATAAGTATTTGAGTTTATTTGTTAAATCTCCCAAGAAAATGAAGATGGCGAACATGAAGAAAAGACCCGCAGTATAAGAATCTACAAAGTCTTCAAGTCCTTTACGAACTGGAATAATCGGTGTTGATACATTCATAAAATACACTAACCAGAAGGCAACTACACCTATAATACATACTTCGATGGCTACATCAAATAACTGGTAATTCAATCCTTTTGATTCCCATTCTTTGTTATCGTCATCATATACATCAAACAAGTAATAAAGAACATATGAAAGAAAAGCACCTGCTACAGTATACACAATTGAAAATAACGCAATATTTCCCGTAACTCGTATTGCGTCGTTTGCATTTAACTTAACCGAGTGTATGGTATACGCATGTGTATTTTTACTCATTATTTACTCTTGTGAAAATACTAATGAACTATAACTTTAATATCAAGAAATTTAACATGGACATCATCAAACAGAGGTGTGCTCCTGATTCACATAAATCTCCGATGATAGTCATTATAGGTAAAAAAGATACGGGAAAATCTTTCTTAGTTCGGGATATTCTCTATCATAATCAGGACGCTTTTCCTATTGGGACGGTTATTTCAGGAACAGAAGTTGCCAATCGTTTCTTTCAAGACATGGTTCCTTCTAAACTCATTCACGACAAGTACAAACCTGAAATCATTATGAATGTTATTCGTCGTCAGTTGGCATTAAAACAACAACGAGGACAAAATCCTAGTTCAAATGTTGATCCTCGTGCGTTTCTTATTCTTGACGATTGTTTATACGATTCATCTTGGATCAAAGAAGAATCAACGCGTTACGTTTTCATGAATGGTCGTCATGTAGATTTATCTACAATGATTACTATGCAATATCCACTCGGTATTACTCCTAACTTGCGTACCAATGTAGATTTTGTCTTCATTCTTCGTGAAAACATTCTTGGTAATCGTCGTCGTATTTACGAAAACTACGCAGGTATGTTTCCCACTTTTGAAATGTTCTGTCAATTTATGGATCAGTGCACGGAAAACTATGAATGTCTCGTTATCTGCAATTCATCGTCTTCGAATAAACTTGAAGATCAGGTATTTTGGTATAAAGCAAGCGACCATCCGCAATTTCATATGTGTGCGGAATCTTTGTGGGTAGATAATCGCCCATTTGCGTCTACAATGTTAGCATCCAACGAATATAGTCCAGATGCTGTTTCTAATCGTAAAGGACCATCTGTGTGGGTCCGAAAAGGAACTTAATAATATTTATGACCGCGTGTTTTACGAGTCATCTTCTTGTGTTTGCGAGTATGATGTCTGCGTCTGCGTCCTCCCATCTTCATTTCACCAAACATACCAATCAAATCATCTAATTCTTTTTGTTCTTTGACAGTGCGTTCCTTCTTTTCTTTTAAAGCAGCGACACGTGCTTTTGCTGCTTCAATTTGTGCTCTGTATTGAGCACCCATTTCTGTTGGTTTACGAACGCGCTTTCCCAAAGATGAATGATCCATGATTTATATACATTTATGATTTTTTTATAAGTCACGGATAGCACCTTCTGCTGGATGAACTGGATTTGACATATCCTTCAATTGATTTTCCGCACGACGACGAGCATTTTCTTCCTTTTGTGCCTTGATGGAGTTTTCGCGTTCTTCTGCAAAGAAGAGTTCGCGATTTGCTTCGTTTTCCTTGTATTTGCGCATAATTTCGTTCAATTGAGAATTTGCGTATTCTACATTTTCCATGAGATGTTCAGAAGGTTCCCATGGTAACCAACAACCCATACGACCAATCATAAGATTGTCTTTTGGGTATTTGCGTTGTAAAACCTTACACCATAATTGAGCTTCTTCGTAGGAAGGAAAGGCACGACGAACTTTTACACCACGAATGTTACATTGAAAGTTGTTTTCACGATCGAATGATTCTTGAACTTCTTTTTCGTGTTTCAAAAGGAAAACTTGGTATTGTTCAGGGACATCAGTCTTCTTGATTTCATCACGATGGGTCTTTTCGAAATCGTGAATATCTTTCATGATGTCATCAATTTTGATACTGTATTTCTTGGCGAGGTAGTCTGCTAAATGTTCGAGACCCTTGACTTTCCAGTCGTAATCTATCCATTGAATGAATTTTTCAAAGAAGTAATCCTGTTTCTTGGCAATCACTTTTTCAGGTGAAATAAAGGAAACAATGACATAGCGTTGGTTTGGCAATTCTGGATCTTCATCCAAATAATCTACGACGCCGTCTTCGTCTTTAACTGGGAGTTCAACACGCTTGCTCATTTATACTAATGAACCTTAACCGTTAAAATAGTTTTTCCGCGTTTATAATAAAACAATGTGGTGGATGTCTTTATATGCAGCAGTGCTCTTCTATCTCTTAACCCCTGGAATTCTCCTTTCCCTCCCTGCCGGCGGTTCTAAAATGACCGTCGCACTCACCCATGCCGCCGTATTCGGTCTCGTTTGGTATGTAACACATAAGGCAGTTTGGCATTTTGTTTCTGGCAAGTAAAACAATGGTAAAGAAAATTGAAGGCGACCTCTTAGATGTCGCTATTTCCAAAGTCAACTGGAAGGTTGGAAAGTTTTCTACTCTTCCGATTGTGTTCGGTGTTGGTATGGCTATAATTGATGTATTCATGATGTTTACTGCCAAGTTCGTTCATTTAGGTTCTATTTCATACATGTCTGGTTTAACTCTTGCAACTCTCGTTTATGCAGTTCAACCATACCTTTTTATCAAGGCTATGAACTTTGAAAACATGACAGCAACCAATCTAATTTGGAATCTTTCCTCTGATGTGCTCGTAACATTCTCAGGGGTCTTTTTATTCAAAGAATCTATCCATGGGTTGCGTTGGGTCGCCATAGGAATGAGTTTAATTGCTCTTTTCCTGTTCGCTTACACCGATGACTAAAAAAATCTCCTTTAACAAGTATAAACAAATGGCCGCCGCACAACAACCTGCTCCATCCATGGGAATCGACATTGCTGACTTAGTCAAGCGTTTAATTAAGTATGCCTTGGAAGGTCTTGCCGTAGCAGTTGCCTGCTACCTCTTACCAGGCAAGAAACTCCGTGTCGATGAAATCGGAACAATTGCATTAACTGCATTAGCCGTATTCGCCATCCTCGATATCTATGCTCCATCTGTCGGTTCATCTGCCCGTACTGGTGCTGGTTTCGGTATCGGTGCCAACCTCGTCGGTTTCCCTGCCCGCTTGTAAACTATTACAGGTAACCAAAGTATATAATACATAATGTTTCGCTATAACGGTAAGTGGTATATAGCAACTCCTAAACCTGGAGAACCAGAGCGCCAAACACAACAAATTATGTGGAAATTGGCTTCTGGTGTTCCAGTTCTTCAAGCATATCGTGAATGGTATGCTTCAGAACGAAAAATATCATCTGCTATTTATCCAAAATGAATAACCTACAGACTGGACTTACAGCAGCAGGTTTTACGTTTGTGTTTCTCATTTTGTTCGTAGGTGTCTACTGGTTCTTTCGTGGATTTCCTCCTGCCTCTCGTATGGTGATCCAAGACACTCCTGTTACTGTCTCTGTTGAACCTGATAAAGCACATCTCCTTTTCTTTTACACGAAATGGTGTCCTTATTCCCAAGAAGCAGAACCTAATGTTCGTAGCTTAGATACATTCATTCAAGATTACACTTACGGTGGAAAAGTAGTGGATGTAAAATACATTAACTGCGATTCCGATAAGAAGACATGTGGAAAGTATAAAGTAGATTCATATCCAACTTACAAACTTGAAACAACGTCTAAAACTTATGAATATTTAGGACCTCCAAAAGTTGAAGTTTTAAGGGAGTTCTTGACATCTGCGTTGGGACCTGAACTCTTGGTAGCGGATACGTCCAACAGCAAGTAAATGATCAACCATTTGTGTTGAGTTCCACAGACTAAACATTTTAGAATCATCTTCGATTAGGAGACATGTATTATTCGGATACATGTCTCGTATTTCGTGCGTTTCTTTGATATTTCTCATAAATGGAATACTTGATAAATAATTTTGCGGAGTTATAGTTCTTGATTGCGCATTCAGTAGAAACAATGTATTTTTTCGTTGTTCTTGAGGAACAATTCTCATAATATTTTGACACAAAACTGCACCGTCTACAAATGTATGACCCTGAATGACATGAGGTGTGAAAATGTAAGGAATAGAAAAAGAAGCGCGTAGAGCGTCCCATAACATCATGTTTTTTCCA
>Ga0208105_1000706_pt1 | contig 10617 bp, 9 predicted proteins | sample CryBogCBE16Jul07_FD_184574 | JGI IMG/M metagenome (GOLD analysis project Ga0208105, IMG submission 184574) | Freshwater microbial communities from Crystal Bog, Wisconsin, USA - CBE16Jul07 (SPAdes) | ecosystem: Environmental > Aquatic > Freshwater > Lake | place: Crystal Bog, Wisconsin, USA... | reverse complement strand
CATGCTGCGCCAGGCCTTCGAGGAGGCGATCCACACCCACACTTTCCAGTACATCGTCGAGAGCCTCTCGCTCGACCAGCGCGAGGTCTTCAACATGTACCATGAGGTGAATTCCATCCATGACAAGGATGCCTTCGAGATGACCCTCACCTCCGCCATCATGGAGGAGGGATTCAACACCGATACCCCCGAGGGACTGCGCACCTTCCTCAAGAACCTCGTCGGGTTCTACGTCATCATGGAGGGCATCTTCTTCTACAGCGGCTTCGTGATGCTCCTCTCCTTCAAGCGCCAGAACAAGATGGTCGGCATCGGCCAGCAGTTCGAGTACATCATGCGCGACGAGTCGATCCACCTGAACTTCGGCATCGATCTCATCAACGGGATCCGTGACGAGAATCCCGGAGTCTGGACCGAGGAGTTCGAGGGCGAGATCCGCGCCCTCATCCTCAAGGCTGTGGAACTTGAAGTCGCCTATGCCCAGGACTGCATGCCCCGCGGCATCCTCGGTCTGAATGCCGGCCTCTTCCGCGAGTACGTCCAGTACATCGCCGACCGCCGCTTCGACCGCCTCCGCATGCCGCAGCAGTTCGGTAGCCAGAATCCCTTCCCCTGGATGAGCGAGGTCACCGACCTCTCCAAGGAGCAGAACTTCTTCGAGCGCAAGGTGACGGAGTACCAGAAGGCCGCCGCCCTCGAGTGGTAGTCTAAGCCAAGAGGATTTCCCTCCCGAGACCCCGCAAGGGGTTTTCAAACAGCCCGCGATCGGCAACGGTCGCGGGCTGTTCCTTTGGGGGGATAGGCTGGAGGCTTCAGGACGGTTGGGTCAGAGTCTCGCTTTCCATGAACCTAGGATTCCTGCTCGTCATGCCATTGGTGGCGGCATCGCTTGTCCATGCGGGGGCGGTGCCTGATCCGGTGCACATCAATGTCGGCGACCGGGTGATCCGATCGTTTGATCCCAAGGAGGCTTTCGGAGCCGGACTCGATGGTCACGGGGAGGGGGATTCCGCCACCATGCTCTCCCCGAAGAGTGTCAGAAGGATGTTGTCTGCGGGCCTCGGACCCGTTTCCGTGCGTTTGAGGACGGAGCTTGGCGTGGAGGCCTGGCACTGGAATCCCCGCGGATGTTGGAGTGATCCGGATCACTCCCAAGGGTACTGGACCTCGGACGGTAGGCCTGATCCGACGCATCCGGTCATGGAGTCCTACGGTTATCGCCTCCCACGAAGGGGGAACACTCTTGACGAGGCGAACGACGACGGTTATTCGCGACTTGTCGACGGGGACACGAACTCTTTCTGGAAGAGTCATCCCTACCTGACAAAGGCCTACACGGGGGAATCCGATGCCCTTCATCCCCAGTGGGTGGTTCTTGATTTCGGAAAGCCGGTGCCGATCAATGCCATGAACATCCTCTGGGGGAAGCCGTTTGCGACGCGCTTCCGCATCGAGTATGCAACCCAAGGGAGGGTCTATTTCGGAGGTCATCCCGGAAATATTCTGAATCCAGTCTGGCGGACCTTTCCCCATGGCGAGGTGACGCAGGGCAAGGGGGGAGAACAATTCCTGAAACTCAGCAGTCGCTCCATCAAGGCCCGTTATCTGCGGATCTGGATGACGGAAGGCTCCGGGACTGCCCCGAAGGGTTCCTCTGATCCCCGCGATGCCATGGGCTATGCGATTCGGGAAATCATGGCGGGGGAGGCCGGGCCATTGGATTTCGATGACCATGTCATCCATCGACCCGGCAAGACCCAGACCCTCTGCTATGTCTCCTCCACCGATCCGTGGCACCGGGCGTGTGATCGGGATCCCAGGACCGAGCAGCCGGGCATTGACCGGATCGCGCAATGTGGCATCACCAGGGGACTGCCGTTGATGTTGGCGATCCCGGTCCTCTACGATACCGCGGAGAATGGGTCGGCACTCGCAGCCTATGCGTTCCGGGTGGGAATTCCTGTGTCCCGCCTTGAGTTGGGTGAGGAGCCGGATGGCCAGCGGGTCGATCCGGTCGATTTCGCTGCTCTCTACGCACAGACAGCCCGAAGAATCCGGTCGGTCAATTCCAAGGCGGTGATGGGTGGGCCGAGTTTTGTCACGCTGGATGCCGACCATGCCGACGACCAGACCTATCGTTTTGACAAGCACTGGTGGGTCCGGGAATTTCGAAGGGAGTTGCGCCGTCAGGGGCAGGGGGATGCTTTCCGTTTCCTCTCCTTTGAGTGGTATCCCTTTGACGACGTGGAGGAGAAGGAGTCAGCTCAGTTGGCGCGTTCCCGACCGATGCTAGAAAAAACCCTGAGCCGGTACGGTTCGCTTGGGCTTCCATTGGTCATCGGGGAGTACAATTACTCCGTCTTTCCCTGCCGGCAGGAGGTTGATCTGGCGGGGGGCCTGCTCAATGCCGAGATCGCGGCCCAGTTCCTCTGCGGGGGAGGGAATGCCCTCTACTACTATGGCTACGAGCCGAACATCCTCGAGGAGAACTCCGGTTCTTGGGGTAACCAACTCATGCTTCTCAATCGGAATGGATCACTTACTCCGGTCGCCACCTTCCACGCCCTGCGTCTTCTCACCCAGGAGTGGATGGATCCCCGGGGCGGTCTCCATGGTGTCTTGCCGATCTCTCTCCGCGGGAAGACGGACATTCTGGAAGGCTGGGCCCTCTCCAGGCCGGATCATTCGCGCTCCCTACTCCTGATCAACAAAGCCGAACACACCGTCACGGTCACCGTAAAGGGTATGAGACCCAGGGAAGCCTGCCTCTACGGAACAGCTCAGTATCGTTGGCATGCGGAAGGTGCCGACGGCCGTCCTGGAAGAAATCTTTCCCCATCTTCGCTCAGGCTTCGGGCGGATCAAACGATCCTTATCCCCCCGTTGTCGGTTTCCGTGATCCGATAGGTCAACTTATCGAAGGGGGAGGGTGATCGATCGGGTTACTCCCGATGGTCCCGGAAAATCACGGAGCAGTGCAGTGACCATGGTTGGCAGGACGCGGTTGATCTCGCCACTGATTCCCGTGCTCGTGACCCGGCCTTTCCAAATTTCCTGATCGTTTAGCTTGTTCACGATGGAAAGTTGGAGAACCCGTGAGAAGTAACGGTAGGAGGTTGCCGAGATGCCGTTCACCCCGAGACGTCCTCGTCCATACCAACCGGGACCATAGGTCGTGCTTAGAGAGGTATACGTTCCTCCGGATGCTATCCCATAGGAAACAAGTCCTAGATAATCGGGATGAACATTCCATGCAGGGGTGAAACCCTTCTGATCAAGGCCTCTCTGGACGATGGCAGCATAGGTACGGAACTCCGCACCATCGGGAATCCCCGGGGCCGGTGCAATGGCGATCGAGCCAGTCGAAATCTCTCCATCATGAAAAGTCGTTACCTTGTTTCTGACCGTCACGCAGCCCGAGAGTCCGCATAAAATGACGAGAGAGAGCGTGCAGAGAATGGTTCTCTGCAGGAGGAGGGCCTTCATAAGCCTTCTCAACGTGAATTCAAGTTCATCACATTGAAGATGGAATCACTTGAAAAACTTCTCTGCGGGCAGGTCAATGAGTTCGAAATCAGAAAGTGAGAGAATTTTCTTTTGGGACTTGGATTCTCCTCGATCCTTGAATTTGAGAAAAATCTTTCCACTCCTTATGGAGAGGGATTCGATTTTTGAACGATCATGCACTGAGTAGTTCCCTATCGGGTAGGCAAAGTCTCCGTATTGGAAATAAAGGATGAGGTGGATAAAGATCCCACTCCCTCCGGTCCAATCACTGAGAACAGCGACAGCGGCGGAATGATTCTCCACAATTCCCGCCACAACGCGCCCGATGTTCACCTCCTCTTTGTCATCTTCCTTGGAACATGTGTAGGATCCATGAACGAGCTGAACGATGTGGTATCCATCAGAGAGGTTGGGTACGGCACACGGTCCGTTTGTGATGCGAGAGAGCCAGTTGGAGGGATTTCCGGAAAATGTCTGCTTCAAGGAGGAAAAGACCTGGTCATTTCTTAGCAACAGAAGATCCAAGCGGAGCTCTTTGATCCTGCTTTCCGTTGTTTTACAGAAGGCATCGTCTTTGTCTTGGGATCGGGCCACTGCGGCATCACGTTGCTTGATCCAATCGCGTTGAATGGTCCGAAGATGATTTTTGTACGGAGCGTCACCAGCCTTGATGAGCTGCTGGTAGACTTGGTTGAGTTCCTTATCGGCAGCCAGACTGAGTTGGCTGGATTGGGCAAAAAGCGTCCCGCATCCGGTGAGGATTATGGCGAAGAGCGTGTGGCTCACGAATCTGAAATACCATGCCTTGGAAATCATAGGATTGGTAAAGGAAGCTCTGAAAGGAACCTTGGGGATTGGTCAACGGATGGCCGTCGGACCATTGGCCAGAGGGAGATCTCCCAAGACGCTGGAATCAAAAGATCCGCAGGTTGCCTCCAATGCCACACTCTCCACCTTCAGATCCTTGGTATATTTATGATTGAGGGATGTGTTGATGATTTTGACTGTCCAGACCCCATTGGGCTGTTCTCCGTAAAAGGCCCAAGAGAGATATTGCCAGTTGAGACTTGTTTGAAAATTTTTGGGGTTGATATAGATCCCTTTATCTAAATCTCTGCATAAATTTAGTTGAGGGTTTATCAATCCTCCTGCCACGGGGTTCGGGATTGCGAAGTTGTCGGAGATACAGGAGAGGGCCGACGTTTTCCTAGGCGAAATTACCCGGATGGTAATGTCGCCCAGATTGGCTCCGACACCTGATCCTAATACCGGAATCAAATAGGCAAGCTGATTGGTTTGGAACCCGCTGATCACAATCTTGACTTTGACCGACTCGAGTGGGAATCCGGATTTCGATTTCGGCAGGGTGACCGGGATGCTCACCGAGTTCGTGTTGATTTTCTTGGCGATATTGACCAGATAAGCTGGTTTCTTGGAGCTCAAGGATGAGGATGCGCTGATTTTCTCCTCATCGGACATTGGACGGTAGCCGATGGCCAGGGCATCATAAACGTAGGAACAAGCAGTCGTGAAGGCCGTTCCATCGATGAGGCCGAAACCATAGTTGGGGTCGAAGGCATAACCGGCCGCATTGGTAACCCACCCCCCGTAACATTGATCGTTCGGGTCGACATGACGCGAGGTCAGGGTCAGAAGATGCTGGGCTGTCCGGACATCGAGATAGGGATCGGCGGTCACCCCGTCGGCCATGATTCCCGCCACCAAGGGAGCCGCCGCGGAGGTCCCTCCAAAAAGCGAGTCGTAGTTATAAAGTGAAATCACCTGCTTGTTGGTTTTACTCGATCCGTAATTCAGAAGGGGCTCATTACTACCGACAGAGGTATTGTTTCCTCCAAACGGGCCAGCCAAGTCGGTGGAGACAATTGGCAAGGGGTTGCCCGTACGGTCAAAATTCCACGGAGAATCATCACTCGGAGCCGTGACAAAGACACACGCTCCGAAACTGCTGTATTTGGCAAAGGTGCCGTCGGAGGAGAGGGCCGCCGTGATGATCTGACCCGGGAAAGAATTGACAAATTTTTTTCCAGTGTCTTGGGAAGTCGTTCCCGGAATCCAAGCGACGGCGAGAGCATTGTTAGAGACTTTAGGCCAAGCCCTCTCATTCCCTGCCGAAAGCACGTTGATGATCTTGTGATCACTGCAGGCCTGGATTGCTTGACTCAAGAAACCCTCCGTTTTGAAATTCCTTGTCAGATAGGCGGTGTTAGCAGAGTAACTATGATTTTTGACACGGATGGGTGGGAGATAGTAAGGGTGATCCCAATTCGATGGCACGGTGTAAGGATCCGACTCTCCCTTGGCATTCTTCTGTCCCTCCCATATGTAGATGGCTGCTTCGAATTTATTCGGATCTTCTCCCGGATTATTTTTGCCGAATATGGCCTCCGATACGATGGACGCATTGGGCGCGGCCCCGACGATCCCGATCCCGTTTCCGATGCCGGCAGCAACACCCGCACATCCGGTCCCATGGGAATCGTTTGTTGCCGTGGGAAATCCCCTGGAGGTGGAGTGTTCATGATTCCAACCGGCGGATTGGCTAAAATCCCACGAGAGGGAAGCGTTGTACTTCAAATCGGGATGACTTCCTTGAACGCCTTGATCACAGATGGCGATCGTCACTCCGGTGCCATCGAATCCATCCATCCAGGAACCGGCGACGTTGGCGTCGAGACCCGCGTTATTTGGGTTCGTGGCTACCTCATTCTGGAGATACCACTGCCCGGGATAACCGGGAGCACCTCCGGCATTCGTCCCCGGCCAGAAGAGGGAGGGATCATTCAGTGTGAAGGCGGGGTTGATGTTTTGGGAATGAAGGCTCGCTAATCCGGTGATGGAGAGGAGGAGTGCCGGCAGTACTGGAAGAGTTTTGAGACGAGGAAGGGATAAGTTCATTTGGTTCAAAAACTTTCAACACCCGGAGAAAAGTCCAATACAATTCGACTTTTTTCGTAACATCTCTGTAAGTGAGGATTTGGCAAAGAGCTCGCCCCTTTTCCTTCCTCAAGGGGAAGTTTTCCGTCATGGATAGTCGTTATGAAGCGAGTTCTCCACCTCCTCTTTCTTACCGTTTCGCTGTTCCTCCTGCCGCTCCATGCGGCCGATGTGACGAAACCGTCGTTTCATACGGAGGGAGTGCCGACGGGCAAACCCACGGGCCCCCTTCAGCCCGGTCAGTACTGGTGGGCTCCCCGCATCTCTCCCGACGGGCCGGTGATGATCCTGGTGAGCCTTCCCAGGCAGGTGATGAACGTTTACCGGAATGGTGTCCTCATCGCCCGCTCCTCCATCAGCAGCGGGAAAAAGGGTCATGACACCCCGACCGGAGTCTTCACCATTCTCCAGAAGAAAGCGGATCACCATTCCAAGACCTATGACAACGCCCCGATGCCCTACATGCAGCGCCTGACCTGGGACGGAGTGGCCTTTCACTCGGGATTTCTTCCGGGCCATGCTGCCAGCCACGGTTGTATCCGGCTTCCGTTTGAGTTTTCGAAAAAACTCTTCGATCTGACGCAACAGGGCGGGACCGTTGTCATCGGGGACGGGAATTCGCTCCAGACTTCCTACGCGGCGGATCCCGGTCTGATTCTCCCCAGTGTCCATCATGGCGGCGGCAAGCCCTTGCCTGCCGGTTCCTATCACTGGCATCCCGAGCGCAGTCCGTCCGGACCGGTCACGATCGTCTTCAGTTCGGCCGACAGGATGATCTACGTTTATCGCAACGGGGTGAGGATTGGAAAAGGGGGTGTTCGGATCAGTGGCTTCGGAAAGTTCGGCAACCATGTCTTCACGAGGGTGGCTTCGGCGGGGGACACCTCGTCGCCGAGGCGTTGGATGGCGGTCGATCAGAACGGCAGGGCCGACCGGATGGGATTCGATTCGATGATCACCAGACTGGAACTGAATCCCGATTTCCGTTCCCTCCTGCGGGGGACGGTCGTTCCCGGCACCACCTTCATCGTGACCGACCTTCCGATCTCCGGCAAACGAGGCAACGATCTGGCTTTCTCGGGCAAATAATCCCAGGATCAGCGGAGGAAGGCCCAGCTGATTGCCCCGGCGACGGCCATCATCAGCACGGGATTGATCTTGGTGAAGATCATCAGCAGGAGGGCAACGATTCCCATGGCCGCTGTTGCAGCGGAGTGGATCGATGTCTTGGCAATGATCCAGGTCGCCGCGAGGATCAGTCCCGTGGAGATGGGCATGATGGCATTCATGACGGAGTGCCGCCAGGGCGACTCCTTCCAGTGGTCCCACCAGTTACCGGCAAAGTAGACGAGCACCGAACTGGGAAGGAACATGGCCAGCGTGGCCACGAAAGCCCCGAGGATCGCGGCCCAGAAGCCGTAGGGAAGACAGGCTTTCAGCCCCACCAGCGTCACCACCATCATCGAGGGCCCGGGAGCCGCCATGCTGATGGAAAAGAGGTCGACGAATTCCTGATTGTTCATCCAGTGATACTCCCCGCAGGCCGCCTGATGCATGGAGGGGAGGACGACCTTCCCCCCGCCGAATGCCGAGAGGGAGAGGGCGGAGAAGAGCCAGGCGAGTTGGAGAAGAACCTTGTTCATGCATTCCCCTTGCCGGAACTCTTTCTTGGGCGGTGCCACCAGACGGCCAGAGGGGCGACGATCAGGATCACCAGCGGCACATGCAGATGGGCAAAGCGGACAAGGGCGAAGGTCAGCAGGATGAGGCCGACGTCAAAGGCACCCTTGATCGCCTTTTGTCCGGCCTCGAAGACCATGCTGGCCATCAGGCCGCATGCGACAGCGGTGATGCCTGCCAGCATGGCGGTGGCATCGGCCTTCCGGCCCGCATGGAAGTAGAGGAAGCCAAGGGCGCAGGTGGAGACAAAGGGGGGGATGAAGAGGCTGACCAGGGCGACGGCGGATCCGAGAGGGCCCTTCAGGTGGTTGCCGATGTACACGGCAAGGCCGGCGACGTTCGCCCCCGGGAGCAACTGCACGACGCCGAGGCCCGGCAGGAATTCCTCGTCGGTCATCCATCCCTTGCGAGAGACCACCAGCCTTCGGATGTAGGCGGTGATGCCACCCCCGAAGCTGGTCAGTCCGATAAACGAGAACAGCCCGGCTATGGCGAGGAGGGAGACCCTGGGCGACGGGGCGCCCTGACCTCCCTGTCCCTCAGGATTTGGGGCTTCCCCCGGCATGGCCGCTCTGCTGTTGGGCAAGCACCTTGGCCGCATGCTTCTCGCGGTCGGCCTGGATGCCGGCGTCGGTGAGATCGATCTTCTTGGAGCTTTCCCAATCGGCCTCGAAGATCCTGACCAGTCGCTTGACGAGGTCGGGATCACTGAAACGGATGCCGAGCTCGCGCCGCTCGTTGAAGCACTTGGGATAGATGTTGAAGGAACTGAGGAGCGCCCTGTGCTTGTCGGCAAGGATCAGCTTGGCGTGGAGGTGGGTGCCGTGGAGTTTGTGGACGTTGATGCCGAGATCCTGGAGCAGGCGGAGTCCCGCGATGCCGTCGAGTTGGTAGAAATCCCTGAGGGAATGGACGGGAAGGGCCATCGCGTGGACCTTCACGTCGCGCTTCATCTTCGCCCGGACGAGAGCCTCGATGACGGGTGTGTCGACATACTTCTCATGCTGGATGAAGAGGGACTTCTCGGCGCCGTCGATGAAATCGATCACTTCCTGACGGGCGCGGCCGACGCTCCAGATCAGGTTGGAAACGGGTGGAGGGGTGAAGTCCTCGCGGTTCCAGTCGGCCTCGAAGCAACCGGCGACCTCGGCCACTTCCTCCGGGGCGTTCGTCACCAGCCCGTAGTCCCGTGTCAGCCCAAAGTACTTCGGGGCCCAGTTCAGGGACATGATGAAGGCCTGCCTGCCGTCGACGACCATCGATTTCTCATGGGTGATCGGATACTTGGGATTGGTCTCCTTCACGGGAACCTTGGCGTTTCTGAAGAGTTCGAAGGCCTCGTCGTTGTCGTGCTCCCCGGTGAACCGCGAGGGATTGAGCATCACCCGCACCTTGATCCCCCTTTTATGGGCTGCAATTACCGCCTCGATCAGCACGGGATCCGTGAACTGGAACATCTTGATGTCGAGCGAGTGTTTGGCTCCCTCGATGGTGCTCAGGATGGGGGCGATCCCGTCATCGGGTTGGACAATCAGGCTGTGGACGGCGTTTTCAAACATGCAGAAGGATTATGCGGGGGATGTCGTCCCGTTTCCAAGGAATATCCAGTCCATCAACAGTGGCGGTCATGCTTTGGAAATCATCGATTCCTTCCATAAAAACCGGAATTTTTATTGACCGGTCATCAGTTTTGGTGGGAAAAAGTGGGGAGCAGTGGTGGAAAGTGGATTTCTGCTCCTGTCTTTTCCCATGAACCCAACCGCATCCCCTGAGATCAGCTACGCCGGGACCTTCGAAAGGTCCATGGATGCGAAGAACCGTGTCACGATCCCCGCGTCGTGGCTGGTGGGTGGCCCGGGTTCGTTTCATGCCATCGCCTCGCCGAGCGGTGACTTCCTGATCGTCATGCCCCCCTCCGAATTCAACGCGGTCGAGGAGCGCATCAAGGCAAGCGGTGTCTCCCCGCAGGAGCAGAGGCGGGCAATCCGTCAGTTCTACGGGCAGGCCCGGTCGCTTGCCGCGGACGGTCAGGGCCGCATCCTTCTCCCCGAGGAGCAGTGCGCCTCCGTTGCGCTCCAGGGCGAGGTCGTGCTGGTCGGCGGCAGGAGTCGTTTTGAAATCTGGAACGCGGCGCGCTGGGCCGCCGTTCGCGCCGAGGACGAAGCCACCTTCCGGCAGGTGGCGGACCTGATCGGTCTCTGACCGGATGCAACGACCATGCGATCCTTGTTCCAGCAGAGACGCAGCTGTTTTTACCGCGCGCACACCGATCTGGCGGCTCTTTCGGGACCGGGCTTTTCCGGTTTCCCGAACAATCCTTGCCTGACGATGAGTGTCGATTTCCGCCACGTTCCGGTTCTTGCCGACGAGGTGACTGGATTCCTGCGCCCCGCCCCGGGCCGTACCATCATGGATGGGACCCTGGGGGGGGGAGGCCACAGCAGCCTGCTGCTAGGGGGCGGGGCGCGGGTTATC
>Ga0208105_1000697_pt1 | contig 10691 bp, 7 predicted proteins | sample CryBogCBE16Jul07_FD_184574 | JGI IMG/M metagenome (GOLD analysis project Ga0208105, IMG submission 184574) | Freshwater microbial communities from Crystal Bog, Wisconsin, USA - CBE16Jul07 (SPAdes) | ecosystem: Environmental > Aquatic > Freshwater > Lake | place: Crystal Bog, Wisconsin, USA... | reverse complement strand
GGGGGTGCTGGGTTTGGGGTTGATTTTGGTGGTGATGGCGGGTTCATGGAACAGTACGGAAAGTGGGCATGGCCCGTTCAGACTCTTCGCAATGCTTGCGACACCGGCACCATTGTTCCAGGAACCGCTGTTCGTTTCACACCAACCCAGCAATTCATTCGCCACTACTTCGTGCCCGAAAGTCCAATCAAGGGGCTGCTTGCTTGGCACTCGGTCGGAACCGGTAAAACGTGTACCGCCGTCGCCACTGCCAGTGGTGCTTTTCTGAACGCAGGTTATCGCATCCTTTGGGTAACACGAAACGCCCTCATGTCCGATGTATGGAAGAACGTCTTTGATTCCGTCTGCTACGTTCCATTTCGTCGCGGAGGCGTAGGTGGTCGCAACGAAGTTTCGCCCCTCTTCATGAAACCCATCAGTTATAAAATGTTCCAAAATGCACTTGAACGCAAGAACGATCTCGGTAGATATTTGTACCGTGTCAATGGTGAAAGAGATATGCTTCATCGCACATTCTTAATTATTGACGAAGTCCACAAACTTCACGATGGCGACCTGTTGGTCACCGAAAAAGCTGATTTTAGTGTTATACAGCGATTCATCTGGAATAGTTATCGGGTTAGTGGCGCCGACTCGGTTCGTCCTCTTCTAATGACCGCAACGCCCATCGGCGATACACCTCAATCGCTATTTGATATCATCAATACGCTCATTCCTGATGAAGCTGGGCGTCTTATGAATCTTGATAAATTCCGCAAATTGTATGTGGACGGTGAAGGACATATAAATGCAGAAGGTGGAGCCTATTTTGGATTGAGAGTGAAAGGCCTGATAAGTTATTTGAACCGAGAAAGAGATCCAACCACCTTCGCAATTCCAACAATAAAAACCATCAATGTTGGAATCGGCGCAATAGATGTGCCAGATGTTCGCTCGTTAGCTCGTGGGTGCCTATCAGTGATTGCCGGCAGCGGCAAACAGACTCGTAAAAAGTCTCGCCGCACCTGCTACTTGTCCGCTCGCTCCGAATACACTCGTAAATACAAAACCACCCAGCGAAGCCAATTGGCCGAATGCTTCGGTGCAAAAGCGGCGAAACCAGACTTTCCTTCCTACACTGAATTTGTTAATGAGATGGAAGGGGTTGAAAATACCGAATCGGTAGAATCCGACGGGACTACTGGTGCCATAGTTGGAAAATTATAAATTATGCTTTGTTTTATAGGAAAAAATACGATATTTGTATTCTTTTCCTTTATATTTATATCCTCCTGATAATGAATTATGATTTTCATTCATCTTTGTTACATCTATAAACCAATCTCTATCACTGTAAACAGACCCCAAATAATAGTTCATAAACGGAGTTAACCAGAAATATAGTATATCACATCGTTTTGACTTAGGAATTGCGTCAAAAAAATCTCTATAAGTTGTCGTTTTGTTATATAATTTTTCTAAATATGGTATTATTTCTGTTGAATTTAAAAAATTACCTATAATTGATAGAAATTCTTTAAAACTCGGTTTTTCTTTAGAATCTGTAAGAAATTCTATTTTTTTACGATATAATTTATATTTTTTATTATCTATCATTTCCGCATTAAATCTAGCTTCATACCAAGTCATACCATGATAAGCAATCATAAAGTATGCTAAATTTAATGGTTTGATAGGGTGCCTTGGTGGTGGAAGTGTCATATTCTTTTCAACACAGTCAATATGGCTGTTATCATCAAATTCAAATTTGGTTATTGTTTTTACTTGACTAAAAGCGTATTGTATAGCGGTTTTAATCATAAGTTCAGTGCCACCACCTCTTTCTAAATTTGAATCAATGGCACATTCAGGTTCGTATAAAAGATGAGGAATTTTAGCTTTTATCGGTATATTATTATTATAAAAATAAGATATATTCACACAATCATTATAATCACCACCAAGTTTATAGGTATGTGTAATTATTTGATCCTCGTATTTTTGAATATTACGAATTATTCTAAATTTATATTTTCCTGATTGAACGACTACATCCGTAGACATTGCTGTTAATTCTTATTCTATTAACTTATTTAAACTCTAAGATTTAAAGTACCCATAAGGTAATTTTATAAGATGACTAGCAACAATACTACCGTCTGGACGGAAAAATACCGTCCAACTCGGTTATCAGAAATCAAGGGTCACCGACGCATCAAACAATTATTTGAAAAGGCGATTAAAAATCATTTTATCGGCTTTCCACCCACTATTTTATACGGTCCACCAGGTACCGGCAAGACCTCTATCGCCCTGGCACTCGCACAAGAGGCGTATCCAGAAATCTCTTCCACTATCTCTACTCTCTATCTTAATGCATCCGATGAACGCTCCATTGAAGTGATTCGTGACCGCATTCTTCAATTCACGCAAACTAACTGGCCAGGTGTCACCCGTAAATTTGTCATCTTTGACGAAGTGGAAACGATGACCGAACCGGCACAGGCTTCCCTGCGTGCGCTACTTGACGACGTAGACCGCGAAGGGCACCGTAGCACACCTATGTATCTATTCTTATGTAACTCACTCTATCGTATTCATCAAACCTTGCGCTCACGTTGCGTTGCCTTGTTCTGCGGACACATCCCAATCGTCCATGTACGTGACACGCTGAATTCTATTCAAACCGCCGAAGGGGTGGCACCAGAAAAAGTTCGTATTCCGTCTGATTTGACTTTTATGATTCAGCGCGGCGATTTACGTTCGTTCGTCTCAGCGATTCAGTTTGAAAAAGAACTCAATCCCTGGGATGGATGGTTTGGCCGTCTAGAATCGGCTAAAAAAGGTAAATCTATTTATGTATGGGAGGACGGATTGGCTCGCACTCCGTTTTGTATTCTAATCCGCCATGTGTTTCTGTGGCTGGATTCAAAGGGATATTTTGGAAAAGAACGGGCTGACGGTGATAAGATGGAGCGATTCATCCAAACCTGCCTAGAAGTCCAAGACGCACCGGTTGAAACGATTCTCGCTACAATTCCGCCTGCGTGGGATGCTCTATTCTATTAAAACTTGCGTGTGGACTTGCGCTTATTTACTTTGCGTGAATTACGTGATTTACGATTTTTGCGGCTTTTGCGACTATTAACTCCTATGGCCGCCTTACGTTCAAATAAATCAGCCAACTCATCAAATTCGTTCTGTGAAGTGACACCTACGTGAGCCATTTTGTCAATGAGATCGTCTAACGAATCATTTACAGACATGTTACCGTAGTTGTTGGCCGGGACCGTAGGTTCTCCAACTTTGTGAAAATAACGAAAGACGGGTGCCTTACGTAAGTCTGAGCGACGGCTGCTAATAATTTCCGCAAAACCGCGCTCAGGAGTATAAAAGGCCAACAACTTTGCTGCATCTGGTTTGCGAGTATCTACCGAAATGACTTTCACCTTGGGTGCTCGTGTCTTCTTTGCCCTGGTTTGATTAACATTCATCATCATCATATCCATTTTGGCTTCCTAATATATTCTAATATTTTTCCCGAATACATAATAAGGATGGAACGTGCACATCAATTGCTCAACGTTCTAGATATTCATCACGATTTGAAAGACTCAAAACCTAGGGTTGAGAAAGTTTCCGCTAAAAATTACATGGAGTTGGCATTCAAAGCACTAGGATTTCAAATAAAGAGTAAAGCAGGTGCTAAAAAGGAACTCAACGCTATGGTTGATGATTTATCTGGCAAAAAAGAACTTGCCATGAAAGTATGTAATCTCAAATATCTTGCCGACAAAGATGGTAAAAGATCTACTAAAACCGAAACACCATTCCAAACCAACTTTCTAACTTTAGTTCCTAACACCGGTACTATTTACGCATTTCAAGATAGTGGAAAATCGCCCAATTACTTTTACAAAGATATTCAATTTGTGTATACTCCTGGTTCTTTGTTAGATTCAGGTAGCGGTAGAAGAAATTTTAAGGAAAGTCAAGTAAAGTTTGTACCTGGTGATGAATTTAGTAGTGAAATTGTATCATTAAACTCAAACGACTTTAAAAACGTTGCTTTAGAGAAAGTTTTCAGTAAAATGACTGTAACTTATGATGGAATCAGTAAGAGTCTTCTTGACAACAAAAGCATGTTGCCTCATTTTAAATTTATATTGTACAAATCTCCACAAAGTGTATTGACCGATAATATAAAATTTATCATTGATTCATCTCCTTATAGTGACCAGGACTTTTTGAGTGGTAATCCTGTCTTACACAAATGGTTAAATAAAAATCTTAACAAAACTCTTCAAAGAGTAGATTCCACCAAAAAACAAGAAACATACGAATGGATGTTTACTAAACTTCTCGGCGATTGCTCACAAGCTCAATATTTGAGAAAATTCTGTAATGCAACTCGGACTTCAATCGCAAACACTTGTCTTTTTACCCTTGATACATGGTTTGCTTTACGCGCTCGTTTACTCGGTGTACCTGTCATGCTTTCAACTAAAAAAGAACTCAAAGAAAAAGGACGTTTAACAAAATATTATCATTTCTTTAGCGCCGCAAAGTCTGTAAATCCTTACTACAGTTTTGAAAATGCTAATCAATTCAAATGGAGATCTAAAAAAGCGATGGTTGAACAACATGCCGCTGAAGTGAAAGAAGCGAGTGCTGTTTATGCATCAAGACTTCCTATGACCGCATTATCAAATGAACAATTATCCAATTTTGATATTCAATCTGCTGTTAGCCAAGGTGCTTACTGGCTCTGTAATTGGGCATTCCGTCGTGGTGCCGAAATCATCCCTTCTCGTGTCAAACAATTATTCGGTGATATTGACATTTACAACAATGTTGTTCCTGAAAGCGTTAAAAACCCTTATTACAATCGCCGTATGACTCGTACGCAACAAGAACAATATCTAGTTGATATCGGTCAGTTACCTATGCCTACTACCATTCCTACAACAGTAGGACTGAAACGAGGAAGACCCATTAATACGAACAATGGTAAGAATAAGAACACTAAGAGAAGACCTCGTGGTGGTTTTAATTTTGATGATACTGCACTTATCGCCTACACGTCTGCTACAAAGCATACGGGTCCAAGCGAGGATATTGATTTTGAAGAACTCGGCTTTGATATACTTCTAGACGATTTAACCGAACGTGAAGCGATATTAAATGCCATCTCTGAAAGTCTTATTTATAACGGATTTCCTGATGGAAGTGCCTGTGTTATATACGAATCGTACCCGGAATTATGCGACGCGGTGCGAGAAAAAGCACGTGCCTTCTACGCTTCTAACACTAAGTTTAGATATCTTGTCGCTTCTAAATATGAGTTTAGAGAGCGAGTCGGCAAGCCGCTTGTTTACGCAGAAGACGTTTTCACTTTGCTTTTCAGTTATTTTCAGGCACTCGGCGAAATTAGCGTAAATCCAGTCTTTTACGACACAGTGTTGGCGCGTATTGTTGTTGATGGTTTGGGATTTGTTAGTTTACCCGTATTAGAGTTTAGCGTTTTTGAACAATTCTATAACAATATTCACAACGAGGATATTTTCGTTTCGGAGTACGAATCGGATGAAGATGATATGCTTCTGTCTGAAATTGAAAATATAAATCTTAACGATCAAGTTTCAATTCCATCAACAAAACGTATGAAGTTTGACTATACATCGCTCGTACCACAACCAGAAAGCATAATACAAACTGGTCTTGAGCCTAAAACTGTTTCTGCCGCAGTTGGTGGTAAGCGATATACTCGTAAGTTGCGAAACAAACTTAGAAAATAAACACTTAAAATAAGGAGCAGATGCCTGCAAAACAACCGTTTCGCAATCGCTTTATTGAAAAAACCGTAACATATGATGGTACGATTTTTGATGTCAAAATCTACACTGACCCTACAAACTTTAAGGATAGACGTGATTATTTTATTGAAAACTTCGGCAACCAGATGGTGCGAGGAAAGCCCTGCTTAGATATTTCAGGTGGAATGATTAGCAGTATGCTTGATGGTAGAGATTACACTGCTTTAATTAAAGTTGAAAACAGAGAGAACGGTGATCGTGCCACCGGTAGCATTCAAGTTTACGACTGGTGCGATAAAGGAAAGTCGCAATTCTGGATTAACGATTTATGCCGTATTCCGCCTGAAACTGGCCGAGGATCGGTTAGTCCCGTAATGGTACTTATGAATGAACTGGAACTCTTAGCTGCCACTAAGTTTGATTACGCATATCTCATGGTAGAAAAAGGAGTTGAATCAGAACCAATTCTAAAAATGTTATACGAACAAAAATACGGATATTCGGTGGATGACGAATGTCAAAAAGAGGATAGTATTATCATGAAGAAGCGAGTGAATAACTACTTTAATTACGAACCTTTGCCGATTCCTACACTTGCACCGGCTCCGTTTTCAAGTATGACCAGAAAAAATCGCAGGGGCGGGTCGGTCGGCAAAAAATTGACAAAGGGTCCCCCCTTGCTTCCATAATCACAAACCACATAGAATGAGTACGAAGACAAAAACTAGTGCTGCGCAATATAAGAAACATACACATAGAGAACATATCCTTGAACTTCCAGATACCTATATCGGCTCGGTAGATACTACAACCGAACAACGATGGGTCATCAACCAGGAAAAGGGTGTAATGGAATGGCGTTCCGTTCGCTTCTGTCCTGGCTTTCTCAAAATATTTGATGAAATCCTAGTCAACGCTCTTGACCACCGTGTACGTCAAGAGGGTCGCTTGAAAACCGGCACCGAATGTTATCCCGTCAAACATATTGATGTCACCTACACTCCTCACAAAATCACTGTAGTAAATGACGGCGATGGTATTCCTGTTGATAAGCACGCTGAAACCGGCCTATGGGCTCCTGAACTCATTTTCGGACATCTCCTCACCTCCTCCAACTACGATAAAGAGGAAGAGAAGACGGTCGGTGGTAAAAACGGTTACGGTGCTAAATTGACCAACATCTTCAGTAGCGAATTCACTATTGAAACCGTAGATCATCGTGCTAAGAAACGCTACAGACAGACCTGGACTTCTAACATGTCGGTAGTCGGTACGCCGGTGATTAAAGCGGCCAGTGTCAAACCCGTCACCGAAATCTCTTTTACGCCCGATTTGAAACGATTCGCATGGGGCTTAGAAGGTGGCGCGGTTCCTACCGAAATCCCTGCCGATATGCTCGCCGTCATCGCCACTCGCGTAATGGACGCTGCTGCAATGGCCGGCAAGGAATGCCGCGTAACTCTCAACGGTAAGGCTGTTGTGTCCAACACATTCCCTAAATACATTGATTTGTATGTCAACAAGGGCGGTGCTGGCGGCTCTGACAAAGACTCAGTCGCTGAAAGTGAAACCTCCTCGGTCAGCGGCGATGGCGCTGCTGGGGGCGGTGCTGGAGCGGGTGGCGGTAACGGTAAAAAGGTCGCCTACGAAGTGGCCGGCGAACGATGGGAAATCGGTGCCGTTCTCACTCGTGACTTACACAGCAGTGATACTGCGCCCGATGAACGACATCTCTCGTTCGTCAACGGCATCGCTACTCGCCGTGGTGGAAAGCATCTTGACTACGTCTCTAAAATGGTGCTCACCGCCTTCTGCGAACACGCTAAGAAAAAGGCGAAATTAGACATCACTCCTGCTCTGCTCAAGGACTCCGTTGTCTGGTTCGTCAATTCCACCATCGTCAATCCCTCCTTTGACACTCAAACAAAGGAAACGTTGACAACTCCTCCAGCTAAATTCGGCTCTCTTCCAGTTCTCTCTCCAAAGTTCGTTGATAAACTCGTCAAGATTGGACTTTTGGCCGAAGCACAAGCTTTATTTGAAGCAAAGACCAACGCCGCTGCCAAACGCACCGACGGCAAAAAGAAGTCCACCGTTCGCGGTATCCCCAAATTAGAAGATGCCATCTGGGCCGGTACAGCTAAATCGGCCGAATGTACCCTCATATTAACCGAAGGAGATTCAGCTGCAACAACTGCGATTTCAGGGTTGAAAGTTGTCGGTCGCGAACGTTACGGTGTCTTTCCGCTCAAAGGTAAAATCATGAACGTGAAAGACATCTCCGTTGCTAAGAAAACTGCCAATGTTGAACTCACTCACATCAAGCACATTCTTGGATTGGAAACCGGCAAGATTTACACGGATCTCAAACAATTACGTTACGGTCGTGTAATGATTATGACCGATCAGGATGTAGATGGTTCGCACATCAAAGGGCTACTCATGAATCTCTTTCACACCGATTGGCCTTCATTGTTGAAGCTCGGATTCCTCTGCTGTCTCATGACTCCGTTGCTCAAGGCAACCAAAGGAAAGACCACTCTCTGTTTCTATTCCGAATCGGAATACGAATCGTGGCGCAATGCCCTCACTGGTGCCGAAGCAGGTGGTCGTGGCTGGAAAACCAAATATTACAAAGGTCTCGGTACCTCTACTGCTCTCGAAGCCCGCGAATACTTTGCCAATATGAACACCGTTGAATACACTTGGGAAGATGCCGCATCTGATGGAGCAATTGACCTTGCATTCAACAAAAAGCGTGCCGACGACCGCAAGGTCTGGCTCGGCTCCTTTGACCGTAAACGACATCTTGAAGTCGGTGCCGGCGGTGGAAAAGTCGGCTACTCACGATTCGTCAACGACGAACTCATTCACTTCAGTTCCGCCGATAATGTCCGCTCACTTCCTCACGTAATGGATGGACTCAAGCCATCGCAACGTAAGATTCTCTGGTCGGCTTTGAAGAGAAATCTGACGACCGAATTGCGTGTAGCACAACTTGCCGGTTATGTATCCGAAACGGCCGCCTATCATCACGGCGAAGTCTCACTCACCGGTGCAATTGTAGGCATGGCCCAGAATTTCATGGGTTCTAACAATATCAACTTGCTCACTCCAAACGGGCAATTCGGAACCCGACTCATGGGCGGTTCCGATTCCGCTTCTCCACGTTATATCCACACACACTTGGAGGCGATTACACGAATGATAATGAAAAAGGAGGACGATGCCGTATTACGATACTTGGATGATGATGGGTTACCTGTAGAACCTGACACCTACTTGCCGGTGATTCCAATGTTGCTCGTCAACGGTTGTATCGGTATCGGTACCGGTTTCTCCACCAATGTCATTCCATACAATCCACTGGACTTATGCTCGGCGATTGAAGACCGACTTGAAAAACGGGTTGGCGACTTGAAAACACACTCATTACGTCCTTGGTGGTTCGGATTCAAAGGCCGAGTGATGGCCGGTGCCGACGATAAAACCTGGATTACCAAAGGTTTATACGAATTCGTTGACGACGATTCCGCTACAATCCGTATCAAAGAACTCCCAATCGGTTGTTGGACCAAGGATTACAAGAACTTCCTTGACGAAATGATGGCCGAACAAGATGAATTGAGAAATGCATCAAAGAAGGACGGCTCTAAGGCTATGGTATGGCTCCGCGGATACGAGGAAGCATACAACGATATTGATTGTGATTTCATATTATCTATGGATCCAGATTACTACCATGAAGCACGTGCTTATCCCGCCGACTTTGAAACCCGCTTCAAATTGACCACATCGTTCAAAACCAGCAACATGGTCGCATTTGATGTTGACGGCACAATTCGCCGATTCGCATCGCCAGGCGAAATCCTTGAGCGCTTCTACGGCGAACGATTGGCCGGTTATGGAAAACGCAAAGCCCATGAACTCGGACGCCTAGAGGCGGAAATCACTGAATTCTCCGCACGGTTATTGTTCATTAAATCGGTGATTAGCGGCAAATTGGTCATCTCCAATGTTGAAGACTCCATATTGTATGCGGCTCTCAAGAAACTCGGATTACCTCCTATCTCTGACCCAGATGCCAGCGACCTCAAGGCGTACGAGTATCTCTTACGTCTTCGGGTAGACCGACTCAAAGCGAGTGCGGTTGCGGAATTAGAACGGGATGTCGCCGAGCAAAACGAAAAGCATCGTGCTCTCACTGCGACTTCTCAAGAAACGCTTTGGCTCAACGACCTTCGCACATTCCGCACCTCTTACGACTTGTATGTAAAAGCACGCGAAGAGGCTTACGCTTCTGCTAGTAGTGTCAGTGGTGGCGATAGCGGTAAGGCTGTTGTAAAGAAGCGCACGGGTGGGGCTTCTGGTGGCTCTAAAAGAAAGGCTTGAAAGGGAGGGAGCGAGTTCCAGCAGAGCTCTGGTTGACAGGCAATTTAATTGGATCAGGTAAAGTGTTAATATCATTCAAATAGTATTTATACATTGAAAGTTCAGCGAGTATTTTTGGTACAGACCATGCGGTGACACGGGAGTTGAGTTCGGCAATTTGCTCCGGAATCTGGTCTGGTAAATTACGACCATACCATAAAAAGATTGCACGCATTATCATGAAAAGATCATCGGTGCTCACTGGGTCAATAATATCACCCGATTCATCGTACACTTTTTTACGAATGGCGTTCTGGACTATCTGAAAATTGGCCTGAGAGAAGAATGCCTGGTTAAGGGGTGTCTGTTCAAAATTACCTCGGATTCCGTCTTGTCCGGCAGTAGATGGAGCCGCCTTAGTGTATTGGAAACCGGGCAGATTCATTACATCGTCGTTCATAGGTGCGTTTAAGGATACTCTTCCTGGACTTTGTGCGTCTATCATACTCATCTTAGTTCTCCTTG
>Ga0208105_1000694_pt1 | contig 10727 bp, 6 predicted proteins | sample CryBogCBE16Jul07_FD_184574 | JGI IMG/M metagenome (GOLD analysis project Ga0208105, IMG submission 184574) | Freshwater microbial communities from Crystal Bog, Wisconsin, USA - CBE16Jul07 (SPAdes) | ecosystem: Environmental > Aquatic > Freshwater > Lake | place: Crystal Bog, Wisconsin, USA... | reverse complement strand
CCAACGCCTAACCAAGAAAAGCTCGAAGACTTTTTAATCTCAGAATCTAAAAAAGGATTAGAGATTCGTTTACAAGAACTTTTTCCCGATGAAGCTAAACGAAATGAGGTCAGACATGATTACGACGAACGTATTCTTTTTGAAACATCCATCATCAACCATATGGGTTTCGCAGGCTACTTCTTAATCGTCGCTGACTTTATTAATTGGGCTAAAAATAATGGCGTGCCTGTAGGGCCTGGTCGAGGATCGGGTGCAGGTTCACTCGTTGCCTATAGTTTAGGTATTACTGATTTAGACCCTATTCAATATCAACTTCTTTTTGAGCGCTTCTTAAATCCTGATCGTGTCTCGATGCCAGACTTTGATATCGATTTTTGCCAAGAAGGCCGAGATCGCGTGATTGATTATGTTAAACAAAAATATGGCGCAGGTTCTGTATCACAAATTGTGACCTTCGGTACGATGGCAGCGCGCGCTGTGATCCGTGACGTGGGACGTGTACTTGATTTGCCATTTAATTTTGTCGATGGCATTGCAAAATTAATTCCCATGGAATTAGGTATTACCTTAGAAGATGCATTGAACAAAGAACCGCAGTTACAGGATCGTTACAATAAAGAAGAGGAAGTGAAAGAGCTCTTTGATCTTGCATTGAGATTAGAAGGTATTGTGCGTAACGTCGGCATGCATGCAGGGGGTGTTTTAATTGCGCCTGGAAAAATTTCAAACTTCACGCCGATTTATTGTCAGGCGAATGGTGAAAGTTTAGTCAGTCAATTTGATAAGGATGATATCGAAGCCTTAGGTTTAGTGAAGTTCGACTTTTTAGGATTACGCACACTCACTATTTTAGCGATGGCATTAGAGAATGCGAATATTTTGCGTGCGAATGATAATTTACCACCACTCGATTTAAATCATTTACCACTCGATGATAAAACGGTTTTCCAACTTCTAAAGAACGCGAATACCACTGCCGTCTTCCAGCTTGAGTCTCGCGGTATGAAAGACATGTTAAAGCAAGCGAAACCCGATTGCTTTGAAGATATTGTCGCACTTGTCGCTTTATATCGTCCAGGCCCTATGGATTTGATCCCAGATTTTTGTAAGCGTAAACACGGACAGCAACGGATCGTATATCCACATCCATCGACAGAATCTATTTTAAAAGAAACATACGGCATTGCCGTTTATCAAGAGCAAGTGATGCAGATTGCACAAACCGTTGCAGGTTACTCACTAGGTGCTGCAGATTTACTTCGTCGTGCGATGGGTAAAAAGAAACAAGAGGAGATGGATGCGCAGCGCGAAGGTTTTGTGGCAGGGTCTTTAAAAAATGGACTCAATGAGAGACAGGCGCGTGAACTTTTTGATTTGCTCGAGAAATTCGCAGGTTATGGATTTAATAAATCACACGCTGCAGCCTATGCGATGGTGGCATACCAAACGGCTTATTTAAAAACACATTACCCTGCAGCCTTCTTAGCAGCTTCCATGTCAGCTGATATGAATAATACCGACAATATTCAAATCTTCTTTGAAGATTGCAAACCGAATGGTGTTGAATTATTACCACCCGATATCAATCAAAGCGGTTTCGACTTTATTCCAACTAATACCTCGCAAGTCTTATATGGATTAGGTGCGATTAAAGGTACAGGATTGGCCGCGATTGAACTCATTTTAGAGTCACGCGAAAAATTAGGCCCCTTCAAAAATCTGTTTGATTTTTGTGCGAGACTTGATTTAAGAAAAGTAAATCGTCGCGTGGTGGAATCTCTCATCCGCGGTGGCGCATTTGATTCACTTGAACCTAATCGTGCGTCACTTTTAGCCAGTGTGAATTTAGCGATCACGGCAGCAGAACAGGGCAAAGCTAACATCGCACAAAATAGTTTATTTGGCGAAGAACAAACACAAAAAATTGAGATGGTGCATGTCGATCCATGGACGCCTCAACAAAAACTTCAAGAAGAAAAAGCAGCATTAGGTTTTTACTTTAGTGGGCATCCATTCACGTTCTTCGAAAAGCGTGTCCGACCTTTTATCAAAACACAGATTAAAGAGTTAAAGCCGCAAGAGCAACCTTATTTAATTGCAGGGGTGATTGTCGCGATTCGTATTCGTATGACAGCACGAGGCAAAATGGCGATCGTGACTTTAGATGATGCAATCTCTCGGGTGGATGTAGTGGTAGGTAATGAACTTCTTACCCAATCACAAAAGTTAGTCCAAGAAGATCAGCTTTTAATCGTGGAAGGACGTGTGAGTCACGATGACTTCACAGGTGGTATTAGAGTCACTGCCCGTAAACTCTTTGATTTAGCCACCGCTAGGAATCAATTCGCGCATCACTTAAAGATTTCATGTAACGGCCAGTCGGATGCCCAGAAATTAAGAGATATTCTAAGGCCTTACTGTGGGGCATCTCAAAATAACCTCAAACGCTGCCGTGTCAAAATTGACTATCATAATGAAAAAGGCCATGTAGAACTTCTTTTAGGTCAAGATTGGCAAGTCGATTTACATGATGAATTGATAGACGGTTTAACCCAATGGTTGAGCGAAGAAAACGTAAAAATCCTTTATAATTAACCTCCAGATTTTAAAAGTTTCATATCAATGAAAATTAGTTATTTAGATTTTGAGAAGCCAATCTCTGAACTCGAGTCACAAACCGAGAAGCTCAAAGAGACGCATGACAAGAATAAGAATCTTGATATTTCAAAAGAGTTATCTCAACTCGAAACGAAAACTGAAAAGCTCCTTCATGAGATTTATGACAATCTCAACGCATGGCAAATTTCCCAAGTCTCACGTCATCCACAAAGACCCTATACCCTTGATTACATTGAGAAACTTTTCACAGATTTCGAAGAATTACATGGCGATCGTGCGTTTGCCGATGATCCAGCGATTGTGGGAGGGCTTGCTTCATTTGAAGGGTTGCCTGTGATGGTGATTGGTCACCAAAAAGGGCGGGATGTGAAGGAAAGACAACACCGTAACTTTGGTATGCCAAAGCCTGAAGGTTACCGTAAAGCCTTACGTCTCTATAAATTAGCTGAAAAATTCAATGTACCCATTGTGACTTTAATTGATACTCCAGGGGCTTATCCTGGCATTAACGCGGAAGAGCGCGGTCAATCTGAAGCGATTGCGCGTAATTTATATGTGATGGCAGAACTTAAAGTGCCGATTATCGGTGTTGTGATTGGTGAGGGTGGCTCAGGCGGCGCATTAGCGTTAGGTGTGGTCGATCATCTCATCATGCTCCAATTTGCGACCTACTCAGTTATTTCTCCAGAAGGATGCGCATCCATTTTATGGAAGAGTGCGGATAAGGCATCCGTGGCTGCAGAAACTTTAGGTATTACAGCCACACGTTTAAAAGAATTAGGTCTGGTTGATACGATTCTTCCTGAGCCCTTAGGTGGAGCGCATCGCAACCCTAAAGAGCTTATGGAAACGGTGCGTAAATCTTTAAAAGAGCACTTAACTAAACTTCAAAAGAAAACTTTAAAGCAACTCCTAGACTCTAGACATGAGCGCTTACTTAGCTATGGCAAGTTCAAAGAAACCGCTAAGTCACAAAGTTAAAGCCTCTACCCCAAAACAAACTAAACAGCCCTCACTCTTAAATGAAGTGGATAAGGCTTTTGTATCCTTAAATCAATCACACAAGAAGATTAAATCGATGACAGTTGCCTTAAGTGGCGGTGTTGATTCAGTGGCGCTTTTACATCTTTTACATGACTTAAAAAAGAAACATAGCTTCACCTTAAAAGCCTCTCATGTGCATCATGGTTTAAGTCAAAACGCAGACAAGTGGGTCAAGTTTTGTGAGAAGTTATGTGAAAAATTATCAGTACCCTTAGATATTCACTATATCCAATTACCGAAAAAGAAGTCTTTGGGAATTGAGGGGGAGGCAAGACAACTTCGCTATGAAAAGCTTCTTCAATCCAAATCAGATTTAGTCGTTTTAGCACATCATGCAGATGACCAAGCCGAGACATTTTTACTCCAATTAACGAGAGGAGCAGGGGTGAAGGGTTTGTCATCCATGGCACATTTTGATGACACAAAGAAGCTCTGGCGACCCCTCTTAAAAGTGTCAAGATCTGACATTGAGAGTTACGCAAAACTTCATAAATTGAAATGGATTGAGGACGAAAGTAACCAAAATATTGACTTTGATCGAAACTTCATTCGTTCTAAAGTTTTACCTATATTAAAGAATAGGTTTAGTCATATTATTAAAGTGACTTCTAGATCATCTGCCCATTTAGCAGAAGCGCAAAATTTACTTGATGATTTAGCTAAAATAGATTTAAAAAGTTATTTAAAATCAAATAAATATAAACATAAAATTCAAGTAAAGTCTTTAAATAAATTATCTCTTTCCAGAGCTAAAAATATATTGCGTTATTGGCTTGAAATGAATGATCAATTGATGCCATCTAAGGACCTTTTAGATGAACTTTTAAGGCAAGTTTTGACGGCTAAAAAAGACGCAGAATTGAAAATTGATCTTTCAAAGGATGTTGAAATTCGTCGTTATAAAGATGAGATTTATATCGTTAAAAAAAAACAAAACTCGCATAAAAATTATGAAATTTTATGGAATGGAGAAAGTGAAATTCTTCTGCCTCATCATAAAAAATTACGATTTAAGAAAGTAAAAGGTAAGGGTATTTCTTTAGCAAAACTTAAGAATAAAAAGTTAAGAATTACGAATCGCCAAGGCGGCGAATCTTTAAAATTGGATATGAATAGACCCACAAAATCCTTAAAACATTTATTTCAAGAATCCAATATGCCACCCTGGGTGAGGGATGGTTTGCCTCTAATTTTTATTGATCACACATTAATTCTTGTGCCCGGTCTTGGCATTTCTTCAGAGCTCAAATCCAAATCAAGTGAAATGGGTTTGGTGATTGAATTGACACCTTAATTTTCGGGAATATTTCCCAGTGGTTTTTATTATAGAAAAAGTAGAATAACGATATCTATTTTGAAGGTGTTGTATGAAGTCTCTTATTTGTTCGCCCAAATCTATCTTGACGATCATTGCGGGTGTATTTATATCTTCCGCTTATGCAGAAAATTTATCAACTTCAACTATTGAGGTTGTGAGCCCCACACCCCTTCAAACACTCGGTGTACCCATTAATGAAGTCCCTGCTAACGTGCAAATTGGTACTTCTCAAGATATTAAATCTCAACAGCCGCTTAGTCTTGCTGATTATATGCAAGATAATTTAAGTGCAGTGAATATCAGTAACGGTACCGGTAACCCTTACCAGCCTGATGTTGAATATCGTGGATTTACTGCCTCGCCTCAAGTAGGCCAACCCGCGGGACTATCCGTTTATTTTGATGGCGTTCGCTTCAATGAGCCTTTCGGGGATATTGTGAATTGGGACCTTATTCCCATGAATGCTATCTCAAGCATTAATTTGATGCCAGGCTCTAATCCTCTCTTTGGACTTAATACATTAGGTGGCGCATTGGCTGTGAACACAAAAAATGGTCAAGATTTTCAGGGTGTTAACTTGACACAGATGTTTGGTTCATGGGGTACACGTAATACCCAATTTGAAGCAGGTGGTATTGATAAAACTCATAATCTGGATTACTTCTTTGCGGGTAATTTTTACGATACAAACGGATGGCGCGAGGGCACCAGTAGCAATGTTAATCAGCTCTTTAGTAAGCTTCGTTGGCACAATGATGCGAATTCAAGTAATTTAGAATTCACAATGGCCCTGGGGGACAACATCATGAATCAGGGGCAGACATTGCCTATGTCGATGATGAATGATCCGAGACAAGCATACACAGGACCAGATTGGGTAAAAAATAAAGCAGCCTTTATTAATATTAAAGGTAGTGATTGGTTATCGGATACAAAATTACTCGAAGGTAATGTTTACTATCGAAGGTCAAATGCAAAATCGATGAATAGTAATGTTCAGTTTCTTAACCATGATTGTTCAAGGACTGGTTTTGGCTCAGGAAGCACTGATTGCTGGACAGGAACTGATGCCAATCCCTATAGCGGTCAAGCCAGCAATGTATACAGTAGCACTTATCAAACTGCCTTAGGGGCCTCAATGCAATTAAGTTCATTAGGCGACCTTCTCGGACATAAGAATAAATTGACAACAGGGGCATCGCTTGATGTGTCCTATGTACGTTTTAATCAAAATACGTTTTTAGCCTCCTTAATTGGTAACCAAACGATTAACGATCCAAGCCTCTGGCCTGGTTACTTTTTAGAAGATGCTGTTAAATTTAGAGCGCGGAATTATTACAGTGGACTTTTTGCAACTGACAACTTTAGTGTGACAGATAAACTTAATCTCACAGCATCGGCTCGATATAATGTAGCGCAGATAAGGCTATCAGGATCAGATAATCAAATTTATGATGCTCAGAATAATACTGATGGTAGTGGTTATTCTAACCTTAATGGTTCTCATACATACTCCCGCCTTAATCCGGCGGTTGGTTTAACTTACAACCTTGATAAAGCCCTAGGTTTTTATGGTAGCTACAACGAGGGTATGCGCGCTCCAAATGCCATGGAATTAGAATGCGCAGATCCTAGTAAACCTTGTGCTTTACCTACTGGATTTACAGCTGATCCTAATTTAAAGATGGTAGTGGCCAAGACTTGGGAAACAGGCATGAGAGGGCTTCTCGCAGATAATTGGCATTGGAATGCCGGATTCTTTAGTACCAACACTACTAACGAGATTCAATTTATTCTAGATACTAATAGCACTGGTTATTTTAAGAATGTTGGGATGACTAACCGAAAGGGAGTTGAGTTAGGTACAAGTGGTCGAATTGATAAATTAAGTTTAGCGGCTCGATATAGTTATGTAGATGCAACTTACCAGTCAAGTTTCCAAATGGCTTCTAATTCTGATATAGCGAATGGTCAAGAACAAATTGTCAAAGGTAACCATATGCCTGGCGTTGCTAAGAATAGTCTTAAATTAAGAGCCGCTTATGACATCACTCCTCAATGGAATGTTGGAAGCAATATTGTATTAGCTTCAAGTCAATGGGCTCATGGTGATGAATTTAACCAGGATCCAGCGGGTAAGATACCAGGCTACGGTTATATGAATTTAGATTCTAATTATAAATTTGATAATAATTGGAGTGTATTTGCAAAGGTTAATAATGTATTTGATAAGCAGTATTCAACTTTTGGTATGATTAATAGCAGCATTTATGGCAATGGAAGCTCAGAGTTGTTTGTTACACCTTCACTTCCAAGAGCAGGTTTTGTAGGTGTTACTTATAGCTTTGGTGGCGCTAAAAAATCATCTGTAGAAGCTGACAAGGATTAATTAAAAATTTTATGGAAGTCTTAACGGCTCTTGATTGAGCCGTTTTTTTTGGATAAAAAGTGTTATGCGTGTAAGCTTTGACTATATTAATTTTAATTAAATTCTGGTTAATCAATTGAGCTTAAAGCTTCGCATTACCTTAATCATCAACCTTCTCTTGCTGCTTATTTTGGCAGTGAGTTCATCACTTACGATTCAAGATGCGAGACGTAATGTTCAAGCTGAAATTCATTCTTCTGAAAAATTAGCTTTGTATCTATTTGAAATCGGCGTACTTAAAAATCCAAAATATCAGACGATAGAGAATGAATTCAAACCTTTTAATCTTCAGAATCTGATTCATATGAGACACATCAAGATTGAATTTTTTAACGTAGAAGGAAAGCTACTAGATAGTAATATTTCAGAAGTGAAAATTGCCAATCAAGCACCCGATTGGTTTGTAAGTCTATTAAGTTCCATTTCAGATCCTTGGGAACCAAAGCGATTGCCTGTTGTGATTCTTGGAGATCATAAAGGGGATATTGTGATATCTCCAGACCCCTCCTACGAGTATGGCGAGATTTGGAATCAGTTAAAAGATACACTTCAATTGATTGGTACTTTTTTTATTTTAATTAATGCACTTATTGTGTGGATCTTATCAAGCGCATTAAATCCTATAGAGCATATTCTTTTTTCGCTTAATCAGCTCGAAGAAGGTAACCTTAAAACAAGAATTCCCCATTTAAAAACAAAAGAGCTAAGGTTGATCGGTCAAAAATTTAATCGCATGGTGAAGATACTAGAAGAGACTATTGTCAAAAATCATACACTATCGCAGCAGTTAATTAATCTTCAAGAAACTGAACGAAAAAAGTTAGCACGTGATTTGCACGATGAATTTGGACAATCCTTAACAGCGATTCACGCGGATGCCGCAGCACTAAAAATACTCGCGAATAAAGAATATCCAAAAATTAAGCCAAGTGTAGACGCTATCAGCCATCTTTCTAAATACCTCATGGAACTTGTAAGTGGCATGTTGGGGAGATTAAAGTTAGGCGTTTTAAGTGAGCTTGGCTTAGAAGAAGGATTGGTTGATTTGATAAAGACATGGCAATTAAGGCACCCAAAAATTAAATTGCAATACGATCTTCATTTAAGATCATTACCAAAAGTGAGCGAAACTATATCGGTATCCACTTATCGTATCGTTCAAGAATGCCTGACAAATATTTCAAGACATGCGAGAGCTAAACACGTCGCTATTCAAATTAAATATGAAGCTAAGAATAAATTAAATCGATTCATCGATATCAATATTCAAGATGACGGCGTTGGTTTTTCTAAACCACATCGTGATGGATTTGGATTACTAGGTATTAAAGAGCGTATTTATGAAATACATGGCAAGATTAATATTATAAGTAAGCCTAAGCTTGGTACTGCATTAAGCATTCAATTGCCCCTACAAAAATAAATGAATAAAAAGATTAAGATCGTTTTGGTTGATGATCATGCTGTAGTCCGAGCAGGGGTTAAGCGTCTTCTCGAACAAGAGGCTTTATTTGATGTGATAGGGGAGGCTGAAAGTGGGGAAAAAGCCTACCAACTTTTTGGTGAGCTTAATCCCGATATCATGGTGATGGATTTATCCATGCCTGGTATGGGAGGCTTGGAAGCCATGCGCCGTATTCTAATGCGCTACGAAAAAGCCAAGATTCTTGTCTTATCGATGCATGAAGATTTATCTTTTGCAAATCAAGCATTGAAGTTAGGCGCTAAAGGCTATCTTATAAAGAATACCGTAGGCGATGATCTAGTAAAATCTATTCAAGCACTATCAAAAGGTGAAGTTTTTTTAAGTGATGAAATCGCAAAAAAAATAGCGATGCAATCTATTGATGGCGACCAAGATCCTATTGATACTCTATCAGCGCGTGAATTTGAGATATTTAGATTGCTTGCAGAGGGTTTAGAAATGGATGCAATTGCCATCACGCTTAATATTAGTTCTAAAACAGTATCTAATTATCAAACCATGATTAAACAAAAGTTGAACATTCATACGCCGGTGGAGCTTATTCGCTATGCGATCAAAGCAGGTGTGATTAAAAATTAAAAGAGGGCTTTTAAGCCTCGTGATATGATTTTAAGTATGAATATTGGTACCCCGTTATCACCAAATGCAACCCGCGTCATGCTTCTTGGCAGTGGCGAACTCGGTAAAGAAGTCATTATTGCGCTCCAGCGTTTAGGCGTTGAAGTGATTGCGGTGGACCGATACGAAAATGCACCTGGTCATCAAGTGGCACATAGATCACATGTCATCGATATGACGAATAGCGAAGCGTTACTTCATCTCGTTAAATCAGAAAAACCCCATTACATCATCCCTGAAATCGAAGCGATTAATACTGACGTTCTAGCTCAAATCGAAAAAAGCGGTGATGCGATTGTGATTCCTACCGTTAAAGCGGTCCAACTCACGATGAATCGTGAAGGCATTCGTGATTTAGCAGCTAACCAATTAAAGCTCCCGACCTCTCCATTTGCTTTCGCTAAAAGTTTAGATGAATTACAAAAAGCCATTGATGATGGTATTGGTTACCCATGTTTTGTGAAACCTACGATGTCATCTTCTGGCAAAGGCCAATCAAGAATTGTAGAGCCCTCAAAAGTCAAAGACGCATGGGATTACGCAGCCTCCGCAGGACGGGTGAATAAGGGTGTGGTCATTGTCGAAGGTCAAATTGATTTTGATTATGAAATTACTTTGCTGACCGTCAGAGCTAAAAATGAAAAAGGTGATATTGAAACTTTCTTTTGTGAGCCGATTGGTCATAAGCAAGAACAAGGTGACTACGTCGAAAGCTGGCAACCCCAACTGATGAATGAAATAGCATTAAAGAAAGCAAAAGAAATTGCAAAAAAAATTACCGACGCCTTAGGTGGATTGGGTTTATTTGGGGTGGAGCTCTTTGTGAAAGATGATGAAGTGTGGTTTTCAGAAGTGAGCCCACGCCCTCACGATACCGGCATGGTGACCATGGCAAGTCAGCGTCAGAATGAATTTGAGCTCCATGCACGTGCGATTTTAGGATTACCTGTCAATACAAGTTTATCCAGACCTTCTGCAAGTGCAGTCATTTATGGCAATCACGATGCGGATGGTATTCATTTTGAAAATATTGATCAAGCGTTAGCTGTTCCAGAATCCGATCTAAGACTCTTTGGAAAGCCTACTTCATTTAAACGTCGTCGCATGGGTGTGGCATTAGCATCCGCTGACAATGTGAGTGAGGCAAGAGCACGAGCCCAAAAAGTGTCATCTCTCGTTAAAACTTCCGTTTAATTTTTTAATGTCTGAGC
>Ga0208105_1000689_pt1 | contig 10769 bp, 11 predicted proteins | sample CryBogCBE16Jul07_FD_184574 | JGI IMG/M metagenome (GOLD analysis project Ga0208105, IMG submission 184574) | Freshwater microbial communities from Crystal Bog, Wisconsin, USA - CBE16Jul07 (SPAdes) | ecosystem: Environmental > Aquatic > Freshwater > Lake | place: Crystal Bog, Wisconsin, USA... | reverse complement strand
ACCGGGCAGGAATTCGGGAAACTGTAAGTATTTGATATAACAAAGGATTCTTTAATAACTTTTAGTTATCTTCCGACTATAAAAAGATGCAAGAACACGAACCAACCGAAAAGACAAGAACTCAGGTGCAACAGGCATCGGGATTAGGGCTGCCACAAGAGCAAATTGGGGCACTGATTGGCATAAGTGACAAAACCTTGCGTAAATACTACGGAACAGAACTGGCGCTTGGGAAAGCCACAGCATCTGCTTCCATCGCTAAATCCCTGTTTAACAAAGCTCAGGCTGGGGACACTACCGCAATGATTTGGTGGACAAAAGCCCAGATGGGTTGGGGCGAGACGAACACGACTAAGATAGCAAACCCAGACGGCTCGGCAATTGAAGGCTTCCAAATAGTCTTTAAAGACGGCAACCATGAATCTAGCGCAAGTTGAATTTCCTGTAAAACTACAATGCCTGTTCAAAAAGAGCAGATACAAAGTTTTATGGGGAGGCAGAGGAGGAGCAAAGTCTTGGGGAATAGCACGGGCTTTGCTTATCTTAGGCACTAAATCAACCCTGCGAATACTTTGCGCCCGTGAATTTCAAACGTCAATCAAAGATTCAGTACATAAACTATTGAGCGATCAAGTCATTGCTTTGGGATTGACAGAGTTTTACGATGTAATTGACAGAACGATTCGGGGCAAAAACGGCACAGAATTTAACTTTGTTGGCTTAAAAAATAACGTAGCCAACGTCAAATCATACGAAGGCGTTGATATTTGCTGGGTAGAGGAAGCACAAAGCGTATCGTCTAGAAGCTGGGAAGTGTTAGTCCCGACAATTCGTAAGGAAGGCTCAGAGATATGGGTATCGTTTAACCCAGAGCTTGAATCAGATGCCACTTATCAGCGTTTTATTGTTCACGCGCCTGAAAACGCCCTAGTACAAAAGATCAACTGGTCAGACAACCCGTGGTTTCCTGAAACGCTAAACATGGAGCGTATGACGTTAAAAAGCCGTGACCCAGAGGCTTACAACACGGTTTGGGAAGGTTTATGCCGTCAAACTGTGGACGGAGCGGTGTTTGCCCGTGAAATACAAAGTGCCGAACTAGAGGAAAGAATCACTAAAGTCAGATACGACCCAACCAAACCAGTTCATGCGGTTTTTGACCTTGGCTGGGCTGATTCGACAAGTATTTGGTTTGTTCAGTTCATAGCTCAGGAAATTAGGCTAATTCGTTACGTTGAGGACAACCAGCAGACAGTTAGCCATTATTTGTCATTGATGCAGACTTTCGGGTATATTTACGACACACTATGGCTACCGCACGATGCCGAGAATAAGACTTTGGCAGCTAACGGTCGGTCTATACAGGAGATTGTCAAAAATGCCGGATTTAAGACCAAAATCATCCCAAGAACATCAATTGCAGACTCCATCAACGCAGCCAGAACCATCTTCAGAAACTGCTGGTTTGACCGGGACAACTGTTATGACGGACTGCAATGCCTTAGACACTACCGTTACGAAGTTGACCCAGACACTAAGCAATTCTCCAAAAACCCGTTACACGATCAATATTCTCACGGTGCCGATGCGTTCAGAATGATTGCTTTGGGTGTACAAGAGACTAGGCAAACCAAACAAAAGAGGGTAAACTATAATTCATTTGGTCAACCGCTTTCATGGATGGGCTAATGGCATCACAATACAACGACATGGACGATTACGATCCGATCATTGAGGAAGCTAAACAGTTCCTTAAATTAGCCAATGATGCGGACACAATGAATAGGCAAGAAGCCTTAGAGGATATGAAGTTTGCCTCAGGTGGCGATCAATGGCCTATAGAGCTTCAAAATTCCCGTAACCTAGAATCCCGTCCTGTTGTCACTATTAATAAGCTAGACGGATATTGCCGTCAAGTAACCAACCAGCAACGTCAGCAGCGCCCCAGAATAAGGGTTCATGCGACTAATACAGTTCAAGACGCAGCGGACGCTAAAGTCGTTCAGGGAATGATTAGACACATTGAGGTAAATTCAAATGCTGATAATGCTTATGATAATGCTTACAATTATGCTGTACGGATGGGTTGGGGATATATACGAGTTGACCATAGATATGTAAGGGAAGACTCTTTCGATCAAGAGATTTACATTGATCCTATTGACAATCCGTTCACCGTTTACATGGACCCCAACTCAATCGCAGTTGACGGGTCAGATCAGGAAAGATGCCTAATTACCACAATGATTCCAAAATCTACGTTCAGGGAAATGTATCCTGATGCAGATGAGACATCATTTTTACCCCGAGGCACAGGCGATTCTCAATCTGAATGGATTACCAAAGAAGATATCAGGATTGCCGAATACTTCTACACAGTTCGGGAAAAAGCCACTTTATATCAATTGTCTGACGGGTCATCAAGATTCGCAGATGGCAAGGATTTCTTTGAGCGCATTGAATTAGCAGGCTTACAAATCCTAAATGAACGTCAATCCGTTAAAAAGACGATTAAATGGAAGAAACTCACCGCTATTCAGGTTTTAGAAGAACGTGATTGGGCTGGGTATTACATTCCAATCGTGCCTGTTTACGGTCGGCATGTTGTCATCGGAGACAAGCGTAAGAAATTTGGTATGGTTCGCCATGCTAAAGACAGTCAAAGACTATACAACTATTGGATTACGTCACTAACCGAGTCTGTTGCCCTAGCTCCTAAAGCTAAATGGGTGATGGCAGAGGGTCAAGACGAAGGTCATGAGTTGGACTGGGCTGCTGCAAACATTAAGTCAATGGCTGTTTTGCGCTATAAACAGACCGATATTGACGGAAACCCTGCGCCACCACCGATTAGACTTCAACCCGAACCTCCTCCAGCTGGGGTTATGGCTGCGGCGCAAGAGATTAACAACGACATGGCAACGATTATTGGAATTTACGATCCAAGCCAACAATTGCCCGGAAATATGTCTGGTAAAGCGTTAAATGGTCAGCAAATGCAAGTTGACCTGACAAACTTTGACCTTTACGACAATCTTACAAAGTCAATGTGTCACGTTGGAAAAATCATTCTTGATCTGATTCCCAAGATTTACGATGTCCAAAGGATGATGAGGATTATTGGGGATGACGGCAGACCTGAGCTATTGACAATTAATGAGCGAGATGCGGTTGGACGGGTTAAAAATGACGTAACTGTGGGTCAATATGACGTGGTTATGGAAACTGGACCGGGTTACAACTCCAAGCGTCAAGAAGCGGTTGATGCGATGATGCCTTTACTTGCTAAACCAGAGCTATTTAACGTTGCTGGGGACTTGGTGTTCAGGAATATGGACTTCCCCGGTGCTGAAACCATTGCCGATAGACTTGCTGCAATGAACCCACTTAGCCAGATTGACGAACATTCTGAGATTCCACCACAGGCTCAGATGATGATTAAGCAAGCGCAGGCACAAGTTCAGCAGATGCAACAACAAATGCAGGCTATGCAGTTGGCTATGCAGCAAAGGTCTGACATTGAGCAAGTCAAGCAGGACAATGAGACCAAACGTGAACTTATGCGCCAAACTGCTAAGGCACACGACATTGAGATGCGAGACGCAGAGCGTAAGTACGTTGCCGAGCTTAATATTCAGGGCAAGGCAGATGATGCAAGTCTCAAAGCACAAACACAACTTGAAGTTGAAAACATTAAGGCTCAGGTGGCTTTGATGTTGGCACAGATTGATAGAATCTCAGCGCATCAAGCGTCATTAGAAACAACAGAAAGGGCTGTGTAATGCCAACCGTAACAAGTCAAAACAAAGCCGAATTTGATAGAAATGAATTATCAAAGAAAAAACAACCAAAACTATCTGCTGGTGAATTAGCTGATAGAGCTTGGGGAATAACCGCTAAAAATTTTCCATCTGCTGAAGGAATGTCAGCTCATAGAGAAGCTGCAAAAGCATATAGAAAAGAAAAAGAACATAAATATGCTGAAAATCACGAAAGTGCTGCTTTTTCACATATGGAAGCATTAATGAAAAACAAATGATTTCGGGCAAAGCCCAAAACCTTACCCGTCAGGTAGACGGGGTTAATTCTTAGGGTAACCTATGTCTGAGAAAGAAGCATCGTCTGTATTGACGAGTGAAAATAGTGGCGAATTTTATGCTCAAAAGTTAGGTTTAGCTAAAGAGCCTGAGACTGTGGCGGTTGAGGAAACTCCCGAGCCAGTAGCAGAAACTCCGCAGAGTGAACCAGAAGCAGAACCAGCCAAAACGACAGAGGAAACGGAAAAAAAGCCGAATCCGAAGCTCGAAAAGCGATTTTCTGAACTTACCAAGCAAAGGGAGCAAGCCCGTCAGGAAGCTGAAAGGGAGCGCCAAAGAGCTAATGAGTTAGAAGAACGTTTAAAGGCTCAAGAAAAGGCAACTCAACCTGTAAAGGTAGAAGACCCAGATCGAGAGCCACAGCCGGGTGACTTTACTGATGCCTTTGAATACGCAAGGGAATTAGCGAAATACGCGGCTGATAATGCGCTGAAAAACAGGGACAAAATTGAGGCTGAACGCAAACAAACTGAAGAACGCCAAAAGCTCAATGAAGCATGGAAATCAAAAGTTGAAGCGGCTAAGTCTGAATTACCTGATTACGAAGCTATGGTTGCCTCAAGCGACATCACCGTCAGCGATCAAGTAAGAGATGCAATTCTTGAAAGCGATGTAGGTGCAAAGATTCTTTACCATCTGGCAGAGAATCCCGAAGTAGCCGAGAAGATCAATGGTCTGTCTGTGGTCAGCGCATTAAGAGAGATTGGAAGGATAGAGGCTAGGTTTGAAAAAGCCCCTGAAGTCAAGCCTGTCGTAAAAAAGAGCAATGCTCCAGCGCCTATCACACCGATTCGTGGAGGTTCTAACGTTGACGTACCTTTAACTTCCGATGGGGAGTTTACGGGCACACCAGCTCAATGGAAAGAACTAAGACGTGCCGGTAAGATTAGGTAACACAATCTTTAAAAGGAAACAAAATGTCAAATAATCTGTTGACGATTTCCAAGATCACAAACGAAGCGTTGATGGTCTTGGAGAACGAACTTACATTCACTTCAGAAGTAGATCGTAACTATGATGACCAGTTTGCGGTCGTGGGTGCGAAGATTGGAAATACTGTCAACGTTCGCCGCCCCGGTAGGTTCATCGGTACTACGGGTCCAGCGCTTAATGTTGAAGACTTTAACGAAACTTCTGTGCCAGTAACTTTGAGTACGCAATTTCACGTTGATACTCAATTCACCACGCAGGATCTTGCATTATCTTTAGATATGTTTAGTGACCGTGTGTTGAAGCCTGCTGTCGCTGCAATTGCTAACAAGATTGACCGTGATGGTTTGAACGTTGCTGCTCTTCAAACTGCCAACATCGTTGGAACTGCTGGTACACCTCCAACAGGATTAATCACCTTCTTAACGGCTGGTGCTTATCTTGACTCTGAAGGCGCACCAAGAGACGGTCGTAGATCTTGTATCATCGAGCCATTTACATCTGCAACAATTGTTGACAGCTTAAAAGGTTTGTTTGTTCCACAAGAAGCGATTGGCGAACAGTACCGTAAAGGTTTGATGGGACGTGATTCTGCTGGTGTTAACTGGAAGCTCGACCAAAACGTGGTTGCACAAACTTTCGGTTCTTATTCTGGCAACACATTGTCTGCTGACACAACTGCTCAAGTTGGTTATTTGACAAGTGGCTGGGCACAGTATTCCACAATTCAAATTAAAGCATCTTCAGCTTCTACATTGAACGCTGGTGATACTTTCCAAATTGCTGGTCTATATGCAACCAACCCACAAAACCGTCAGGCTTATGGTTCAGGCAAGTTGCGTAACTTTGTTGTTCAATCTACTACAACAGTAGGTACAAATGCAACAAACATCGTTGTTTCTCCTGCAATCATTATCGGTGGTCAGTTCCAAAACACAATCGTGATCGGTTCTACATCTACTACTGCTGTTGTAACACCATTCAACAACACAGGTACATTGTCACCACAAAACATCATGATGCACAGAAATGCTTTCACCTTAGCCGTAGCCGATCTCGAGCTGCCAGAGGGGGTCCATTTTGCTGGTCGTGCAAGCGATAAAGAAATTGGACTTTCCATGAGGGTTGTGAGGCAGTACACCATCAACAACGATTCAATACCGACTCGACTTGACGTTCTATACGGATGGGCACCGCTCTATCCTGAACTCTCATGCCGTATTGCAGCCTAAACTTATTTAAAGGAAACACAAAATGAGTAATCCAGGACCAGCAACCACAGTATCGGCACATCCAAGTAACGTCTCCACCAACCAAGCCCTGCGTTTGATTGGTGTAGTTAAAGGCGTTAACTTGAATGCTGTCGGTTTCACACCAATCCCAGTAAATAATACTACTGCTTATTTGCCTAAAGAACTAATCGTAACTAACGTTAATAACGCTGGTTCAGTTGTTTCTTTATCCACAAGTACAGCTCTGAGCATTACTACTACAAACGTGGGTTCACCCTCAAGTTTGTTTGGTGCTTTGACAACAGCTCAAATCGCTGCTTTGTCAACTTCAGTATTAGGAACAGCTTATCTTGATTCATCATCAACCAGCCTTTCCTACGCTAACCAAACTCTATACGCAGACGTAACAACCGCCTCTGGCGCAACTGGTACAGGTGACGTATATGTTTATGGCTACGATTTCAGCTAATCGCAGCTAAAAATGGGGAAAGTCACCTCCAAAAGGGGTGGCTTTTTCTGTTTTTATCGGTACAATTAATCTAGTTTTTCAAAGGAAAAATCATGCCATCTACCACAATAGCCCGTGGAAATGCTCTAAGCACGTTTTATATATCTCCCACATTCTCCAACGCTTCCAATACTTTGGCTGCCAACACAACCTCAGCTGTGACCTATACAGTTCCCGGTTTGCTGACAACTGATTTGATTGTTGTTCAAGGCGTTGTAGGTAACCAAACTGCTGGTGTATTTATTGCCGAAGCAGATTGCCTGACAAATAACGTTTTGACAATTCAGTACGGTAACCTGACTGCAAACGCTTCAGCAGTTCCTGCATCTGGTCAGTACATTATTCAAATTACCCGTGCAGAAGGTCCACTTCCTGTAACGGCAGTTTAATCATGGCAAATACAAGCGTTTTTAGACCAGTTGGTCCATCTTACGCAATAGCGGTTTCAACGACTGCCTCTAGTGCTTTGACCGTCACCCCAGCAGGGAACGACCAAATTAACTACTGTGCTTTCCTGAACACATCCGCTAACCCTGTGGCGCTTACGATTTCTGAGGCTAACGCTTTAAATTCCGTAACGCCTACAACTCCAGTCATGCCTGTTTCTGGGACACCCCAGCAAGTGGTCATGCTTGGCGTTTCCATGTCCTCTCCGATGGTTATTGCCGTACCTCCTAACGGATTTGCGGTAAGTGCTATTTGTGGGACAAGCACAGCAACGGTTTATGTAACTCCGATGGCAGATCAATCATGACCAATCAAGTTGCATTTACTAATACCCCAAACACAACTCCTGTAAACACTTTTGCTACTCAACCTATTATTGCAAGCGGATTTGGAACTGCACCCTCAATCAAGGGCGTAAGTACAAATTGTTTTGCCGTAACGGTTGGTAGCGGTGGTGCTGCTTCAGGTACTTTAACGCTTCCAGCTGCTCCAAACGGCTGGATGTGTTTAGCCAATGACGTTACTAATGGTTCTGGTTTGTTTTTACAACAAACCGCAAGCACTACAACGTCAGTAACTATGACGGGTTTTAGCATTACTTCTGGACTAGCAGCCAATATGTCTGCTGGTGATGTGATAGTTATGACTTGTATCCCATATTAATTATGAGTGCTCCTGCCCTAACATCCGATCAAAATATCCTGCCCGTTCAGGCATATTTCAATTTGGATGGTAGTTTTAATACTTTTATAGGGCAAGGTAAGCCTTTTTATGCGACTTTAAACCCATCGCAAAGCGGTTTAAACATAACCAACAGTACGATCAACAGCACGACAATTGGGCTGATTACACCGTCTACTGGGGTTTTTACTAATATTCAGACTACAACCGGGTCTATTTCAACGACACCGAGCAACCCAACTGATTTGGTCAACAAAAACTATGTTGATATGTTCGTTCAAGGATATGCAATCAAGGCTGAATGTCAATGTGCTTCTACTGGAAACCTCACTCTGAGCGGATTACAGACCATTGACGGATATACAACATTGGTTGGTGACCGGGTATTAGTAAAAAACCAGACAAATCAAGCAGAAAACGGTATTTATGTTGCTGCTTCAGGAACTTGGGCTAGATCAAGCGATGCAAACACATGGAATAGCTTAATTTCAGCGTTTACATTTATACAAAACGGATCAACACAGGCTAATTCGGGCTGGGTTTGTACCATTTCCACAGGTGGAACGCTAGGAACGACCCCAGTCACATGGTCACAACTGGCAAGCGCAGCATCTTATTTTGCAGGCACAGGTTTAACGCTTTCCTCATACACTTTTAGTATTACTCCTGTTGGAACGGCGGGAACTTACGGGTCTGCTTCAAGTGTTCCTGTGTTCGTTACCAACGCTTCGGGTCAGGTTACATCGGTAACCAATACCTCGATTAGCATTGCCCCAAGTCAAATCAACGCCACAATCCCTAATTCTGGGCTGACAAACAGTTCAATTACGATCAATGGTAGCAATATCAGTTTGGGTGGTTCTGCAACGATTACCGCAGTAAATCCCAATGCTTTGACAATTGGAACAGGGTTATCTGGGTCAAGTTACAACGGTTCTACGGCGGTCACAATCGCTAACACGGGCGTTTTAAGTTTTAGTGGGGGAACAACAGGCTTTACCCCGAACACGGCTACAACCGGGACTATAACGCTTGCAGGCACGTTAAATCCGTCCAATGGTGGAACTGGGGCAACAACTTTAACTGGTTACGTTTACGGGAACGGTACAGGGGCAATGACTGCTTCAACAACCATCCCAACTTCAGCGTTATCGGGTAATTTTGTATCCACATTCCAAACGTCTTTGTCTGGGTTGACACCAAGCACGGCAACAAACGGGGCGGTGACTTTAGCAGGAACTTTAGGGGTTTCTAGCGGTGGAACTGGGGTTACGGCATCAAGTGGGGCTAATTCTGTCGTTTTACGGGATTCAAATCAAAACGTATTTGCTAATAACTTTATTCCAAATACAACCACCACAACCGCATCTTCTACCCCGATCAACTTAACAATTTCGTCTTCTCAGTATCAAATCGTTAACGGGACAGTTACATCCCAGACGTTTAATATGCCTGATGCGACAACCCTAACGGTTGGCGATACGTTTTACTTTAACAATAACATAACGTATTCATCGGTTCAGATTAACGCCCATGATGGCAGTACATCGTTATTAGCATTGCAAGCTGGGGGCGCAGCGCATCTAATCTTATTAACTAATGGCACGACAAACGGCACTTGGGACGTACATTCTTATGTTCCAAGCACGGCATCTTGGGGTACTGCGACCTTAAACTTTAATTCAGCAAGCAGTATTTCAGGGTCGGTTTCTTGGAGCGGTAACGTCATTGGATTGGGTTATGGGGGCACAAACGCTAACCTGACTGCGATTGCTGGGGGAGTTGTTTATTCAACCGCTTCGGCTATGGCAATCAGCGCAGCTGGGACAACCGGGCAGTTTTTACAGTCTAACGGTTCAAGCGCCCCAACATGGGCAACTCCAGTTAGTTACGCATCGGTCACGGATGACACGACCACTAACGGCACAAGATACCCATTATTTGCTAACCAGACTAGCGGAAACTTATCCACAGAATACACAAGTTCCACTAAATTACAGTACAACCCTAGCACGGGCGTTTTAACTTCAACAGGGTTTAGCGGATCTGGGGCGAGTTTGACAAGTCTGACTGCTGGAAACTTAAGCGGTACGATTCCAAGCTCAGTTTTAGGAAACTCAACGGTTTACATCGGTACAACTGCGGTTGCGCTAAACCGGGCAAGTGCTTCAATCAGTTTAACGGGCACAAGCATTGATGGAAACGCTGGAACGGCAACGACTGCTACAACAGCGACCAATGCGACAAACACAGGCACGACTGACGATACAACAACAAACGCTACGATGTACCCAGTTTGGAAGACATCAACAAGCGGAAACTTGCCTGAGTACACAAGCTCTACAAAGCTGAAATTTAATCCATCAACCGGGGCTTTAACTGCTTCTCAATTAATAATTGCACCATAAGGACTAATCATGGGATTACTTGTATTTCAACAATCTAGCGGTGGCGTAATAAATGTCCAAGGCACTAACACGGCATCTACTTATACTTGGACTATTGCAGCTTCAACAGATACGTTTGTTGGTTTGGCTGCAACTCAAACACTTACAAATAAAACTCTGACTAGCCCTGTAATTAGTGGCGGAACTATTGATAATTCAATTATTGGTGGAACAACCACAGCTGCTGGTTCATTTACAACTTTATCCGCAAGCACATCGGTTACAACACCATTTGTCACTAGCGCTGCTTCTACAAGTTTATTACTAAAAAGCGCTGGAACTACTGCGGTAACAATAGATACAGCCCAAAACGTAGGTGTAGGAGTTACTCCTAGTGCTTGGGCATCACCAGTACAAACTGCTTTGCAACTTAAAGGCGGTGCTTCTTTTGCTTCTTGGGGTTCATTTGGTGGTGCATACACTGTTG
>Ga0208105_1000687_pt1 | contig 10798 bp, 8 predicted proteins | sample CryBogCBE16Jul07_FD_184574 | JGI IMG/M metagenome (GOLD analysis project Ga0208105, IMG submission 184574) | Freshwater microbial communities from Crystal Bog, Wisconsin, USA - CBE16Jul07 (SPAdes) | ecosystem: Environmental > Aquatic > Freshwater > Lake | place: Crystal Bog, Wisconsin, USA... | reverse complement strand
CCCAATTTTTGGCATGCCAATTTTGGAAGCATTCAAAGCCAAAACTATCATCGTTAACAAGCGCTCTATGGCTGCTGGTTATGCTGGTTTGGACAATGAACTCTTCTACATGGATAAAACCATGATGGTCTTCGGTGATGCCAAGAAGGTTGTAGAAGACATGGTTAAGTCTATTGAATAAAACCAAAGATCTAATCACCTCATTAAACCGCCTACGGGCGGTTTTTTATTGCGCTAAGATATGACACAAGCATCGACAGAATGCTGCACCATTCAACATCGAGACAATATGCAAATCAAACCACTATTACCCCATATTCTGATTTCTATCTGCACAATCTTTTGGGCTGGATCGATCAGCGCACAGAATAGTTACCCCAATCGCACTATACAAACGATCATGCCCCTCCAAGCTGGTAGTGGGGTTGATATCTTGATGCGGCCAATTGCTCAAAGAATGAGCGAAAGTCTAGGGCAAGCAATCACAATTGAAAATATTCCTGGAGGCGCAGGATTGATTGGTGCAGCCAAGATCGCGCAGAGCCCTGCTGATGGTTATGTCTTAGGCGCCTTCAATGACAGCATTCTGACAATGCTACCTAATCTGTATAAAAAAATTGATTACGATCCGGTGCAAAGTTTTTCTCCAATTTCTGAAGTTGCAGCGATTACTTTTGTTTTGGTGGCTAACCCATCATTCCCAGGAAATACCGCGGCAGACTTGGTGCGAATTGCAAAAGAAAGACCCGGAAAGATTGACTACGCATCGGGTGGTAATGGCTCGCCCCAACACATCGGTATGGAAATTTTCCGCCAATACACAGGCGCCCCTATCGTGCATATCCCCTATCGCGGCGCTGCTGCAGCAGTAACTGACGTCATGGCAGGACAAGTGCCTGTCATGATCAGCGCATTGTCTGTAGTGCTTCCACACATTCGAGCTGGGAAATTAAAAGTATTAGGGGTTGCAAGTAAAACGCGGTCCCCCCTTTTGCCCAACATCCCCACCATTAATGAAAGCGTGAAGGGTTATGAATTTTCTACCTGGGGAGCTCTACTAGCACCCAAAGGCACTCCATCAGCGGTTATTGAAAAACTAAATGAATCTTTAGCATTAGTTCTCAAAGATACAAAACTCCGCGAACAACTTATACAGCAAGGTTTTGAGTTTGTACCACTCGGTCCAGATCATTTAAAAGATATGATCGCTCAAGGATTGGCGAGGATGAAAAAAGTGATTAAAGATGGCGGTATTCAGCCTGATTAATGGACAAAGTCCTCAAAACAAAAGGCTGCTATTTGGCAGCCTTTTGTTATTACTTAAAACCACTCCGTCTAAATCATGCAGCTCTGGATTTCATGTAATTAGCACGCATTGGGCGCAGCACAAAAAATGCCAACAGGGCTGCTGTCGCGTCTAAGGCAATCATGATGCCAAACACTGGTATCCAGCTATCTGCTACACCATGGATATACGCGGCAATTGGACCACCAATAATGGAGCCTACACCTTGAGCCATATACAGGAAACCATAATTGGTAGTCGCATGCTTTTGCCCAAATGTGTCTGTCAAGGTTGATGGGAATAAAGAGAAAATCTCACCCCAACCAAAGAACACCACACCAGACATCAATACAAACATCAGTGGATCGGAGCGTGTCGAGATCCAAATAAACATGGCAATTGCTTCGAGACCAAATGCGATAGTCATCGTGTATTCACGGCCAAGTTTGTCAGAAACCCAACCAAAGAACGGACGAGTAAGTCCGTTAGTCACGCGATCAATTGTGAGCGCTAATGGAAGCGCTGCCATGCCAAATACAGTTGCGGTAGTAATGCCAAAATCTTTTGCAAATGCGCCCATTTGAGAAATAACCATCAGACCAGATGTTGACATCATGGACATCATCAAAAACATGAGCCAAAAGACAGGGGTCTTCAACATCGTTTTTGGCGCAACGCCAGCAGCTGCAGCTTCAATCTGACCTGCTGTTTGCACACGATCAGCATGTGGCACACGAATACCCTGCGCAGCCAGCAAACCCACTGCACCAATGATGTAGCCAAAGAATGTCAAAGTGCTTTGTAAACCGGATTCAGTCAGGCTTGTAGATATTGGGAAGGTCGTCAAAAGAGCGCCGATACCGTATCCCGCAGCAACCATCCCTACTGCAAAGCCACGGTTATTTGGGAACCAACGAACCATTAGACCAACAACACCAATGTAAACAATGCCGGTACCGAGACCGCCCAATACACCATAGGTAATGTAGAGATTCGAGACGGTAGTCAGATTGGCTGAGAGCACCCAACTCAGACCAGTAAGTACGGTGCCTACTGAGAGCAGTAAGCGAGGGCCAAACTTATCAACCAACCATCCCTGAAATGGGGAAAAGAAAGTTTGCAACACAATCAAAATAGAAAACGTTACTTGAAGCTCAGTCAATGTAACGCCCAACTGACCCATAATGGGTTTAGTAAACAAAGCCCAAACATATTGCGGGCTTGAGATGGACATCATGCAGATCACACCTAAAGCTAGCTGGACCCACTTCGACTTTAAAGGGTTCGTGCTTTCACTCATTGCTTATCTCCTCATTATTAAAATCAACTTCAATTTGGTTAATTCATTTTTATAGATTTACTACGGGTTTCTACTGTCAATTGAGCCAACTTGGTGCAACATGCTTCTTTTTGAATCATAGGCGCATTCAATAAAAAAATGCATAAAAAAACGCCTAGTCTTTTGAACTAGGCGTTTTAACTTCTACGGCTAAGTTGCCGATGAAAGGAGTGGCTATTACATCATGCCGCCCATTCCACCCATACCACCCATGCCGCCCATATCAGGCATTCCGCCGCCAGCAGATTCTTCTTTTGGCGCCTCGGAGATTGCACAATCAGTAGTCAACAACAAGCCAGCAACAGAAGCTGCATTTACCAATGCAGTTTTAGTGACCTTAGTTGGGTCGATCACGCCTTGTGCAACAAGATCACCGTACTCACCAGTAGCAGCGTTGTAGCCATTGTTGCCCTTGCTTTCCTGTACAGCATTAACGACCACACCAGCATCTTCACCAGCATTGCTAACGATAGTACGAAGAGGCTCTTGCATAGCGCGCAATACGATGCTGATACCAGCGTCTTGATCAGCATTATCACCTTTCAAGCCCTTGATACCTTGCATTGCACGAATCAATGCTACCCCACCACCAGGCACAATACCTTCTTCGACGGCAGCACGAGTTGCATGCAATGCATCATCAACACGAGCTTTCTTCTCTTTCATTTCTACTTCAGTAGCAGCACCAACACGAATCACTGCAACACCGCCTGCCAATTTAGCAACACGCTCTTGCAATTTTTCTTTGTCATAGTCGCTTGTAGCTTCGTCGATCTGAACACGAATGTTCTTTACGCGTGCCTCAATCGCTTTGGCATCGCCAGCGCCATCAATGATGATGGTGTTTTCTTTGCCGACTTCGATACGCTTCGCTTGACCTAAGTGCTCGAGAGTAGTTTTCTCGAGTGTGAGGCCAATTTCTTCAGCGATAACAGTGCCACCAGTTAAAATTGCAATGTCTTCCAACATTGCTTTACGACGATCACCAAAACCAGGAGCTTTAACTGCACAGGTTTTGATAATGCCGCGAATATTGTTTACAACCAAAGTTGCCAAGGCTTCGCCTTCAACATCTTCAGCAATGATCAACAATGGACGACCAGACTTCGCTACTTGCTCAAGGACTGGGAGCAAATCACGGATATTGGCAATCTTCTTGTCGAACAAGAGAACAAATGGGTTCTCTAATACGGCAACTTGTTTTTCAGGCTGATTAATGAAATATGGAGAGAGGTAGCCACGATCAAACTGCATACCCTCAACTACTTCAAGCTCGTCCTCTAAAGACTTGCCATCCTCAACAGTAATAACGCCTTCTTTACCTACTTTTTCCATTGCTTCTGCAATACGCTGACCAATACTGTGGTCGCTGTTTGCAGAAATAGAGCCTACTTGAGCGATTTCTTTAGTAGTGGTGCAAGGCTTGCTGATTTTTGCGAGCTCTTCGATTGCAGCTGTAACAGCCTTATCAATTCCGCGCTTCAAGTCCATTGGATTATGGCCTGAAACAACATATTTCATACCCTCGCGAACGATGGATTGCGCCAAAACAGTTGCGGTAGTTGTACCGTCACCAGCGATATCAGCAGTTTTGGAAGCAACTTCCTTAACCATTTGAGCGCCCATATTCTGAAGCTTATCTTTGAGTTCGATTTCTTTCGCAACGGATACACCGTCTTTAGTGATTGTTGGGCCACCGAATGAACGCTCGATCACTACGTTACGACCTTTTGGCCCCAAAGTAGTTTTAACTGCGTTTGCAAGAATATTTACGCCTTCTACCATCTTGGTACGGGCGCCATCTCCAAATACAACGTCTTTTGCTGCCATGATTAAATTCCTCTCTTAAGTACCAAAATTACTTCTGAACAACAGCCATGATGTCGTCTTCACGCATCACGATGAGCTCTTCGTTGTCTACTTTGACTGTTTGGCCAGCATATTTGCCAAACAACACGCGATCGCCAACTTTGACGTCGAGTGGGTTTAACTTGCCGGTTTCATCGCGCTTACCTGGACCAACTGCTAATACTTCACCTTGATCAGGCTTTTCTGCAGCAGCGTCAGGAATAATGATTCCAGATGCAGTTTTTGATTCTTGATCCAAACGCTTGATGATTACGCGATCATGTAAAGGACGCAAATTCATCTCTTCTCCTATGTTAGTAAGTGTTAACTAATTAAAAATCTAAATAAATCAAAGCTTTATAGTCTCTCACACGCAAATTTAGACTGATTTATCAAAAAACAGCCTTTTTAGCACTCACGTGTAGGGAGTGCTGATTATATAGGTCTGCTTCTCGAGATTTCAAGGGCTGATCCCCATAAATTCTTTAAGGATTTAGCCTCTCCCTATACTTTGGACAGGCAAGTAGGAGAATTCCTACAGATAAATAAGCCTTAAGCCCTTACCGCTCCAATCCGTCCTGCCTAGACTGAACAGTCACCGATTGGAGAATGCTGATGAGCCCGAAATCCCGGCTGTACACGCTTGTAAAGGCATGGAAGAACAAACCCTTCCAAGAAGTACGCGACGCCTGTGGCGCACCCTGGCTTGGCCTGAGTAGTCAAGCCCTCGAAGAACACCAATCCTGGTCCAAGCGACAGGCGATTAGTCATGAACCTATTTTTAACTGCAAAGGGACAAAACTGACCGGCTCTTTATTTAGACCACTACTGGCAGCCACTGATATGCAATTACTGCGTTTATTCATGGAGGGCTTGGATACGATCTCCTACTGGTACCAAGGTGGTCGATTCATTCCCGGCATTTTGCCAATTCCGACACATGCTCTTGCTTCTGCTGAGTATGTCGATGCCTTTAGCGACCTCATTTTGAATTCACGCTTACCTGTTGGTTTAGTTGCATTAGGCATGCAGTCCCTGCCAGAAAAAGATCTCGCAGATTCTTGCAAGGAAGGTTTACTACGCATGCGACGACTAGGCGTATTGTTGCACCTGATCAATTTCACCGGAGAACCAGAGCAACTTCAATGGGCTCAAGAAATGCAAATGGAAGGAATTCATTTAGACATGAATCAACTTCGTGATCAGGAGATTTCGCATGATGTTCTGGCAAAAATTAGGCGCTCGCCATATTCACCAACACAAATATATGCAAGCAATGTAGCACTAGTGAAGGACCTGGAAAATGCCTCAAATTGGCAAATAGATCATTGTTATGGGGGTCTCATGATGGCACCCATTAGTCGACATCAAATGCTTCAGATTAACGATAGCCGAATCGCTAAAGCCATTTTTTCGCTGCACCCTCATCAACACCTAAACCCAAATGGAGACAAGTAATGAGAAAACGCGTGATGTTGGTAGATGACCATCCAGCAATGCTGATGGCTCTTAAAAGTATGTTGCAAGACCAACTGATGTTCGAGGTAGTAGGCCAAGCTCAGAACGGTGAAGAGTGCCTTCGGTCTATAAAAGAGGTAAATCCGAACATGGTCATTCTAGATTTGGATATGCCCAAGACGGATGGCTTTGATGTCATTAGACGCATCGGTCTCATGTATCCAGATATTCGTATGCTCATTTTATCGAGCATGGATGAAGCGGTCTACGGCGGTAGAGTGAGATCCCTTGGCGGTCACGGCTTTGTCAATAAAACAGCTGGGGCTGACGTTATCCTGGCAGCTTGCGTTGCCATATCTCAAGGCTATAACTTCTTTACCCATGGAAAAAATGGTAATAGCTCACTAACAGACAACGATAAGCTCGCCTTAATCTCTGACCGTGAATTGCAGGTGATGAAATATCTAGGCAAGGGAAATACAAATCAACAAATTTCTGACATGCTGCATATTAGTAATAAAACAGTTGCTACCTATAAGACCCGTGTCTTTGACAAACTCGGCATCAACAATATTGCGGACTTAATTCTGTTTTGCCGAATGAATAATATTATCGAAAGCTAATCAACATGCATCGATTCATTATTCGCATAGTTCTGATATGTGGCATCTTATGGAATGGCGCATCATATGCCCACCCGATAAGTCCAGCGGAACAACGGTGGATCGATGCACATCCCATAGTGCATTTCAGTATTCATGAAAAATATGCACCCTATCTTCAAAATCAAGATGAAGCAGGGATATTTAACCTGCTTCTAAAAAAACTGGGCAATCATACCCAACAAGAGTTTCGTCCGAAATGGAGAAAAACAGAACAAGAGGGATTGGAACAACTATCCAACGGTGAAGTTGACTTCATCATTGATCCGCCGAGCATAAATGACAACTACCTTCGCTTCGGATCTTTATCGGAAGCTATCTTTTGGGGGCACGATGCAGTTATCACCAAGCGAAATAAGTTAAGTACTACTGCAATTGATCCAACCAATGTTGCTTACTTTGATCGAGGCTATGAGAATCCTCCCGCAAGTACTCACCTAGAACCACAGTTCTTCAATAATTCCGATAAGTTACTGACTGCTCTAATTAAGAATGATGTGGAAGCTTTAATCCTACCCATACGCTTAGCTCAGCAACTTATTCAAAAAGTAAATGATCCACAAATCCAACTAGATGGGATATATAACCGAGAGCCCTTTGCTTATCGCTGGTTGATTTCACATGAAGATGCACCACTTCATAGGGTTCTTAGTCACTTCCTCAATAATCTGGATCCTATAGAGTCGCGGGAACTCTTTGCGCTAGATTTCACTCAACCTGAAATCAGGAGTAGTCATTTAAAAGTTCTGCCCTGGCTAAGTACTTTTTTAATCTTGATTGTTGGCTGCACGCTCTTCTGGCGGATGCACAAAAGACGACAACTACAAGACCAAGAGGTAGCAGAACTACTCTCTTCAAAGGAGCTTGCAGAAAGAGCAAATGCTGCTAAGTCCTCTTTCCTCGCCACAATGAGCCATGAGATTCGTACCCCCATGAATGCAATTCTTGGGGTTCAGGAAATACTCTTGAAGAGTCAAGAATTTCCAGCGCAGGCAAAGTCCTTACTCAAAAGCGCTAACACCTCAGCCAACTCTCTTTTGGGAATTCTGAATCAAGTTTTAGATCTCTCTAAGATAGAAGCAGGCAAGCTCACCTTAAATTTAGAGCCTTGCTGCTTAAATGCTTTAATTAATGATATTGACTCTGCATATTCAGCGATAGCTTATAAGCAAAACTTAATCCTACATACCTCGAAAGATCCACGCATAGCAGAAGCTCTCATGGTCGATGCTTTACGCTTGCGTCAGATTTTGCAAAACCTTATTAGTAATGCCATTAAATTTACTCGACAGGGAGAAATTTACTTCTCTATCAGCGTTCTAGCAGACGATCATGCTGGACAGTTAATAGAATTTCGGATCATTGATACTGGGGTTGGTATGGGTGCCGACGAGATTGAGCTAGCACTACAAGCATTTGAACAGGTGCCCGGCAAAGGAATTCAAGAGCATGGCACCGGTCTTGGCTTAACGATCACCAATCACCTAGTCACCTCCATGAATAGCCAACTTTACTTTGAAAGTGCCCCTGGTTTTGGCAGCAATATTCATTTCTGCGTGGCATTTCCTCGAACAAGCATGGCCCCATCTAAAAATGAATACCCTTCATCCATAGTTCATAGCTCAGTCAAGTTCACTGCAAAAAATCCTCAGAATAGAGATAAAGCCTTAAATGCTCTGGTAGTTGAGGATCATCCCGCAAGTAGGCAAATTATTTCTCTCCAATTGGAATCTCTAGGTATCAATGTCTTGGTTTGCGATAACGCCCAAACAGCCCTACAAATGATTTCTGAGAATCATTTTGATCTATTAATGACCGATCAATCGATACCAGGTATGCAAGGTTCGGAATTAGCTAAACAAATTCGAGCTTCTGGATATCGAGATCTTGTCATCATTGGGGTAACGGCCGACATTTATGCCCTAGAGTCGCGCCATCAGTTTTTAGCAGCAGGCATGAACGGTGTTCTCATTAAACCCTTAAGCCTGATGAGTCTTGAAAATGAATTAGTGCGGTATTTTCAAGCTGTTGAAGAAATAGAAAAGGCATGCTTCCCTAAAGAAGAATACTCATTTGATGCTTTTTCTAACTTGCTGAGGAATGAGCCAGAAAAGATATCAATTATCTTAAGTGAGATTAAGAAAGTTCATGATGAAGCTCTGCAGGCTATTGAATCAGAACTTCTCAATGAACCCACTTTAGACAGCCTGATTCATAAGATCAAGGGCGGCGCTCAACTTCTAAGTGCAAGGCAATTTATTCATTCCTGCGAATCTTTAGAAAAAGAGGAAGATTTTCATGGCAAGCTTGCTTCTTTTAGAGCATTACTTATCCAGCAAAACCAAGTGATTGCCCGCTATCAAGCAAAGTTTTCTAAGTCATCAATTTGAGGCTTGCCTTCTATCGCCGTGGGTTTATTCTATGGTGAATGAAAAAACGTATTTACCGGCTAACCCATCTGCTTTTAGCAATTTTATGGATTGGGCTCTCATGCACACCAATTACTACAAAAGCTCGGGATCTTTCAATCCCCGCTGCCATTACGAATAGTCTAGAGCGCAACCAAATTCCATTAGACGCAGTGAGCATCTCCGTAGTTGAGATTGAGCCTAACAAACTTGGGAAACATACAGCCAAAAGTGTTCTGGAGTGGCGTGCGCAAAATGCGATGAATCCTGCCTCGACTATGAAGATTCTCACAACGCTAGCAGGCTTAGATGTTCTCGGTCCACAGTATCGCTGGCAGACGAAAATATTTACCGATGGCTTTATTCGTCAGGACATACTCAAAGGGAATCTCTATTTACAGGGCAGCGGCGATCCAAAACTTATCCCCGAAGAACTTGCTAAGCTCATGAAAGACTTGCAAGCTCTCGGTATTCAAAAAATCGATGGGAATTTATTTTTTGACCGAAGTGCTTACGCTCCTAGCGTGATGGAACACAGCACAATTGATGGGGAATCACTTCGCGCCTATAACGTGCCGCCTGATCCCCTGCTTTATGCATTTAGAACGTTATCTTTTCAAATTGGAAAGTCACGTACTGGCAACTCCATTGACATTAGTTACACTCCCGCACTTTCTCAGCTGAAGGTAAACAATCAAATGAAATTGGTTGATCGGCCTTGTGATAACTGGAGAAGTAATATTCACTTCAAGCTCGATCCCGAATCTGTAACGAATACAGACCAAGCACTCACCGCTCAGTTCTCCGGCATCTTTCCAAGCTCTTGCGGGGAAGTTAATTACAACGTTGCAGCCCTAGATGCGAATACCTTCTTGACTCAGGGATTTGCGGCGGCTTGGGAATTATCTGGAGGCACTTGGGTGAACCCACCAATTGGGAAAGATGCTGCCGTACCACTTGCAGCAAAACTACTTCTGCAATTTGAAGGTATCAGTCTTGCTGATGATGTGCAGGATATAAATAAGTACTCCAATAATGTCATGGCACGTCAGCTATTGCTGACACTTGCGCTGGAGAAAATGGGTAAACCAGCAACGACTGCAAACGGTGAACACGTTATTCAGAGTTGGCTAAAACAGAACGGTTTGAATTTCTCAGGACTGGTCATTGAGAATGGCTCAGGACTCTCACGCAATGAAGCTATATCTGCTGGGCAAATGAATCAATTGTTACTCACTGCACGCAATCTACCAATTGGAGAGATTTTTTATAATAGCCTTCCCATTGCTGGTGCTGATGGAACAATGCGTAATCGACTCATGACTCAACTACGTAAATTTTTACATCCCAAGAAAAAGCCCGAAGCTAGAATTAAAACAGGATCGCTTTCTGATGTACGTGCGATTTCAGGATACGTCCTGAGTAAATCTGGAAAACTATATGCTGTGAGTTCGTTTATTAATCATCCCAACGCCTGGAGAGGCTTGGATGCTCACGATCAATTACTATCGTGGTTACTTGAGGATGGCCCTGAACCAAAACAGGCGCGCTGAAGTCGATCTCTTACCCCATCCCACTCCTCGCCTACTGGCGGCTCAGGAAATAAAATGAGGTCCCAACCTTGTTGATCTAAGTCTCTCAAAGAACGATAAAGGCGACTAGCAAAAGTTCCGCTATCACTAGGCACTTCAACTTCCTCGAAGTGAGCAGATGGATGACCATCATCACCTAAAGAAGATTCAAAATCCCAAACTGCTACAGCAACCCTAGACTTTGTATCCAGGAACTCACTAAGTGC
>Ga0208105_1000686_pt1 | contig 10817 bp, 5 predicted proteins | sample CryBogCBE16Jul07_FD_184574 | JGI IMG/M metagenome (GOLD analysis project Ga0208105, IMG submission 184574) | Freshwater microbial communities from Crystal Bog, Wisconsin, USA - CBE16Jul07 (SPAdes) | ecosystem: Environmental > Aquatic > Freshwater > Lake | place: Crystal Bog, Wisconsin, USA... | reverse complement strand
GTCATGGGCTCCCTCCCTTCCCGTTTCCTCGCCCCGGCGATCCTCGGCCTCCTCGTCCTGCTGGGCGGGTGCGAGGCCCCGGAACCGGCGCAGGTGAAGCTCGCCAAGGCCGACGTTCTTCCGCTCGACATCGATCCGGCGTTCGCCTTCCGCAAGGAGACCCAGTTCCTGAATGACCCGGCGACCGTCCCGAAGGGAGGACCCTACAACGAGGCGATCGACTTCGAACGCCGCGCCCACATGTGGCCCGCCACCACGAGACTCGATCAGGACGCCCTGAAGGGATGTTACCATACCCTTTGCTGGCGGAATCTCGGAGCACCCGCGGATGTCACCGTCCGCCTGGAATACCGTCAGGCGAATCTCGGGAACTTCGTCATGGCCCGTGAGAAGACCTATCCCGCGGCAAAGGGTTCGCACTCCACGCTCTTCACGGTCACCGGCGACGATTACCTGGAGAACGGTCCCATCACCAACTGGCGGGCCCTCCTGATCGTCAACGGCAGGATCGTGGCCCTGACCCAGTCCTACCTCTGGCGCTGACGAACGCGCCCTGACGAACCCTTCCCATGCTCCCCCAGATCGAAAAGCTCCTGACCCTCCAGGAAAGGGACCAGAAACTCCGCGCCGTACTGGCCGAGATCGCCGCCCTCCCGGCCGAAAAAGCCGCCCGGGAACGGGAACTCAAGGCTGCGGACGACAGGCTCGAGGCCGCGCGGGGACGTCAGCGGGAGATCGAGAAGGAGAGGAAGCTGCTCGAACTCGAAGCCCAGTCCAAGCGGGACCAGATCGCCAAGTACAAGACCCAGCAGCTCCAGACGCGGAAGAACGAGGAATTCTCCGCCCTCCGCCACGAAATCGAGATGGCTGAGAAGGCCATCGTCACCATCGAGGACCGGGAACTCGCCCTCATGGAGGAAGCGGAGAGCCTCCGGCCCGCCCTGCAGGAGGCCCAGGAGGCCCATGCCGAGGAGACCCGCAAGGTGGAGAGCCACATGGCCTCCCTCTCGGTCCGCCGGGAGAATCTCGAAAGCCGACGGAAGGAACTGGAATCGGAGCGGCCCCATTTCACCGAGGGAATCGAGGAGGACCTTCTGGACCGCTACACCCGTCTCTTCAAGAGCAAGAACGGGCTGGCCCTGGTGACGGTCGAGCACGAGGTCTGCGAGGGATGCCACATGAAGGTCACCCATCAGGCGATCCTCGAGGTCCGCGCCGAGAAAGAAATCACCGGATGCCCCCAGTGCGGCCGGATTCTCTACGAGCCGCAATAATCCCCCGGCCATGAAGGTGCTGAGGCCCCGGTTCCGGCGGCTCCGCTCGTTCGTGGCGCTCCCGATCCAGGGAAATAATATTCTTAAGACCTTTTCATTTAGCTATTTGTGAATTTCTCCGATTTTTCTGATCCAGACGGCTATGACCGAGAGGTCTGCCGGCGTGATGCCGCTGATGCGTGAGGCCTGACCCAAAGTCCCGGGGGAATAGTCCGTAAGCTTTTGCCGGGCCTCCAGCCTCAGGCTGGGGATGGAGTGGTAATCCAGATCGCGGGGGATGGCTTGGGATTCCTGGGCTTTCTGTCGCTGGATCTGTTCCTCTTCCCGACGGAGATATCCCTCGTACTGGAGATCCGTGACGACAAGATCCCAGATCTCCGGGTCATGACGGGCGTACAGCTCCGGCGGCAAACGGTCCGTCGTGTTGCCGGTCCTGCGAAGCCATTGCGCCAGGGTGATTCCTTCGATGGAGGTCTTCAATACCTCCTGATGGAGATCCCTCAACCGGTGTTCTTTCTGCAGAAAAGCTTCTCTGCGCTCCGCACAGGCTGTGCCCAGGACCAGTGCCTTGGGCGTGAGTCTCAGGTCCGCATTATCCTGCCGGAGTCTGAGGCGGTATTCGGCTCGGCTTGTGAACATCCGATAGGGCTCCGGTGTGCCGCGGGTGACGAGATCATCGATCAGGACGCCGATGTAGGCCTCGTCGCGTCCGAGGATGAAGGGATCCTCTCCCCGGACGCGCCGTACGGCGTTGATCCCGGCGATGAGTCCCTGGGCAGCCGCTTCCTCATAGCCGGATGTCCCGTTGATCTGTCCAGCCAGATAGAGATGGCGGATGGCCTTGGTCTCCAAAGTGGAATGCAATTGCCGGGGCGGGCAGTAGTCATACTCCACGGCATAGCCGGGACGAAGGATTTCCGCGCGTTCCAGTCCCGGGATGGAGCGGATAAAGGCGTATTGTACTTCGTACGGAAGACTGGTGGAGACTCCATTGACGTAGATCTCTCCGGTATGGCGTCCCTCCGGTTCCAAGAAAACCTGATGGCGGGGCTTTTCCGCAAATTTCACAACCTTATCCTCAATGGAGGGGCAGTACCTCGGACCAACCCCATCGATGACTCCTGCATAGAGCGGAGACTGATGGAGGTTTTCCCTGATGATCCGATGGGTTTCCTCGGTCGTGTAGGTGATCCAGCAGGGAATTTGTTCCACATGGAACATTTCCCCATCATGATGATTCAGCGTGTGAACCTGATCCCTCTCCCTGCGAATCGTTTCCGGGAGGTAAGAAAAGAGCGGTGCAGGAGTATCCCCGTCCTGTCGCTCGCAGACTGAAAAATCGATCGACTTGGCCAACAGTCGGCAGGGAGTGCCAGTCTTGAAGCGCCCGATCTCAAGGCCCAGTTCCCTGAGACTATCGCTGAGTGTTGAGATTCCGTCACCCATGCGGCCTCCGGTCTGGGTTTTCAACCCGACATGAAGGAGCCCCCTCATGAAGGTTCCCGTGGTCACAACCACGCTCTTGGCCCTGATCTCCAGACCAAAATTGCTCCGAACCCCCACAACCGTTTCCTTCTCAACAATCAACTCGGTAATGTTCCCCTGTTTGATCGAGAGGTTCGGAAGGTTCTCGAGGATGGCTTTCATCCTGAACTGATAGGCTTTCTTATCACACTGAGCCCTGGGGGCTCGAACACTCGGCCCCTTGGACGCATTCAGCATTCGAAATTGAATCCCCGTGGCGTCGGTATTGAGACCCATGATTCCGCCAAGGGCGTCAATTTCACGGACCATGTGCCCCTTTGCCAATCCCCCGATTGCGGGATTGCAGGACATTTGGGCTATGGTATCGGCATTCTGGGTCAGGAGCAGCGTTTTCGCGCCAAGGGTTGCCGCAATATGGGAAGCCTCCACCCCGGCATGACCGCCCCCTACTACCAACACATCAAATTCTTCTGGATAAGAAAACATGAGTTTTTTGTTCCATGTGGAACATTTTGCAAAATATTGATTATGATTTACTTATGATTTTTCGCTGATTGGGGACAGGATTGGGAACATGTTGGGAACGACGGGGGTGTCTTGGGAAAATCGTGTTTCATGGAACGCTTCAACCCATGCCCATCCCAAAGACCGTGGCAAGGAATTCACAGCATCTCCTTTGTACAAGTTCCTCTCGTCATGGAGGGATCCTTCGGTTTGGCGGACTTATTCACAGCGTTATGAAGATGAAGTACCTGTCCTCAAAAAGAAATTTCCCATCCGTCTTGGGAACAACTCCCTCTATGCCCGGAATCGGAGAAGTCTTCCCGAGGTCTCTCAGGGAGGCTAGCATCATGAACCTCATGGGGGAAGGACTCACGCAACGACCGGGCGGAGCCAAAAGGCATGCCTTTCTTGGTCTGTTGATCGTTGCCTTCGTGCTTTCCCTGAGCCTGCACGCCTTTCTCTGGATGCGCACGCGGTCGATCCGTATGAACGGATTTTCCCCGGAGACCTACGACACGATCGTGCCCAGGACTTTCCGGATGAAACGCGTGGAGATTGATCCCAAGGCGCTGGAGGTGAAAGATCCTTCACCCCCGCCCAAGAAAGCCGAGGTCATAGCCCCTTCCGGGGAAAGACCCACCGCCCCGGAACTCTCCGGGAAAGCCGCGGAGCTGGCAGTCCCCGCCCCCCTCCCCCAAAGCGCATCGTCGCCGTCGCAGGGAGCAGTGTCCGCGGATCAGGGGAAGGGGCCGGATTTTCCCGAGATGCCCAACCCCACGCTTCCCCCGCCAATCAACGGATCCTCCACGGAGTCGGCGGATGCACCCTCTGGTCTTGGAAAAGGAATTGCGGCGCTGGATCTGCCCGACCCCTCCGGAAGCGAACCCACGGGACAGGGAAAAGGAACCAACGTATCCTTCAGTTCCCTCGACGATCTGCTGGCGGGACGCACGCCCGTGACGCCGGAAACACCCCCGATCCTGATGCCGACGGACCTGCTCTTTGAATACGACTCCGATGTCCTCAGACCAGAGGCCGCACGCTCCCTGGAAAAGCTCGGAGCCCTCATCCGGAGGAACTCGGGATCCCTGTTCCGAATCGAGGGGCACACGGACTCCTTCGGAACGCGGGAATACAATCAGGCCCTGAGTCTTCGCCGCGCCGTGGCCGTGAAGGAGTGGCTCGAGAAATCCATGGGGGTCGATCCCTCCGCGGTCCTTGCCGTGGGGCTCGGGACAACTCATCCCCTGGCTCCGGTGACCGGGACCATCGCCGAGCAACGGCTCAATCGGCGCGTGGAAATCGTCATCTCGGCGCGCTGAAGGATTCCCATGGAAGGCATCACCCCGCTCACCGAACTCCGTGCGCAGATCCAGCGCATGGTGGCCACGGATCTTGCCCGCGTGATGGAGGGGGAAAAGGATGTCCCGCTCCAGAAACTCCAATCCTTCCGCAAGAAGGAGGAGCACCGGCTGAAGCTCTGGCACAGGTCGGGTGGGGGAGGGAAGGAGATCGCCGAGCGGAGAACCGTGTTCGTCGATCTCCTCGTCCGGGAGATCTTTTCCTTTTTCTGCAGAAGGGAGGCGGATTCACCGGAGATCCAGGATCTCGTTCTGAGTGCCTTCGGCGGATACGGCCGGAGGGAACTCAATCCGTTCAGCGACGTGGACATAACCTTCCTGCATCGAGGTGAAGCGCCGACGCCCGTCATGGAGGCCATCATCACGGCTGTCCTGATGGTGCTCTGGGACTTGGGTTTCAAGGTCGGTCATGCCACCAGGTCGCTCCGGGGAGCGGTCAGGCAGGGTAACACGGACATGATGGCCAAGACTGCCATGATGGAGTCCCGGTGGCTGGCAGGGGACAGGGGGCTCTTCGAGGAATTCCGGAAGGAATTCGAGGCAAGCTGCGTGAAAGGGCACGAGAAGGAGTATCTCGAGTTCCGCGAGGGTAATCTCCGGGAACTCCGCAAGCGCTACGGATCCAGCGTCTTCATGCAGGAGCCGAACGTGAAGTCCGGATGCGGCGGGCTCCGGGATTACCAGAACCTGCTCTGGACAGCCATGTTCCATTGCGGGACAACGGGTATCAAAAAACTCACGGAGGAAAAAATCCTGCGCGAGGGGGAACGCCGGAGGCTCGAGGAATCCCATGAATTCCTGCTGAGGGTGCGCACCGAGATGCACTACCAGACGGGACGCTCGACCGACCAGCTGACCCTGCGTCTCCAGGGGCAGGTGGCCACGGCGCTGGGCTATCCCGAAAAGACGATGATCAAGCGGTGCGAGGCCTTCATGAGGGACTACTACCGTCACGCCAGGGAGATTCATCTCGTCACGACCCTGGCCCTCGGAAGGATACGGGAGCAGGAGTCCGCGCCGCGGAGCCTGCTGACCAGGCTGCTCGGGAGCAGCGCGGAGACCGTCGACGAGATGGTGATCCGGGGCGGGGAACTGTTCCCCGTCTCCAGGGACATCTTCAACAGGGATCCCTCCCGCATGATGAGGTCCTTTCGTCTCGCCCAGCAGAGGAACCTCCGGTTTTCGGCCGAACTCGGGGATCTGGTCCGCCGCAGGCTGCGGTTGGTGGACAGGACCTTCCAATACGGAAAGGAGAACAGGGAGGTGTTCCTTTCGATCCTTTCGGGAAAAGGAAAGGTCGGAGGCATCCTGAGACTGATGCACGACCTGGGCTTCCTCGGCAAATACCTCCCGGAATTCGATCCCCTCACCTGCCTGGTCCAGCACGAGTTCTTCCACAGGTACACTGCCGACGAGCACACGCTCCGGTGCATCGACAAGATCGACGGACTGCTCTTCGCGACGGACCCGAAGTTCGCACGCTACGCGGCGAAGTTCCGCCATCTCGAGGACCCGGCGATCCTCTACCTGGCCATGCTCCTGCATGACACGGGGAAGGCGGCCAACACCAAGCGGCACGAGGAGGCGAGCGCGCTGGCGGCCCAGAGGGTGGCGCGGAGGTTCCAGCTCTCCCCTGCCAGGAAAAGGATGCTCATCACCCTTGTCTCCAATCACGGAGAGATGAGCGGCATGGCGAGGACCCGCAACATCGAGGATCCCGCAACGGTCGCCGAGTTCGCCCAGATCGTTCGTGACGCGACGATGCTCGACATGCTCACGATCATCACGCTGGCCGACGGCATGGGAACCAGCGACGAGGGATGGAGCGACTGGAAGGAGACGATGATCTGGATGCTTCACGACCAGACGCGCCGCTACCTTGCGGGGAGCGAGGAGTACCACCGCGAGAGGCGCGTGCACCGCGAGACGGTGGAGAGGACCGTGCTGCAGAAACTTCCCGCCGGGTACGAGGAGGAGGCCGCGGCGCATCTCTCCGGGATGCCGGACCGGTATTTCGCCACAAGGGACGAAGGGGAGATCACGGCGCACATCCGGCTTTTCAGGAAATTTTTCGAACAGGGGAACCAGACCGACGGCCCGCATCTCAAGCCGGTCGTGGAGTGGATCGATTCCCCTCCCACGGGTCACACCGAGGTGCGTGTCTGCGGATGGGACCGCGACCGCCTGCTGGAGAGGATCGCCGCCTCCTTTCTGGAAGCCGGGATCAACGTCCTGAGCGCGGACATCCACACGAGGGCGGACCAGCTGGCACTGGACCTGTTCCGCGTGGCCAACAGCCGGGCCGAACCCCTCCCCGGCCCCAGGGAGAGGGAGCGGTTTGAAAAGCGCCTCGAAGAGCTGCTGCAGGCCCCGGGCCACCGGCTTGTGCCCGATCCGCGGAACCGTCTGCGCCGCCAAGAGTCGCCGGACAAGGAAGGGGAGGAAGAACTGCCCTTCTGGGTCGTGGTCAACAACAACGCCCACCCCGACTGCACCATCCTCGAGATCCAGGCTCCCGACCGGATCGGTCTCCTTTATCATCTGCTCCGGGCCATCACCCATGGCGGGATCCAGATCGAGGCGGCGCGCATCGCCACCGAAAGGAAGGCGGCGCTGGATGTCTTTTACATCCGCTCACGCCAAGGCGGGAAGATCACCGGCCGCGACGAACTGCTGAGGCTCGAGCGCCGGCTTCGGACCGCCTCGGCAAGGGCCGGAACAGCGTGATGAGAACCCCGGGACCCGATGTTGCCGCGCTCGTCTGGCGCGCCGTGTTCCGCCCGCGGCTCAGGAATCCGCGGGAAGCGCTTCTTTCCCTGCTGAGCGTCGCCCTGGGCGTGGCCGTCTTTCTGGCCGTCTCGATCGCCAACAGGGGGGCGGCGGGGAGCTTCCGGGTGGCCTTCGAGATGGTGACCGGCCGAGCCGACCTCGAGATCAGGGGCCATGTGCCGGAGGGGATCCTTCGGGCGGTCCGGTCCGTGGATGGAGTCGCGGCTGCCACGCCCCTCGTCGAGGGGATGGCGACGCTTCCGGATTTTCCGGGGGAATCCCTCCGCATGGTTGGAATCGACCCGTTCACGGCCGGGGACCTTCTGGCTTTGGATCCGGGAAACGCGTTCGCGGGATCCCCGCAGGAATGGCTCGGAAACGATACGTCCGTGACGGTCACGGCGGAATTCGCCAGGAACCACGCCCTCGCGGAGGGGGCGGCTTTCCGCGTCCAGGGGCCCGGTGCCGTCCGGACGTTGACGGTGGGAGCGATCCTTCCCGAGAACGGTGTCGGATCGGGAGCCGCGGCGATCGCCGCCTTCGACATCGCCCCCGCCCAGGAGTGGATCGGGAGGCCGGGGGAGCTTTCCGCGATCCTGATCCGCCTTCGGAATCCCTCCGACCGGGATCGCGTGGCCGCAGAACTCCGGGCGATCTCGCCCCGGAATGTCACGGTCGACCCACCCGCCGCCCGGACCGGGCGCGTCGACCGGATGCTCGCCGCATTCCGGCTCAACCTGACGGCGCTGAGCCTTGTCTCTCTGATGGTCGGCATGTTTTTCGTGGGGAATGCCGCCGCCGCCGCCGTGGTCCGGAAGCGCGTCGGGTTCGGCATTCTCAGGGCTCTCGGAACGGACGGTCGCACGATCGCGGCCCTCGTCCTGGCCGATGCGGCCCTCACCGGGGCGGCGGGTTCCCTTGCCGGGATCCTTGCCTCCCCGCTGCTTGCCGGCGTGCTCTCGGTGCCGGTGGCGCGGACCGTTTCCGCTCTCTATCTTCCCGCCGATCCCCACGGGGGGTGGCCCACGATGACGGAGGCCCTTGCGGGATTCACGGCAGGCCTCCTCACGGCGCTGGTCGCCGCGGCAATCCCCGCGCGTCAGGCCGCGTCCGTGGAACCCGTCAGGGTCCTCCATCCGGGGGCCGCGCCGGAGATTTTTCCGGTCCGGATCCTGCCGCTGGCGACCTTGGGGCTGGTCGTGCTGACGGGTTCGGTCGCGTCCTCGCTGGCCGCGCTGGGGGGGCTTTCCCCGTTGCTCGGATTCCTTGCGGCCTTTCTGGTGCTGGCGGGGTGGGCCCTTCTGGTCCCCCTCGCGATGACGGGGGTCGCTGCCGTTGCACGGCGGGCGGCTACGCCCGTCCTGTGCAGAATCGCCCTCGACCAGGCCCTCCGCTCGCTCCACCGCACCGCCCCCACGGTCGCAGCCCTGGCGGCGGCCGGGGCGATGACCGTCGGCATCGGCGTCATGATCCATTCCTTCCGGCTCTGCGTGGAGGAGTGGGCCGGCCGCACGCTCACGGCGGATCTCTTCATCGCGCCCGCGGCCAATGAATTGCTGGGACTGGAGCACACCCTGACACCGCCGATGGCGGCCTGGTGGAGGGGCAGGACCGGGGAGGGGTCCGTCGGGACCTTCCGCGAATACGAGGCCACCGCGACAAACGGCGAACAGGTCACGCTGGGAGCCGTGTCCGGCGGGGCTCGCGGGGAGATCGACTTCCTACACGGGGACGGCCGGACCAAATCGGCGCTGGTCGAGCAGGGCAGGGGGGTCGCCCTTTCCGAGAGCCTTGCGAGGAGGCTGGCCCTCGGTCCCGGATCAAGCCTGGACCTGTGCGGTCCCGGCGGACCGGTTTCCCTCCCGGTGATCGACATCTACCGGGACTACACGCGGGACCGGGGGATCGCCCTCGTGGGTGCGGGACTGCTGGCCGACCGCTGGGGAGCGAAGGACATGCACTCCCTCTCGATCACCTTCCGGAAGGATTTGCCCCGGGAGAAAAGGGAGGAGCTGACGCGCGATTTCTGCAGGACGTTTGGGGGAAGGGAAGCGTTCCTGATCTATGACAACCGGTCGCTGAAGCGCAGGATCCTCGAGATTTTCAACCAGACCTTCGCCGTGACCGCCGTCCTCAAGGCCATTTCGGTGGCGGTGGCGGTGGGCGGTGTCGTCTTCACCCTCGGGATGCTCGTGATGGAGCGCTCCCGGGAAATCGGCGTTCTCAGGGCGATCGGATGCTCCCGTGCCCAGATCCGCGCCATCACCATGACGGAGGCGGGAATCATCGGGCTCTGTGCCGGAACGGTCGGCCTCGCGGCCGGAGCCGGGCTGGCCGTCGTGCTCACCAGGGTGATCAACACCGTGTTCTTCGGATGGACGATCCGGTTGGTGTGGCCGTGGGACGAGCTTCTCCTGCTTCCGTTCTGGATGACGGCCGTTTCGTTGGCGGCCGGATGGGTGCCGGCCACGAGGGCGGCCTCGGTTCCTCCGGCGGAAGCGGTCCGGATGGAATGATCCCTGCCAAGAAAAAAGTTCTTGCATGGGGCAAAAAAAGCTATAAGTTTGACTTATTGAAAGATTGTTCTGGGGGGAACAACAGGCCGTCGTACCAGTGGTGCGGCGGCCTGTATCTTTTCACGGGTCTTTCCCCGCGTCTCCCTGCATAGTCTTCGGCTCTCCCTCAGGCCATGACCACCAGGGTAACCACTGAACACGAGCGTGAACACCCGCCGGCCGTCTCCGGGACGCCGACGGCATGGCTGACGCTCGGCCTTCTGCTGGCGGCGGTGCTCTGCTGGGCCTTCGCAAACCCGCTCTCCTGCCTGTTGATCCGGGGGGGCCTGGAGGGGGCGGCGTTCTGGAGAGGGGACAGGCTGACCCTCGGGGATATCTCGTGGACGCCGGACGGCGCCCTTCAGATTCGGGCCGTCGAGTGGCGTGGTCTGGGCGTTCCCGGCGGGGTGTTCCGGAGCGACCGGATCGCCGTCTGGCCCGCGCGCCCGCACGATGCGCTCCTGCAGCTCCTGGCCCGCCGGGGAAAGACCCGGTGGATCAGCGGCCTGCAGGTGGGTCGCGGGGAACTGCTGGTGGATAGTCGCGGCCTGACGGGCCCCGGACCCGTTCCCGCGGGGGGTCTGGCGGCGATCACCCGCTGGCCTTCGGGCCTCCTTCCGGAAATCCTTTCGGCAGGGCCGATGGATGTCACGGTGGTGGGGGAGCAGGCACGCGTTGCGTTCCGCGGCCTGATGCTCCGTCTTCCGGAGCACTGGACGGGCCGCCTCTCCTATGACGAGGCCTCCGTCGAGGCGGGTTCATGGCATCACCGGTTACCCAAGGCCTCCGTGGCCGTGCTTCGCGAGGGTGCCGGGCTTCGCATCGGTTCGGTCGATCTTGGGGACGGGATCGCCCTCGGGAGCCTGGAC
>Ga0208105_1000685_pt1 | contig 10820 bp, 13 predicted proteins | sample CryBogCBE16Jul07_FD_184574 | JGI IMG/M metagenome (GOLD analysis project Ga0208105, IMG submission 184574) | Freshwater microbial communities from Crystal Bog, Wisconsin, USA - CBE16Jul07 (SPAdes) | ecosystem: Environmental > Aquatic > Freshwater > Lake | place: Crystal Bog, Wisconsin, USA... | reverse complement strand
CGGGCATATCTCATAGTCTGCTGGTTCACCTTAGTGCAAAGCCCAAATTTGGGCTTTGCACATCCTGTAACATCAAGTTTTAGGTGACCCGCCCTAGGGTACATTGGTTAACTTGATACGGTAAACATCGATATGTCCACATTAAAAGGTAAAACAGCCCTAGTAACAGGATCTACTAGTGGTATTGGTTTGGGTATGGCAGTTGCATTGGCAAAGCAAGGTGTCAACATTATGGTCAATGGCTTTGGTGAAAAAGACGAAGCAATTGCAAAAATTAAGGCCTGTGGTGTTGAGGTGGATTACCACGGCGCAGATATGAGCAAGCCAACCGAGATCGAAGATCTCATTAAGCAAACTGAAAAACGTTTTGGTTCGCTCGATATTTTGGTGAATAACGCAGGCATTCAGCACACCGCGAATATTGAAGAATTCCCTACAGATAAATGGGATGCGATCATCGCGATTAATTTGAGTTCTGCATTTCATACTACGCACCATGCACTTCCTGGAATGAAGAAACGCAACTGGGGCCGCATTATTAATATTGCCTCTGTGCATGGCTTGGTTGCATCAACACAAAAAGCAGCCTATGTCGCAGCTAAGCATGGCATCGTTGGCTTAACAAAGGTTACTGCTCTGGAAAATGCTCGCACTGGTATTACTTGTAACGCAATCTGCCCAGGCTGGGTCTTGACCCCATTGGTGCAAAAGCAGGTAGATGCTCGTGCTGAGCGCGAAGGTATCTCTAATGAGGCTGCTAAGACGGCCTTGGTCTCTGAGAAGCAGCCATCAGGAGAGTTCGTTACTCCAGAGCAGTTAGCTGCGCTGGCAGTATTCCTATGTGGTCCAGATGCTTCTGAAGTGCGCGGTGTAGCTTGGAATATGGATGGCGGTTGGACAGCTCAGTAAGTCCAAAGAAAAATCTACTGGTTGTGCAAACAATAACCGCTAGGTAACTGCAAAGTTACTCGGCGGTTATTTTTCTATCAGCAATAATCTTTCCCCACATTGCAGATTGACTGGCGATATATTTCTGCAGGTCCTCGCGGCTACCAGGATTCGGCGTTAAGCCATGCTCAGCTAATTGCGCATTGGTTACTTTATCTTTTAGGACTGCAACCAGTGCTTTATTCCATTTTTCTAAAATGACATCTGGTGTTTTACCAGGCGCCACAAATGCATACCAATTGCTCGCATCAAAACCGGGGTAACCAGATTCAGCAATCGTTGGTACGTTTGGTAAAGTGGGTGCACGCTTCAATCCTGTGGTAGCAATTGGAATTAACTTGCCGTTCTTAATATATGGATCAGCAGTGGCTAGAGCAGAGTAATAAGAGGAAACGCGGCCGCCTAGTAGATCAACCATGGCAGGGCTTCCACCTTTGTAGGGCACGTGAACGGTATCAATATCAGCGCGCACGTTCAATAATTCACCCTGAAGGTGTGATGCAGAGCCGCTACCCGTGGAGGCAAAGGTAATCTTGCCGGGATTCTTTTTGGCTAAAGCAACATATTCCTTAAAGCTCTTTACACCCAGCTCTGGAATCACCACCAGTACATTAGGGAAGGTCACCCCCATCGTGAGGGGTGCTAGATCTTTTTGAGGGTCATATGGCAACTTCATCAAATGTGGTGCAATCGATAGTGGGCCAATCGAGCCAAAAAGAATGACTGATCCATCTGCTGGTGCAGTAGCGGTATATGCGTGGGCAATATTGCCGCCTGCCCCTGGCTTGTTATCCACAATGACATTTTGCCCAAGATCCTCACTCAATTTTTTAGCAATGACGCGAGCGGCGCTATCGGCAGATCCGCCAGCGGCAAAGCCGACCACAATCGTGATGGTTTTCTTGGGAGGAAATTCTTGGGCGTGAGCGTTGGAGATGAATCCAAATGCCAATAGACTCAGGCAAGCGATTACTTTAGAAAAGGATGGGAAGGGCATGTTTTGTCTCGTTTGAATAATTGTTTTTTGCTTATTTTGCACCCCAAAATGCCCTAAGTCACTAGCAAAATCGCTATTTTATTGAAGATGCTGATATTTTTAGATACCTAAACAAAACTAACAGAATCGTTTATAGTTACAGCGCATTCTTATATATAGGAGATCCTTTCATGGCTTCAATCTTGACCTCATTGGGACGCACAGTATTAGCTGGTTTTGTGCTCCTCGTTTTAATTATTCTTGCTTTGGGTGGTAACTTTAGTTCCGCTGAATTGCCATTCGTATTCCGTTGGTTGCACGTGATGTTTGGTGTGATGTGGATTGGTTTGCTCTGGTACTTTAACTTTGTGCAAATTCCTTCCATGCCAAAAATCCCTGACGAGCAAAAGCCAGCGATTGGTAAAGTGATTGCTCCAGCAGCATTGTTCTGGTTCCGTTACGCTGCACTCTTCACTGTGCTTACTGGATTGATCCTTGCAGTAGTAAACGGTTATGCACATCAAGCTTTCACTTTACAAGCTCCTTTCCGTGCAATCGGTTTGGGTATGTGGATTGCTTTGGTAATGGCATTTAACGTATGGTTCATCATCTGGCCTAACCAGAAACGTGCCCTTGGCATCGTGACTGTTGAAGCTGATGTAAAAGCAAAGTCTGCACGCGTAGCGATGTTGACATCCCGTTTGAACACATTGCTTTCTATCCCAATGTTGTTCTTGATGGTTGCTCAGTCACACAACACTACTTGGTTTGTGATCGTTTCTTAATCACCCCTAGTTGGCGTTAAAGAAAAGGCCCGCAATGCGGGCCTTTTTGTTTGCCGAGAGTCTATTTAGGCCAGAATGGCTGGCAATTCCTTGGTGAGGGCGCCACGCTGTGCGGTAGCCGAACCCATCAATACAAATCCTAGGAGCTCGCCATCGGCAGACTCAAAGCGTGCCTCTAGACCACCTTCAACCGAGTTTGTCTTCCATTGACCAGCAGCACCTTTAGCAGGTGGCGAAACAATAGTCGCTAAGGCTGGTGTTTTAACCATCACAGGCATTGCAGGGTAGGTGAGAGCGGTACGTTGTCCAGTAAGCGTCACAGCCAATGCTCTTGCAGCTTGCATGATCGGCATGACGTATGGAAGTACTAAGCCCTCGACTTCAGCGCAATCACCCAATGCGTAAATGTGAGGAACGTTAGTTTCTAGTTCGCGATTTACTTGGATGCCTACACCAGTAGCAATACCCGATGCTTTGGCAAGATCTAGTCGGGGTTTTAATCCTACGGCAGACAACACTACATCGCTAACGATTACAGTGCCATTGGCTAAAGTAATGTGGAGTTGCTCATTGGCACGATCTATCGTCTGCACTGTAGTGTTGAAGTGCCAATGAACACCCGCATCACTCAACTTATTTTGTAGGTCTCTAGCCGCAGCCTCCGGAATTAAGCGTCCCAGAGCCTGTGGTGCCAGGTCAATGACGTCAACATCGTAGCCACCCAAGACTAAGTCGTTTGCGAACTCACAGCCAATCAGGCCTGCGCCCAGAATGGCAATCTTCTTCTTATTAGCAATAGCACTACGAAACTTTGCATAATCCTCAAGATCGTTGACAGTCAATACTTCATTGGCTGCATTACCTTGAAGAGGCAAACGAATTTGATCGGCACCCAGTGCCAAGACAAGTTTGTAATAAGGAATTTCTCCCTTGCTGGTTTGAATCACTTGCTTAGTGCTATCAATTGCAGTGACATCGGCCTCAGACAAGATGTTGAGCTCAAGTTGTGTGGCCATTCCATCTGCTGGCGTAGAAATCAATTGCGCCACTTCTTTTTTGCTTGCTAGAGCAGTCGAGAGCATTGGTTTGGAATAAAAATATCCAGGCTCTTTAGTAACCAGCGTAATGGGAATTTCTTTATTAAGTTTACGAATCTCTCGTATAACGGTGTACCCAGCCAATCCACTGCCAATAATGACAATAGTGGATGAGGATTGTGATGTATTTTGATCCAAAGCTGGGCTCCCTAGCAATGCGTTAATTAAGGCGATTCAAAGACTTACTAAACAGCGTTATTTAAATCTGCACCATTTCAAAGTCAGATTTTGAAACGCCACAATCTGGACATTCCCAATCTTCTGGAATATCAGCCCAAGCTGTGCCAGGGGCGATACCGTCTTCTGGTAAGCCTTTTGCTTCATCATAGATAAAGCCACATACGATACATTGCCAAGATTTCATGTTCATTCCTTCGGTAGTAAATGTAAGTTTAAATTCAGTTGAGATTTATTTCTTGTAACGCCTTATTGAGAGGCGAATACTTTTGCCTTCTCTAGAGCCTGCTTGTAATGGTTGGCATGACGCTCCTCCACATTGGCTAAGGCAGCAAAGCGCTTGGCTGCTTTTACCAAGACCGCTTGGAACTGCTCGGCATGTTCTTTAGACTCTGCAATTTGCTCATCAATTTCTTGAATGGCTGCAGCATTACCTTCTTCCACAGCGGTTTTACGGAAAGATGGGTACATTTCGGTGTACTCATACGTTTCCCCTTCAATGGCAATCTCCAATGCACGTTCTGGTGTAATAGTGCTAGCAGGGTAGAGCAAATCCAAGTGACCGAATGCATGCATTACTTCTTGGTCTGCAGTGGCCTCGAAAATCTTTACAGTCTCTTCGTCACCAGCAGCACGTGATAACTTTGCAAAATAGCGATATTTAATGTGAGCCATGGATTCACCAGCAAATGCTGATTCCAAGTTTTGGATGGTTTTGATTTCTGGACGTGTCATTTTGATTCCCTTATTTAATTTCTATCATTCATATACAAAAATTTGTTGGCCTTGCATTACTTCTTATTGCTCGCTCAACTATGGAATGCATTGTGGCCTTGATCTATTAATCAGTCCAATGAATAATTATGCTATTATTGATCAAATAATTCGATAAGGAGGCGTAATGGCCTATTTACCGTCATTAAGGCAATTAAGCTACCTGGTAGCCCTAGCTCGAGAGCTTAATTTCACCCGTGCAGCTGAAGCCTGTTTTGTAGGGCAATCCACACTCAGCGCTGGCTTAAAAGAATTAGAGGATGGCTTGGACATCAAATTGGTAGAGCGAGATCGGCAAAATGTGTCGATTACACCTGCCGGTCTTGAGGTGCTAGAGCGCGCAAAAACAATTTTGACTGCATCAGAAGATTTAGTGGAGTACGCCAGCGCATCAGGCAAACCGATGACGGCAACCATTCGGATGGGGGTGATTCCAACAATCGCACCTTTCTTATTGCCGACTGTTTTGCCCGAAGTTCGCAAGCGCTTTCCCGATCTCAAAATTACGTTGCGAGAAGATCTCACTGCCAATTTGTTATCTAGGCTGGCTGACCATAAGTTGGACTTTGCATTAATTGCCTTGCCTTATGACGTCAGTGGTTTATTGGTTGAAGAATTATTTGACGATCCTTTTTGGTTGGTAGCACGAGAGGGTGATCCTGCGCTTAAAGGTAAAGAGGTGATGCTTCCCGCCAAAATGGCTGAGAGACTCTTGCTATTAGAGGAGGGTCATTGCTTACGCGAGCATAGCTTGCAGGCTTGTAAGAAAGCAGACATTCGTAAGGATGAGGGTATGGAGGCTACAAGCTTGTTGACCTTGCTGCAGATGGTTGAGTCGGGTTTTGGCATTGCCCTAATTCCTGAAATGGCTGTAAAGAGCAGTTTGCTCAATAACAGCGATCTGATTGCTAAGGCCATGGCGGCACCTGCTCCCAAAAGAGTTATTGCGCTAGTGGCACGATCTTCTACTGCACACACAGCTGAGTTTGCTGCTTTGTCAGTCTGTATTCGAGAGCGTTTTGGTATTAATCTGAAAAAGCAAAAGTAAGCTCAGCACATTTATTCAAAATTAATTAGAGTCATTCATGTTGTTTCACCATTTATAAAGAAAGTATTTCATGTCCGGTAAAGAAATCATGTTCACCCCAGTTAAGCTGGGTTCAATCTCGCTAAAGAATCGTCTCGTGATGGCTCCGCTCACCAGGATGCGTGCAGTAGCTGGTGATGTACCAAATCCATTGGCGAAGATTTACTATGCGCAGCGTGCTAGTGCGGGTCTTATCATCACCGAGGCTACCCAAATTTCACCTTTGGGTATGGGCTATCCAGCAACACCTGGTATCTATTCACCAGAGCAAACAGCCGCCTGGAAAGAGATTGTTGAGGCTGTACATGCCAAGGGTGGTTCTATCGTTGCGCAGTTATGGCACGTCGGGCGCATCTCCCATTCTTCATTGCATCCAGAACAGGGCTTACCTGAGGCGCCATCTGCTATTACTCCTGCAGGGCAAACCTATGGTGCTGATTGGAAGTTGCACGACTATGAGACACCTAAGGCGATGACTCTCGAGGATATCGCGCGTTTATTGAGAGAGTTCGAGGCGGCTGCTAAGAATGCAAAAGCAGCAGGCTTTGACGGTATAGAGATTCACTCAGCAAATGGATATTTATTGGATCAGTTCTTGCAAGATGGAACCAACCACCGGACTGATCAATACGGCGGCTCAATTGAAAACCGTTTACGTTTATTGGGCGAAGTGATTGATGCAGTTAGTAAAGTGTTCCCAAGTGATCGGGTTGGTGTGCGTCTCTCTCCTTATGGCACCTTTAACGATATGTCTGATAGTGACCCGGTAGCTTTATTTACTGCGGCGATTCAAAAGCTAAATGCATATAACTTAGCCTATGTTCACATGATTGAACCTCGTGCTACCAGCGCAGGTGGCGGTGACCAGATAAACGAAGATGCCCCAAGCACTTCAGAGCTTTTCCGCAAAGCCTATCAGGGTAAATTTATAACTGCAGGTGGTTACGATCAAGCTATGGGTGAGAAGGTTTTAGAAGAAGACCTGGCTGATGCAGTGGCATATGGACGAATCTATATCTCTAATCCAGATTTAGCAGAGCGCTTCCAGAGGAATGCCCCGCTTAATCCCTATAACCGTGCCACGTTCTATGGTGGTCAAGAGGCGGGTTATACCGATTACCCAACGCTCTAGTGAAGTAGAGTTTCCCTATAAACCCCGTCTCTCTAGGCGGGGTTTATTTTTTGTCTTCAGGATCTTTCAATAGATCGTAATGATTGGCTACTAGCAGTAGCGCTAAGGAGGCGCACCCCATTGCAAAGAACTCCCATTGGTGCAGCATCGCAGTGCCAACAACGGTCATCAGTACAGTCCAACCTACCGCCATCTTGGCTTTTTTAGATAAGGGCTTCATCTGTTTAATCCTTAAGCGCTTGCTTTGACTTTGTTCAACATGCGACGAAGTGTATCGTCTTTTGTAACGTAATGTTGCCATAAGCCAGCGAGAGCATGCAGGCCAATTAGGAAGTACAAAGAGTTGCCTAAAAACTCATGGATTCCCTCAACGAATTTTTTCATCTCAGGGTTAGGGGTTAGTAGTTGAGGCCATATCAATCCAAAGAAATGAATAGCCTTGCCAGCGTATTGAAAATAGAGAATGCCAAATATGGGTGCTATCAATAGCAAGGCATACATTAACCAATGCATTGTTTTGGCTAGCGTGTTTACGATGGCTTTTCGGTTGGTTGGTTCGGGGACTCCATATTTAATTCGAACCATGAGACGAATAGCCATCGCCAGAAAAATGAGTTGCCCAAAGACACCATGGATGGTTTTACAAAGTTCGCGCGGTTCACTACCTTTGGGAAACTGCCCTTTGAGTTCAATGGCAATAAAGGCTGCAATGATGAGGATAAAAACAAACCAATGCAGGAAGATGGATAAAGGGTGATAGCGAGATTTAGACATGCTGAGGCTCTATTAATGAAATTCTCTATAAATGATAATGAATCTCATTAACAATTATAACATTAGGGTTAAATGCCCCGTATAGGGGTGGAAAGGGCTGAACTTCACCCAAATTCAGGTTTGACTGAGTCGAACCTTGGCGCTTAGTTCGTTGACTGGACCTCTTTTATCAAGCTGAGAAAGCCTGAGTGCCTCCAACTCAAAGTAGAGTTGACCAGGGTGGAATTCATCATCATTTTGCAGGTGGATCACGTAGGTCCAAACCAATTCGCGGCCGCGGTTCTTAAATACATCAACAACACGTTTCATGAGTACCGCCTATGTGGTGAAGCCTACTTGCTGATTGAAGATGAATTAGTGGAGCTCATCTTAGGAGTGATATTTTGTTTAAGGGTAAGGAGATTGCGCGCACCAATCGGAGCAAGACCTAAGTCTTCAGAAATTTCAGCATCATTAGAGCAATAGCGGCTTTTAGCAGTATTATCAAACCAAACAGCCAAAGAAAAACTCAGGAATGAAATTCCAAAGACTAGAACTGGGTGGTTAAGGAGAGAAGAAATTTAGAAAGTTCCTGGATATAAGATGTCTTTGGTCACATTTTGGATATCGCGATGACCTGTAAACGCCATGGTGATATCGAGTTCATTGTGAATAAGTTCAAGGCATTTAGTTACGCCAGCTTCCCCCATCGCTCCTAAGCCATATAAGAATGGGCGACCAATCATGGTGCCGCGAGCACCTAATGCCCAAGCTTTTAAAACATCTTGGCCCGAACGAATCCCGCCATCCATCCATACTTCAATATCTTTACCGACCGCATCTACGATTCCTGGTAATGCTTTGATGCTCGAAATCGCGCCATCCAATTGACGGCCGCCATGGTTAGAAACGATCAGTGCGTCAGCGCCAGAGTTTGCTGCTAGACGTGCATCTTCTTCATCCAAGATACCCTTAATGATGAGCTTGCCGCCCCAGAGCTTTTTAATCCACTCGACATCGCCCCAGTTCAGGCCTGGATCGAATTGCTCTGCAGTCCAAGAGGAGAGGGATGACATATTGCCTACTCCAGTGGCATGACCAACAATATTACGGAAGGTTCTGCGAGGGGTCATTGCCATGCCCAAACACCAGCGCGGTTTGGTTGCCATGTTGATCATATTGGCAATGGTCAGTTTTGGTGGTGCTGAGAGACCATTCTTTAAATCTTTATGGCGTTGACCCAGAATCTGTAAATCCAAAGTCAAAATTAGGGCTGAGCACTTCGCCACTTTTGCGCGCTCAATCAGGCGCTCAATAAAGCCACGATCTTTCATCACATACAGCTGAAACCAAAATGGTTTGGTGGTGCGCTCAGCAACATCCTCAATAGAGCAAATACTCATCGTGGATAAACAGAAGGGCACACCAAACTTTTCAGCTGCTTTTGCTGCCAGAATTTCTCCATCAGCGTGTTGCATACCAGTTAAACCAGTCGGTGCTAATGCTACTGGCATCGCTACTTTCTCACCTACCATGGTTGTCTCGGTGGTGCGGTTGGTCATATTGACTGCGACACGCTGACGCAATTTAATTTTCTGAAAATCAGATTCATTGGCGCGATAAGTTGATTCTGTCCATGACCCTGAGTCTGCATAGTCATAAAACATCTTGGGGGTACGTTTTTGATGGAGAACCCGAAGGTCTTCAATATTGGTAATGATTGGCACAGTAAATCCTTATCTAATTAAGCTATATCTTAGCAATACCGAGGATTTGTTTCTACAATGCTAGGGTATCCCTATCAATAACACCCTCTGGGGGAGTTCACCCTCTAACAATTGCATGCCAAAACTGACTATTGCTACTGCTGCCTATTTATTGACTGCTACAGCCCTGTGGGCTGGAAATGCGATTGCAGGGCGTTTGTTGGTGGGAAGTGTTTCACCAATTACCCTGAGTGCAGTTCGTTGGGGTTTGGCCGCCTTGCTTTTATTACCTTTGGGTTGGCGAGTATTTAAACCGGAAAGTGCCCTATGGCAGAACAAGAAGCGCTTTTTACTCTTGGGTCTATTCGGGGTGGGTAGCTATAACGTCCTCTTGTACCTTGCGTTACAAACATCAACCGCAATCAATGTCACTTTGATTGGCGCCAGTATGCCAATTTGGATGCTATTTATTGGCGCTGTCTTTTACCAAACCAAACCTAATCTTTTGCAATTGATTGGCGCTATTGTCTCCTTGCTGGGTGTGGCAATTGTGCTCACAAGGGGAGAGCTTGCTACTTTGCTCTCCATGCAAATGGTGACTGGTGATTTATTGATCATGTTGGCAACAATTCTGTGGGCCTTCTATAGCTGGATGCTTAGTCGCCCAGGAGTGAGTACCGAGCGTCAATGGCCGTGGGCGGATTTCTTGATGGCGCAGGTTTTAGTAGGGCTGTTGTGGACAGGTTTTTTTGATGGCTTTGAGATTGCTATGGGGCACGCTTATCTTGATCTCAATCTCTGGACTGGCTCACTGATTTTGTTTGTTGCAGTTGGCCCATCGTTGATTGCGTATCGTTGCTGGGGAATGGGGGTTAATGGGGCAGGACCAACAGTAGCTGCTTTCTTTGCAAACTTTATTCCGTTGTTTACTGCTATCTTGTCTGCAGCTATGTTGGGTGAGCCTCCCCAGTTGTTCCATGGCATCGCATTTGCCTTGATTGTTGTTGGCATCTGGGTTTCCTCCAGTCAAGCACGCTCCAATAGTGCCTGAACTGCATCTAGGTAAAAAAGCCAAAAAAACAGTAAAGTATTTCTTTTCTCTCGAAGTCTGGTCATGGTTGATGTCTTGGTGATTGGCGGCGGCAATGCTGCCCTTTGTGCAGCCCTCATGGCGAGGGAGGCGGGCGCCAGCGTCTTACTCCTTGAAGCCGCTCCCAAAGTTTGGCGTGGTGGAAATTCTTCGCATACTCGTAATATTCGCGCAATGCATGATGAGCCTCAAGATGTCATGCTGGAGTCCTATACCGAAGAAGAATATTGGCATGATGTGCTAAAGGTAACCAGCGGCATTACAGATGAGTTTTTAGCAAGATTGGTGATACGTG
>Ga0208105_1000683_pt1 | contig 10843 bp, 10 predicted proteins | sample CryBogCBE16Jul07_FD_184574 | JGI IMG/M metagenome (GOLD analysis project Ga0208105, IMG submission 184574) | Freshwater microbial communities from Crystal Bog, Wisconsin, USA - CBE16Jul07 (SPAdes) | ecosystem: Environmental > Aquatic > Freshwater > Lake | place: Crystal Bog, Wisconsin, USA... | reverse complement strand
CTCGTTGAAGGCATTGATGAAGACCAGGATGAAGATCAGTCGCGGGACGGAGTAGAGGATGTCGACCGCGCGCATCATCGCGTTGTCGGTGGCCGCTCCCGACGATCCGGCGACCAATCCGTAGGCGGTGCCGATGAAGAGGCTGATGGCGGCCCCGCAGAGACCGACCAGCAGGGAAATCCTTCCGCCCTCCATGATCCGCAGGAGGAGGTCGCGACCGTTGAGATCCGTTCCGCAGGGGTGGGCCGCATCCGGAGCCGCATAGGTGAGAGGGGAGGGAAGGGCGTAGGAAGCCGGAAGCAGGAGCGGGCCCACGAGGACGAGCAGTCCCATGGCCGCCAGCACGACTGCGGCCGCTTTGCCCGAACCGGAAAGGCGGCGCGCGGAGCTCATGCCCGGATCCTCCTGTCGAGGAAGCGGTAGGAGAGATCCACCAGCAGGTTGAAGAGCATCAGGAGCACGCAGTAGACGATGACGACCCCGCCCAGCAGGAAACCGTCGCGGTTCAGGATCGAGTTCACGAAGAACCCTCCGGCACCGGGAATGTGGAAGATCGTCTCCACGACGATCGATCCGGTGAGCAGGTTCGCGGCAAGAGGGCCGAGGTAGGAGACCACCGGAAGGATCGCCACCCGGAGGGCGTGCCGGTAGACGACCACGCGTTCGGGAAGTCCCTTGGCACGGGCCGTCCTGACGAAATCCTCGGACAGTGTCTCCCTCAGGCTGTCATGCAGGAGGCGGGCGATGACGGCCGCATACGGGAGGGCCAGCGTCAGGGCGGGCAGGAGAAGCTGGGCCGGTGTTCCCCAGCCGCCGACCGGAAGCCACGCCAACCGGATCGAGAAGACCAGGATCAGAAGGGGGCCCACGACGAACGAGGGGAGGGAAATAGCCAGAAGCATTACGGCCAGAGCCCCTCCCTCGGCCAAGGTTCCTGGCCGTGCCGCGGCGAACGCTCCCAGCCAGATTCCCGCCGTGATGGCGATGAGGAGTGCCGTGGCCCCGAGGGTGAGGGTGACCGGCAGGGTTTGGGCGAGAATTTCGTTGACCGAGCGGTTGCGGTATTTCGTGGAGAGCCGCAGGTCGCCGTGTAGCAGGTCCTTCAGGTAGCCGGTGTATTGGGTCAGGACCGGCCCATCGAGTTTGTATTTTGCAAGAAGCTGCTTTTCGATGGCCGCAGGGAGCTTTCGTTCGGCGTCAAAAGGACCGCCCGGCGAGAGTCGGATCAGGAAAAAGGTAATCGTCACTACGCAGAACAGCACCACGGGGAGCGATGCAAGACGGCGAAGCATGGGAAGAGGAAGGATGAAACCTGAGACCTGAAACCTGAAAGAAAAAACTCTCCCTGTCTCCTTAGGAAGGACGCCTCAATTTCTCCCTAGAACGATCCCGAATCCTCAAAGGGAAAAAACCTGAAACCCGTCCGCCTCTCCTTTTTTCAGGTTTCAGCCTTCAGGTCTCAGGTTTCGATGCAGCCTACTCCTTGGGAGTGGCCGCGGCCACGATCTCGGCGAAGCCGCGGGGGTCGAGGCTTGCACCGCCGACCAGAGCACCGTCGATGTCTGCTTGGGACATGAGTTCCTCGGCATTGGCTGGGGTCACACTACCTCCGTAAAGGATACGGGACTTCCTAGCCACTGCTTCTCCGGCAAGCCTAACCAGGTCGGCGCGGATGAAGGCGTGGGCTTCCTGGGCCTGTTCAGGGGTGGCGGTGAGGCCTGTGCCGATTGCCCAGACCGGTTCGTAGGCAACCACGACCTCGGAGATCTCCTCGGACGTGAGTCCCTTGAGAGCGGCCTCAAGCTGCTGCTCAAGAATGGCCTTTTCCTGTCCGGCCTGACGTTCCTCAAGGGTCTCGCCGATACAGAGGATGGGGCGGAGTTCTGATTTCAGAGCCGCCTCCAGCTTCCTGCGAACCGTCTCGTCGGTCTCGCCGAAGAGGCGTCGCCTCTCGCTATGCCCCACAAGGACGAAGCGGACGAAGAGGTCTCTTAGCATCGCCGCGGAGATCTCACCAGTGTAGGCGCCTTTGGCTTCGGGCGACATGTTTTGCGCCCCGAGGCGGATCTTCTGGGCCCCGCCGAGGATTTCGGAAGCTTTCGGAATAGCGGTAAACGGCGGAATCAGGACGATGTCGACTTCGTTGACCTTCTCGGTCTCCTGACGCAGCACTTCCAGATAGGGGGCGACCTCGGAGGAGGTCATGTTCATCTTGAAGTTGCCTGCGACGAATTTTTTGCGGGGAATGGCCATAGTATCTTGTTGTCGGAGTGGGTGATTTTACTTGTTCTGAAGGGCTGCGACGCCAGGCAGGGTCTTGCCTTCGAGAAGCTCGAGGGAGGCTCCCCCGCCTGTCGAGGCGTGGGTGACCTTATCAATGACGCCAAACTTCTTGGCCGCGGTGGCCGTGTCTCCGCCGCCAATGACGGTGATGGCCCCGGCGGCCGTGGCAGCGGCGATGGCCTCGGCCATCGAACGGGTGCCCTTGTCGAATTTTTCGAACTCAAAGACGCCTGCGGGGCCGTTCCAAACGATGGTCTTGGCGGAGGCGATCACCTTGGCGAAGAGTTCGCGGCTCTTCGGTCCGACATCAAGTCCTTCCCAGCCCGCCGGAATACCGCTTTCGAGTGTGGCCTCGCCGGTGTTGGCGTCGGGTGCAAACCTGTCGGCCGTCACAAAGTCAACAGGGAGATGGATGCGCACGCCCTTCTCCTTGGCTTTGTCGACGAGCTCCGCAACGATTTCGGCACCGGCCGGATCAAAGAGGCTGTTACCGATCTCCATTCCGTCGAGGACTTTACGGAATGTGTAGGCCATGCCACCGCCGATGATGATGTCGTCGGCCTTGTCGATGAGGCTTCGGATGAGGGGGATCTTGTCGGCGATCTTGGCGCCGCCAAGGATGGCGAGCAGGGGGCGCCGGGGGTTGTCGAGAACGGCGGCGAAGGCGGCCAGTTCTTTCTCCACCAGGAAACCGGCCACCTTGTCGGGCAGTTCGACACCGGTGACGCTGGAGTGGGCGCGGTGGGAGGTGCCGAAGGCGTCGTTCACGTAGACGTCGGCGAGTTTGCTGAGGCTGGCGCGGAAGGCAGCCACCTTGGCAGGATCGGCCTTCACGCTGTTTCCCTCGGCATCCTTGCGTTTGCCTTCCTCCTCGATGTGGAAGCGGACGTTCTCGAGCAGGATGACCTCGCCGGGCTGCAGGGCGGCACAGGCGGCCTCGACCTCTGTCCCGACGCAGTCGTTGAGGAACTTCACCGGCTTGCCGAGGAGTTCTTGAAGCTTCTCCGCGACGGGTTGGAGCGTATACTTGGCGATGCGCTCGCCGTTGGGCCGGCCGAGGTGGCTGGCGAGCACGACAGACGCACCCTGATCAAGCGCATACTGGATCGTGGGAAGGGCGGCGGTGATGCGCTGGGTATTGGTGATTTCCCCAGTCTGCTTGTCCTGCGGAACGTTGAAGTCGACACGGATGAAGACGCGTTTGCCGGCGAGGTCGAGGTCCTTGATCGTTTTCTTGGCCATGGTGTGGATGAGGGATGCTTCTTTTAAAAGTTGATTAAAGGTTGAAAAGAGAAGGGCAGGAAAGCCAGGAATCGCACCTGCTTTTCCTGCCCTCGTGATTGGTTGCCGAAATCAGGCGCTGATCTTACGGAGCAGGTCGACGCAGCGGTTGGAGTAGCCCCACTCGTTGTCGTACCAAGAGACGAGCTTGAAGAACTTGTCGTTGAGTTCGATGCCCGAACCGGCGTCAAAGATGCTGGAGCGGGTATCGTGGATGAAGTCGCTGGAGACGACCTCGTCTTCGGTGTACCCGAGCACACCCTTCAGGTAGGTCTCGCTGGCCTTCTTCATGGCGGCGCAGATCTCCTTGTAGCTCGTGGACTTGCTCGTCTTGACCGTGAGGTCGACGACGGAGACGGTCGGGGTCGGCACGCGGAAGGACATTCCGGTGAGCTTACCCTTCACCTCGGGGCAGACGAGGGCGACTGCCTTCGCGGCTCCGGTGGTGGAGGGGATGATGTTGATCGCCGCGGATCGACCGCCCTTCCAGTCCTTCTTGGAGGGACCGTCGACGGTCTTCTGGGTGGCGGTGTAGCTATGCACGGTGGTCATGAGACCCTCCTCGATGCCGAATCCTTCCTTCAGGAGGACATGGACGACCGGCGCGAGACAGTTGGTGGTGCAGCTGGCATTGGAGATGATGCTGTGCTTGGAGACGTCGAGTTGATCATCGTTCACGCCGATGACGACGGTAATGTCCTCGTTCTTGGCGGGGGCGGAAATAATGACCTTCTTGGCTCCGGCGGTGATGTGACCCTTGGCCTTCTCTCCCTCGGTGAAGAGACCGGTCGACTCGATGACGACATCGACATTGAGTTCCTTCCAAGGAAGAGCGGCAGGGCCTTCCTTCACGGCGAGGCACTTGATCTTGTGGCCGTTGACTACCAGCGTGTCGTCCTCGGCGGCCTCGGGAGAGGATTTCTCGCTGTGGACTTCGCCCTTGAAGACGCCCTGGGTGGAGTCGTACTTGACGAGGTAGGCGAGATTGTCGGCCGGTACCAGGTCATTGACGGCGACGACGTTGTACCCCTTTTCGAGGAGTCCCTGTTCGACGATGGCACGGAAGACAAGGCGGCCGATGCGGCCGAACCCATTGATGGCGATGTTTGGCATGATGATGGTGTTTTGGTTGCCGGCGTCAGGGGGTCGCTCGGAATCCTCAAAGTTTATTCCCCGGAGACAAAACCGTCAATGACAACAGGTGGAGTGGTCCGTTGTTCCGCATCATGCGCCGTGTGAATCCGCCCCTGCGACGGCGTTCACGATCGACTCGACCGTCTGCTCATGAGAAAGGCCGGAGGCATCGATCTTCAGGTCGGCGGCCTCCTCGTAGACCGGAAGACGTGCTTCAAGAAGGGCATTGAAGGTGGTGCGGGGGTTCTCCACCTCGAGCAGAGGGCGTTTTCGGCTCCGGTTGGCCCGCTCAAAGAGGATTTCCGGGGCGGCGTGTAGCCAGACCGTGGTGCCGATGTTGTGCAGGATCTCCCGGTTCACGGGCCGCAGGACGGCCCCTCCGCCCGTGGCCAGGACGATCGAGGTGGATCCGATCAGTCCTTGCAGGGCCCTCGTCTCGCGTTCCCGGAAGCGTTCTTCTCCCTCCTTCGCAAAAATGTCACTGATACTCCTTCCGGCGGCCGACTCGATGATCAACTCGTCGCTGTCGAGGAATGCGTGTCCCACACGTGAGGCAAGCCTCCGGCCGATGCTGCTTTTGCCGCAGCCCATGAAGCCGATGAGGATAATGTTGCTGGTCATGACTGGGATCGTAATGGTGGCGGTGATCGGTGAAAACAACGAAGGGTAAGGGAAAGCGCTGATAAAATCCCATGAAGGTCGCTGAAGGGCAGTTGCTGATTTGAACGACATTTTGTGTTGCCGTAAAGCTGTGCCGCCCTGGCGGGTTCCGCTATGCGGACTTCTCCGCGCCCGTTTCCACGGGCTTGGTTTTCCAAGGCGCGAGCGCCCGCAGCGGTCTCGCCCGAGCAAGCAACGCCACAACGTCGAGTGTCGGGAGACACGATGTGGCCTACGAAGCAGTCCAAAGGACGAGGTCGTCGGGAGACGGCTAGGAAAATCGACAACTGACTTCAGCCCATGGGGTTGTGATGATAGCAATCCGCCTTGCCCGCGGCCGGTTCTTTCCGCAACGGCTTCGATGCGATTTAATCAGCACTTCCCCAGGGGTTGGGGTTGATCGGGGGAGGGTGTCCTGAATATCCTGAGGGATGCCTGTAAACAAGCCTGTCCGTGCCTCCGTCAAGCGCCTTTCCGTGAAAGCTTCAGCTCCGCTCGTCGGGGTCGTGATGGGAAGCAAGAGCGACTGGGAGACCATGAGTCACGCCGTGGCGATCTTGGAAGAGTTCGGGGTGCCCTGCGAATACCGCGTTGTTTCCGCCCACCGGATGCCCGACGCCATGGCGGCCTATGCCAAGGAAGCCGAGGCCCGTGGATTGCATGCCATCATCGCCGGAGCGGGCGGGGCCGCCCACCTGCCCGGGATGATCGCCGCCCAGACTACTGTTCCTGTGCTTGGCGTGCCAGTGAAGAGCCGGACCATGGAGGGCTTTGACTCCTTGCTCTCGATTGTCCAGATGCCTGCCGGTATTCCCGTCGCCACCTTCGCCATCGGCGAGGCTGGGGCCAAGAATGCCGCTCTCTTTGCAGTTTCCCAACTTGCCCTGCTTCACGAGGGGCTGGCGGAGAAATTGAGGAAATTCCGCTCCACCCAGACCAAGACGGCGGCCACAAGCAGGCTGGAGCCACCCACCAAGCTCCGTCGCTGAACCGGGAACTCAACGAGAATCCCGTGAGCCTAGGCGCCCGCATTGTGTCCGGAGAGGAGGGGGTGGCCGAATGTGCCATTCTGCTTCAAGGAGGTGGAATTGCCGGAGTGCCAACGGAAACGGTTTATGGTTTGGCTGCCGATGCCTTCCAGCCACTGGCTGTTGCGTCGATCTTCGAGGCTAAAGCGAGGCCGCTGACCGATCCACTGATTGTTCATCTTCCCGAAGTTGGATGGATTGAAAGGGTTGCTCATTTTGAATCGGACATCGAGAGGAGCCTGGTCGATCGCTTGGCCAAGGCTTTTTGGCCCGGCCCATTGACCTTGCTTCTCAAGAAGCATCCGGACATCCCGGAGTTGGTTACCGCGGGATCGGCGCGGATCGCTGTCCGGGTGACAGCGCACCCGCTCTTTCAGGAAGTTCTCCGGAAGGTTGGATCCCCTTTGGCCGCTCCGAGTGCCAACCGCTTTGGGCGGATTAGTCCTGTGACGGCTCAGGATGTCCGATCTGAACTAGGGAAAGTTATTTCTTTGATCCTGGATGGAGAAGCATCATGGCATGGATTGGAGTCCACGATTCTCTCCCTGTCATCAGAAGGAATGGAAATTCTTCGCCCGGGGCCCATTACCGAGGATCAATTGAGGGAATTCGGACATATCGTCCATCGTGAATCGATGGTGAAGACTCCGGGAAGCCTTCCTGGTCACTATGCGCCAAGAAAGGAGCTTTCCATCTTGGGATCGGACATCATGGAGGTATCCAATGCCGGGCGGAGTGGCTTTCTGGCCTTCCGTCAGCCTGCGGAGGAAATTGCCGCCCGTTTTCAGATCGTGAAGGTGCTGAGTCCAACAGGTGATCTCAGGGAGGCAGCCGCAAACTTTTACTCCCATCTGCGAGCCCTTGATGAGAGCGAGGCGGTGACTATTTACTCTGAGGCACTCCCTGAAGAAGGGATCGGGGTTGCCATCATGGATCGTCTGCGCCGTGCGGAATATGGATCCAAGCATGGAACCGGGCATTGCTCATGAGTCGCGATCGCCTTGATACCAAAGCAGCGGGAGTGGTCGCCGGTGCGGTCATGCTCAGTCGTATGCTGGGACTGGCTAGGGAGTTAATTTTTGCTAGTCTCTTCGGTGCGGGGCGTGGGATGGATGCCTTTCTAACCGCGTTTCGGGCTCCAAATCTTCTTAGGGATCTCTTTGCAGAAGGTGCTCTTTCCACGGCTTTTGTGACTGTTTTTTCGCAAAAAATAGCAACAGAAGGGGAGGGGGCGGCTTGGAAACTCGCTTCCAAGGTCGCCACCTTGACCACGGTCTTCATGAGCCTGCTTTCGCTTCTTGGGGTGATCTTTGCAGCACCCCTGATCGGATTCTTGGCACCAGGTTTTCCAGCGGAAAAAGCGGCCCTGACAATCGGCCTGACTCGGATCATGTATCCCTTCATCCTGCTGGTCTCGTTGGCCGCCCTGGTCATGGGGATGCTCAATGCGGTGAACCGGTTCACGGTCCCGGCCCTGGCGTCCAGTTTCTTCAATATCGGTTCGATTGCCGGGGGAATCATCTTTGGCTGGCTGATTGATCCCCATTTCGGGGAGCGTGCCCTGGTCGGGCTGGCCTTGGGGACCCTGCTCGGTGGCCTGCTTCAGTTGGGGGTTCAGATTCCCGACCTGCTCAGGGCCGGATTTCGGCTAGTTTTGGACTTTGACTGGAAGGATCCGGGCATCCGCAGGATCCTGATTTTGATGCTTCCGGCAGTGATTGCCGCCAGTGCCGTGCAGATCAATGTCATGGTGAACAGCATTTTTGCCTCCTACCTCGGGAATGGCCCGATCAGCTGGCTCTCCTACGCCTTCCGCCTGATGCAGTTGCCGCTCGGGGTCTTCGGGGTCGCGTTGGCCACTGTCACGCTTCCCGTGGTGTCACGAGCCTCGGCTCTCGGGGACATGGGTCGATTCCGGACTACCCTGGCCAAGGCGATGCGCCTCGCCGTCTTCCTGACGCTTCCTTCCGCGGTCGGTCTGATCGTGCTGGCCGAGCCGATTATTGCCCTGATTTACCAGCGGGGGAAATTCCTCGATGCCGACACCCTGCACACGGCCGAGGCGTTGCAGTTCTACGCGATCGGGTTGGTCGGCTACTCCTGCATCAAGGTGCTCTCTCCCGCTTTCTACGCGATCGACCGCAAGTGGACCCCCATGACGGTCAGCTTCCTTTCAATCGGCCTGAATCTGGCGCTCAACTGGCTTTTTATTTTCCGACTCGGGATGGGGCACCGAGGACTAGCCCTCTCGACGGCTGTGGCGGCCACGGTGAACTTCACCCTGCTTTATCTCTTCATGACCCGTATTTCCGGATCCTTGGAAACGGTGGCCATGTGCTCGACGCTCGTGCGTTGCCTTCTTGCCTCGGTTCCCATCGGGTTGATGGGCTGGTGGTGCCAGCCCTGGCTCGCCTCCCTCCAGCATGGCCCTGTTCTCCTGAGGGCCGGGGCGCTGTTGGGCGTGATCGCAGGTGCTGTCCTGCTCTTTCTCGGAGCAAGCTGGATGCTACGAATCGAAGGGTTCGGCGAATTCCTCGGAATCGTGAAAAGAAAGCTCGGAAAGCGGGTGCTATAGTTCTTTCAATCACCCTCTGCCTATCCCCATCGCCACTTCCAGTCCATTATCATGAGAACATTCCCCGCTTCTCTTGCCCTCATGCTGGCGGTTGCCGCCGTCACAGCCCAGACGACCAATCCTCCCGTAGCCCCTATCCCGGCGAATTTGGGTCCAGCACTCCGAATTCCCTCCATCATCGGGGATCACATGGTCCTTCAGCAGAAGTTGCCGGATCCCATCTGGGGTTGGGACAAGCCGGGTATCAAGGTGACGGTGGAGTTCGCCGGGCAGTCAAAAAGCGCCGTGGCCGGACCCGACGGCAAGTGGATGGTCAAACTCGATCCGATGCCTGCAATCGCTACCCCGGGGACGATGACTATCACCGGCTCCTCCAAGCGGGAAATCCGTGACGTGCTTGTCGGCGAGGTCTGGCTCTGCTCCGGACAATCGAACATGCAGTTCAAGCTGATAGACCCACAATTGGCAGGCGACTCATCCGGTGATCTTGAAGCGGCCCAGGCCGACTTGCCACTCCTGCGACTTGTCACCGTACCCAATGTGGCCAGCCAGGAACCCAAGGATGACTTCAAGGGACAATGGGAAGTCTCATCGCCCGAAACGGCGGCGAAATTCAGCGCGGTCGGGTTTTTCTTCGGCCGGACCCTTCAGCGGATTCTCCATGTTCCCGTGGGGCTTATCAATGACGCCTGGGGAGGTTCCGCCGCCGAGGCATGGATCAGACGCGGAGCGCTGGAGCAGGATCCCCGCTTCGGGAACCTTATGGTTGAAACCGTGAGAAAGGAGGCCTACAACGCGACCCCGCGGGCTCAGCAGAAATACCAGGAGGATCTGATCAAATGGAAGGTGGCCTCCGAGCAAGCCAAAGCACAATTCAAAAACCCTCCGAGCAAGCCGCAATCCCCGGAGGGGTGGATGGCTGGCAACAAACGGCCCGGGAATATCTTCGGAGGCGTCCTGAATCCCACGATCGGCTACGGGATCAAGGGCGTGATCTGGTATCAGGGCGAGAGCAATGCGGGAAGGGCCTTCGAATATGGCTCTCTCTTTCCCTTCCTGATCGAGCAATGGCGCAAAGAGTGGGCGCAGGGGGATTTTTCGTTCTACTGGGTCCAATTGGCCAATCACATGCCCCGGAAGTCCGAGCCGGGGGAGAGTGCTTGGGCAGAGTTGCGCGAGGCGCAGACCAAGACGATGCGGCTTGCGAACACCGGTCAGGCCGTGATCATCGATCTCGGCGAGGGCAAGGATGTCCATCCCCGAAACAAACATGACGTGGCCGCTCGCCTCGTGCGGTGGGCCTTGGCTAGGGACTACGGTGTGAAACTCCCGTTCCGCAGCCCCGAGTTCCAGAAGATGGATGTTTCGGGGGACAAAGTGACCGTGACGTTTGACTGCCACGGCAGTCGGCTCCGGACATTCGGGGTTCAGGAAGTGAAGGGGTTTGCCCTGTGCGGCGAGGATCATGCCTGGCATTGGGCCGACGGAGAGATTTCCGGCACCAACTCGGTGACCCTCAGCTCCAAGGAAGTGCCGCTTCCTGTCGCGGTTCGCTACGCTTGGGCGGACAATCCAGACTGCAATCTCTACTCCGAGGAGGATCTTCCAGCCACCCCGTTCCGGACCGACAATTTTCCCATGATCACCGCGCCGAAACCTCCAGCCCCGAATGCTGCCAAACCTTAGCAATCCTCTGGTGAGTGCCTTTTAACCCGGATGATGCGATAGGGTGGCAAAACAGGTTTGGATGCTTCACCGAGACGGTGATCTCAGCCATCGTTAAACCCAAAATTTGCATGAGGATCCGCAGAACCGGTAGGCCGAGGAGTTAAAATCGTTAGAAAAGTGAAAGTGTTAGAACGTGCAGATGGGGATCCATCGG
>Ga0208105_1000682_pt1 | contig 10855 bp, 12 predicted proteins | sample CryBogCBE16Jul07_FD_184574 | JGI IMG/M metagenome (GOLD analysis project Ga0208105, IMG submission 184574) | Freshwater microbial communities from Crystal Bog, Wisconsin, USA - CBE16Jul07 (SPAdes) | ecosystem: Environmental > Aquatic > Freshwater > Lake | place: Crystal Bog, Wisconsin, USA... | reverse complement strand
AACTTCCTGTGCGCTTGCAAATTCAATTACATAAATTACTTTGGGGAGAAAAGCCCGGTGTCTAAAGCGGTAGTTCTTTTATCGGGCGGTCTTGATTCTGCTACGACCTTAGCGATCGCAAAAAGTGAAGGCTATGAATGTTACGCTTTGAGTGTGAATTATCACCAACGCCATATTGCGGAACTCGAAGCTGCTAAAAAAATTGCCATTCAATTTAACGTTAAAGACCATAAAACGGTTGAGATGGATTTAAGTTGGATGCTCACTTCAGCGCTCACGAATCCTGATTTAAAAGTGCCGACCGAATTAAGCACCCACATTCCTATTACTTACGTGCCTGCTCGCAATACTTTAATGCTGACGCTAGCTTTAGGATGGGCAGAAGTGATCGGTGCCCATGACATTTTTATAGGGGTGAATGCCGTCGATTATTCAGGCTACCCTGATTGCAGACCCGAATATATTGAGCAATTTCAAAAAATGGCTAATTTAGCGACTAAATCGGCTATCGAGGGTCAAGCCATCCAACTGCATACCCCGCTAATTAATTTATCTAAAGAAGCCATCATTGCTAAAGGTATTACATTGGGTGTGAATTATGGTTTAACAGTCTCTTGTTATCAGGCTGATCAAGCAGGCTTAGCTTGTGGCGTCTGCGATTCTTGTCGTTTAAGGCAAAATGGCTTTAAAGCCGCTGGGATTGATGATCCTACCCCTTATCAATAGACAAAAAGAGACCTTAAATTCTTGTCTTTAAAGTGATTTTGCTTGCCAAATATGCCAAAAATAGCGTAAAATCCGCCCCTTTCTTAAGAAAATTTTTAACTAATTGAAGAGTGTAAATTATGGTAATTATTCGACTTTCTAGAGGCGGTTCAAAAAAGACCCCTTTTTACAATGTAGTAGTGGCAGATTCAAGAAATCGCCGCGACGGACGCTTTATTGAGCGTATTGGTTTTTATAACCCAATGGCTAAAATTGGCACCGAAGCACTTCGTATTGATAACGAACGTGTCACACATTGGAAAGGTCATGGCGCACTCCTCTCAGATTCAGTAAATCGCTTAGTTAAACTGCACTCAAAAGGCCCAGAAGCAATTGTGGCTTTAAAGAAAAAAGATGCAGACAAAGTAGAAGCGAGAAAAGCTAAAGAAGCGGCTAAAAAAGCTGAAGAATTAAAAGCAGCAATGGAAGCTAAAGAAGCAGAAGAAAAAGCTAAAGCAGCAGAAGCTGCAGCAGCTCCTGCACCAGAAGCAGCGCCAGTTGAGGCAGCTCCAGAAGCGGCCCCAGTAGAAGCAGCAGCTCCTGAAGTAGCACCAGAAGCAGCTCCAGCTGAGGCGACTGAACCACCAGCTGAAAGCGCTTAATGTTTTGATTCACTTGTGAATACAAGTGATATGAGTGAGATAGAAAAATTTATCATGGCACGCATCAGTGGGCCATATGGTGTCAAAGGTTGGATTAAGATTCAGCCCTTCACGATAGATATCCATCAACTTCTGAATAAAAAAGAGTGGCTTATTGGAGATGAAAAATCATCGATAAGTTACCCAATCGAAACATCAAAAATACATGGCAATAGTATTGTCGCTAAGTTAGTGAATGTTGATGATCGAGACGCAGCATTCGGGTTAAAGAATAAAACAATTTTAATACCCAAACATGAATTGCCTGCCTTAGAAAAAGGCGAATATTACTGGAATGATTTGATGGGGCATAAAGTCATCAATCAACAGAAAGAACATTTAGGTGTCGTTCAAACATTTCTGGAAACGGGAGCGAACGATGTCTTAGTCGTAAAGGGCGATAAAGAGTATTTAATTCCCTTTATTCCACATGTGATTTTAAATGTGGATATGGCAAAAAAAGAAATTGAAGTCGACTGGGATAAAGATTTTTAAATGAAACCTTTGTCTTTTGATGTGGTGACACTTTTTCCTGAGATGTTTCAAGCATTAAAGGATTTTGGTATTACCTCTCGTGCATTTCATGAAGCGTTTATCGATTTAACGTTATGGAATCCAAGAGATTTTACAAGTGACGCACATCGCACAGTAGATGATAGGCCTTATGGCGGCGGCCCAGGCATGCTGATGATGATTGAGCCTTTGAAGAAGGCCATTGATGCTGCTAGAAAAGCGCAAATGAATAAAGGCATTCAAGATGTAAGAGTGATTCATTTATCCCCAAGAGGATTACCACTCACACATCAAAAAGTAATGGAATTGTCTCGCACTTCAGGGCTCATTTTTTTAGCGAGTCGTTATGAAGGGGTTGATGAGAGACTGATTGAAAGTAGTGTGGATGAAGAAATTTCAATTGGTGATTACGTATTAAGTGGTGGGGAATTACCTACCATGGTGGTGATGGATGCCATTATTAGGCAACTACCAGGGGTGTTAGGAGATGATAATTCGGCCATTGAGGATTCGTTTGTGAATGGCTTACTTGATTGCCCTCACTATACGAGACCCGAAGTGTATGAAGGATCTAAGGTGCCGGATGTATTATTATCGGGTAACCATGCTAGAATTAGCGCCTGGCGATTACAGCAATCGTTAGCGTTAACCAAGGTCAGACGACCTGATTTGTTGGCCGCAAGGCTGTTGACTAAAGAAGAGACTCGGCTGCTTGAAGAAATAGATAAGCAGGAACAAGACTCTATATAACTAAAAGGAACGGATTATGGCAGATATTATTCAATTATTAGAGCAAGAAGAAATTGCTCGTCTAGGTAAAACCATCCCTAACTTTGCACCAGGCGACACAGTTGTAGTGGGTGTAAACGTGGTCGAAGGTACGAGAAAACGTGTGCAGCTTTACGAAGGTGTTGTGATTTCAAAAAGAAATCGCGGCCTCAATTCAGCATTCACTGTGCGTAAGATTTCATCCGGTGAAGGTGTTGAGCGTACATTCCAAACTTATTCTCCTTTAATCGCATCAATCGAATTAAAACGTCGCGGTGATGTGCGTCGCGCAAAACTTTATTACTTACGTGAGCGTTCAGGTAAATCTGCACGTATCCGTGAAAAATTAGATGCGCGTGAAAAAGAAATTATTCAAGACATTCCAAAAACAGAAACGCCTAAGGCGGCAGCGCCTGAGGCAGCTCCCGATAAGGCAGCTGAGTAATTTAAAAAGCCCCGTTAAAGCGGGGCTTTTTTATTTGTGTTAATCTTTTTGTATGGTGAAGAAAACACGAGATCCCATTGTCATTTCTGATGACGAAAAAAAAGTCATCGATCAATTTATTGATCACTTATGGCTTGAGGATGGTTTAGCCAAAAATACGCTAGAGAGTTATCGTTTTGATTTAATGCAATTCTCAGAATTTTTAAATCGCGAGTTTAAAAAAATATTATTAGAAGTTAGAGAAAGCGACATTCAAGGTTATCTTGCGAATAAATTCAGTCATGTAAAAGCGAGAAGTATTTCAAGATTGATCGCAACACTTCGACGTTTCTACCGTTATCACTTACGTGAACGTCATATTGAAGAAGATCCCACACTGCATATTGAAGCCCCAAAATTACCAAAATCACTTCCTAAAAGTTTAAATGAAACTGAAGTCGAATCTCTTTTAAAAGCCCCGGAAATTGAAACACCTTTAGGTCTCCGCGATCGCGCGATGTTAGAACTTCTTTATGCATGTGGATTGCGTGTGACCGAACTCATTAGTTTAAGAGTGACTGAGGTGAGTCTTACTGATGGTGTGATTCGTGTGACAGGTAAGGGAAGTAAAACAAGATTAGTCCCCATGGGTGAAATTGCTGTTGAATGGATAGATCGTTATTTAAAAGAAGCAAGGCCTCATATTCTTAATCAAAAAGTATCAGATGATTTATTTGTCACACAGCGTGGAGAATTGATGACGCGACAATCATTTTGGCATTTAATTAAACGCTATGCCTTCATTGCAGGCATTCAAAAAACATTATCGCCGCATGTATTACGTCATGCTTTTGCAACACACTTACTTAATCACGGTGCAGATTTACGTGTGGTTCAAATGTTATTGGGACACGCAGATATTTCAACGACACAAATTTATACACATGTGGCACGTGAGCGCTTGAAAAAACTTCACGAAACACATCATCCCAGAGGTTAAGTGCGCACACCTTTTTCGAAGATGACACCCACCGCTTTTACTTGCGGCAAGATTTGCGGTTTTGAAATTTTAAGTTTGATCCAAGGCGATTTAAATTCTTTTTCTAGTGTTTCAATAATGAGGTGCGCTAAAGGCTCTAATAATTTAAACGTGTGATTTGATGAGATGGATTTAATTCGTTCACTCACAACAGCATAATCGATGGTATCTGTAATTAAATCAGAATTCGCTGAAGTCATTTTAGGTAAAGTCATTTCAAGATCAATAAGCAACGTTTGCGGTAATGCACGCTCCCATTCAGAGACACCAATAATCGTTTCAATTTTCATCTCTTCTATAAAAATAAGTGGGGCCGTCATGAGTGCTTCAAAAAATTGTAAAATAGAGCTTTCATTATAAAGTGATTTTCAAATGATGAACGTGATTTACCTTCTTTTTAGTTATCTCATTGGCGCTATTTCATTTGGCATTGTGATGAGCCATCTTTTTTCTCTGCCTGATCCTCGAACCATAGGTTCTAAAAATCCAGGTGCAACGAATGTTTTACGAACGGGTAAAAAACTAGCGGCTTTATTAACTCTTTTAGGCGATGCTTTAAAAGGTGCTTTAACGGTAGGCTTAGCCCAATACTTTGAATTATCTTCACTGATGGTAGGACTTATTGCGATTGCAACCCTCATAGGACATGTATTTCCAATTTACTATGGCTTTAAAGGAGGCAAGGGTGTTGCCACAGCCGCAGGTATTCTCTTTATGTTTTCGTGGGTCATGGGGCTTACAGTATTAGGGATATGGCTCGGTGTATTTTTTATTTGGCGTTATTCATCGCTGGCCGCCATCATCGCAGGCAGCTTATCCCCTGTGATTGGATTTTTTTACGGAATCGATTTTTATGAATTGATTGCTTCATCCGTGATCGCGCTCATTTTGATTCTGCGTCATATGGAAAATATCAAACGCTTGATTGATGGCACTGAATCAGGCTTTAAAAATAAGAAATAATTCTTACGCGAGTTGCCATCTAGGCTTCACTGAAAAACCAAGATCACGTTTCAAAGAAGTTTCCAATCGCATCGCACCAGCAAAAGCAATCATCGCTCCGTTGTCTGTACAAAATTCTAAGCGCGGAAAAAATACTTCATAATTTTTTTGAGTTAATTCAGTTTTTAATTTTTGACGTAATTGTTTATTAGCGCCTACACCGCCTGATACAACTAGTTGTTTTAAATTGGTTTGATCTAATGCAGATAAACATTTTTTAGTTAAAACATCTGTGATCGCCTCTTGAAATGCAAACGCAACATTGGCTTTAATTTCATCTGTTAAATTTTCTTGCGCGCGAATGAGATGAAGTACTGCTGTTTTTAATCCGCTAAAACTAAAATTTAAATCTTTGGTGTGAATAAGAGGTCTTGGTAAATCAAAATGAGATTTACCTTTTTCAGCTAAAAGAGATAAAGCCAAACCACCTGGATAACCTAAACCTAATAATTGTGCAGTTTTATCAAAAGCTTCCCCTGCGGCATCATCTAAAGTATCTCCAATGATTTCGTATTGACCCATTTTTTTCACATGAATAATTTGTGTGTGACCACCTGAAACAAGGAGTGCCAAAAAAGGAAAAGTGGGAGCATCTTTTTCCAATAAGGGTGCTAATAGATGGCCTTCTAAATGGTGGATTGGGATAGTAGGAATTTGAAGGGAAAAAGCCAAGGCTTCAGCAAGCGAGCTCCCAACTAACAAAGCCCCAGATAAACCGGGCCCTTGTGTATAGGCGATCGCATCAATCGCTTCTTTTTTAATTCCCGTTTTCTTAAAAAGAGTCTCAAGGAGAGGCAAAATAAGTCTAATATGGTCTCGGGACGCTAATTCAGGAACCACACCACCATAAGCTTCATGAAGATCGACCTGGGAATGGAGAGTATGGCCTAAAAGACCTTTTTCACTGTCAAAAAGGGCCAATCCGGTCTCGTCACAGGAGGTTTCAATACCAAGTACCAACATGGGGTTAAGGCTCAAAAAAGATTGATAAATGAATAGATTAGCATTAAAATAATGGACTTTTCCAAAATTCCATTTGGGAAAAACACACAAAAACGCATTATTTAAAATAAGAGAGTTTAATGTCAACAGTACGTGTAAAAGAAAACGAGCCATTCGACGTAGCACTTCGTCGTTTCAAGCGCTTAATTGAGAAGACCGGTCTTATCAACGACTTACGTGCGCGTGAGTTCTATGAGAAACCAACATGGGAACGTAAACGTAAAGCTGCTGCTGCAGTGAAACGTCAGTATCGTCGTCTTCGCAATCAAATGCTCCCCCCAAAATTATTCTAATTTTTTAAGATGTCCTTAAAAGTAAAAATTACTGAGGACATGAAAGAAGCTATGCGCGCTAAAGACGTTGTTCGTCTTGGCACGATTAGACTTCTTCAATCCGCTATTAAACAACGTGAAGTCGATGAACGCATTGAATTGACGGATCCGGACGTGATGGCCGTAATTGAAAAAATGTTAAAACAACGTCGTGATTCTATTGAGGCTTATGAGTCTGCAGCAAGACAAGATCTAGCGGATGCTGAAAAAGCTGAAGTAGTGATTTTACAAAGCTACCTCCCGCAAGCTCTAAGTGATGCAGAAGTGAGTAGCATTCTAGATGCCGCAATTAAAGCCGCGAATGCAACAAGCATTAAAGAGATGGGTCAAGTGATGGCCATCGTGAAACCTCAGGTGGTGGGTCGTGCAGATATGGGTAAATTATCAGTGCTGATCAAACAAAAGCTCGGTTAAAAATTCAATATAAAAAATTAAAAAAATGATGAGGGAGCTTAAGGCTCCTTTTTATTTTTAAGCTATGATTAAACGCATATGATTCCAGAGTCATTCATTCAAGAACTTTTAAATCGTGTCGATGTCATCGATGTCATCGATAAAAGTGTGCCTTTAAAAAAAGCAGGTAGTAACTATGTCGCTTGCTGTCCTTTCCATCAAGAGAAGTCACCTTCATTTACGGTAAGCCCTTCCAAGCAGTTTTATCACTGCTTTGGTTGTGGTGCGCATGGCTCCGCTTTAAGTTTTCTCATTGAATATCAAGGCATGAGCTTTGTGGATGCTGTGGAAGATCTTGCTAAATCAGTGGGCTTAACCGTCCCCCAAGACACACAAAAAATTTCACCTGAAGCCAAAGAAAAAAATTTAGCTTTAGGTGAGGCATTAGAAATGGCTTCTCAGTATTATCAAAGCGCTTTAAAAAAATCAGAACGCGCGATTGAGTATTTAAAAAAACGTGGACTCACAGGACAAATCGCTAAAACATTTCAATTAGGTTACGCACCTGAAGGTTGGCAAAACTTAGAAAGCATATTTAAAAAATACGATGACGAAGCACTTAATATTGCAGGCCTTGTTTTAAAGAACGATCAAGGGAAACGCTACGATCGTTTTCGTGATCGCATCATGTTTCCGATTCACAATATGAAGGGCGAAATTATTGGATTCGGCGGGCGTGTGATTAATCCTGAAGACACTCCTAAATATTACAACTCACCCGAAACCCCACTTTTTCAAAAGAGCCAAGAGCTCTACGGTCTTTTTGCAGCGCGCCGATCCATTCGTGAAAAAGGCTGTGTGTTGGTTGTGGAAGGCTATATGGATGTTGTGGGTCTCGCACAATTTGGTGTGATGAATTCAGTTGCAACATTAGGTACGGCGACATCTGCATTTCATATTAAAAAATTAATGCGTCAAACCGATACGATCATTTTTTGTTTTGATGGCGACAATGCTGGTAAAGCGGCAGCATGGCGCGCTATGCTGAATGCTTTGCCTAGCGTGAATGACAAGGTTGTTTTGAAATTCTTATTTTTACCTGAAGAGCATGATCCTGATAGCTTTATAAGAGCACACAGCAAAGAAGCGTTTGAAGCGATGATGCATGATGCGATGCCTTTGTCGCAATATTTAGTGCAACACTTAACTGAAAAAAATCATTTAGCCACGCAAGAAGATAAGGTGAAATTTCTCAACGAAGCTGAACCTATCTTAAAAGAAATTACTGCACCTAAATTAAGCTTACTCTTACGGAAACGTTTTGCAGAATTACTGCATTTGAATGACAAAGAAATGGATCAATTGCTGCATGTGGCACAGCCTCAAATGCAAACTAATAAAACCAATATCAAAACGAAGGGAAAACTTCCCTCCTCAGTTAAACGTAAATTTGTTTTGCTTCTTATTTTAAAACCTCAGCTTGCCATTATTGAAGATTTGGCTTTGGCTCAAAGCGATAGTTTTGAAGATGATTTGCTTAAAAAAGTCTTAGAGATTGCCTTAAATCAACCCGAATCGAAACCCTCCTCTATCCTCCACGGTCTAAAGTCACAAGTGGATAATGTGGTCATGGATTTGGTCAATGAGGAACTCACCCATTTTGATGATCAAATCCATTTTGAGTCCGAAATTGAGGGGGCGAGGAAGACATTGCTAGAGCAAGTAAAAGCATCGAAAACGAAAGCCCATTTTAGTGCTTTGAAAGACAAGCCTTTGAGTAGCTTAACCATGGAAGAAAAAGAGCACCTTAAAACCCTCACGCAAAGACCTAAAACACCCCCTAGCACTTAAGCCTTTCATTGACCAAAAAGGCCATTTTTGGTACACTTTAAGGTTACGCGTTTATTTATATTTTGTTGATTTATAAGGCAAAATAAGCCCTAACAAGAAGAGGTAGAGCATGGCCAGACCAAAAAAAGACCCGTCGCAAAAAAAGAACCCCAAAATGAAAGATTTCTACGGAAATGCGAATGATGCAAATCCTAAAGATGTCGAAGAGCGACGTACCCGTCTTAAAACCTTAATCGTGCTTGGTAAAGAGCGAGGCTATCTCACTTACGCTGAAATTAACGATCACCTCCCAGACGAAATTCAAGAGTCAGAACAAATCGAAGGCATTGTCAGCATGATCAACGATATGGGGATTATGGTGTATGAACAAGCCCCTGATGCAGAAGCGCTTCTTATGGCGGATGTGCCACCCCCTGTGACGGATGAAGAGGCCGCTGAAGAGGCCGAGCAAGCGTTAGCAACTGTCGATTCAGAATTTGGCAGAACGACAGATCCTGTGCGTATGTATATGCGTGAGATGGGGACTGTGGATCTACTCACACGCGAAGGCGAAATCGAAATTGCAAAACGTATTGAAGATGGCTTAAAGCACATGGTGCAAGCGATTGCTGCATGCCCTACGACCATCACTGAACTTCTTGCGATGGTAGATAAAGTTGAATCCAATGAATTGAGTGTGGATGAAGTAGTTGATGGACTCATTGATGTGGAAGTGGAAGCACCGATTGCGGCTCCTGAAGTTGAAGAAGAAGTCGAAGAAGAAATTGACGACGAAGAAGACGATGATGCAGATGGTGCAAAAGCCGCTGCAATCTCAGCTGAAGCGCTTGCTAAATTACGTGAAGAAGTATTAACGCGCTTTGCTGCAATTCGAAAAACTAATCAGAAAATGAATGACATTCGTCTTAAAAAAGGTATTGACGATCCTGCTTACAAAAAACTTCATGAATCTGTTTTAAAAGAATTGATGGAATTTAGATTCTCAGCAAAACAAGTTGAAGCGCTTTGTGACTCTGTAAGAAACCGCGTAAATGAAATCCGTACACACGAAAGAAAATTGATGGATTTCTGTGTGGAAAAATCAGGCATGCCTCGCACACATTTTATTAAAAGCTTTCCAGGCAATGAAACGAATTTAAATTGGTTAATTGATGAATTAAAACAAGACAAAGCTTATAACGCAAAATTAGAGCGTTTTAAGCATTCTATCGTCGATCAACAAGATCAATTGATTGCGATCGAAAAAGAAGCTGGTCTATCGATTAAAGATTTAAAAGAAATTAATAAGCAAATGACGACAGGTGAAGCGAGAGCTCGCCGTGCTAAACGCGAAATGATCGAAGCTAACTTACGTCTTGTGATTTCGATTGCTAAAAAATATACCAACCGCGGTCTTCAGTTCTTGGATCTGATTCAAGAGGGCAATATTGGCTTGATGAAAGCGGTGGATAAATTTGAATACCGACGTGGATATAAATTTTCAACATATGCGACTTGGTGGATTAGACAAGCGATCACACGTTCGATTGCTGACCAAGCAAGAACCATTCGTATCCCAGTGCATATGATTGAAACGATCAATAAGATGAACCGTATTTCACGACAAATTTTACAATCCACAGGTGCTGAACCTGATCCATCAGTACTCGCTGAAAAAATGGAAATGCCGGAAGATAAAATTCGTAAGATTTTAAAAATTTCTAAAGAACCTATCTCTATGGAGACACCGATTGGTGATGATGAAGATTCTCATCTTGGCGACTTTATTGAAGATGCAGCGACATTGACACCGATTGATGCGGCTGTGTATGGATCTCTTCGCGATGTGACCGCAGAAATATTAGAGTCTCTGACACCGCGTGAAGCAAAAGTATTGCGTATGCGTTTTGGTATCGAAATGAATACCGACCATACTTTAGAAGAAGTAGGTAAACAGTTTGATGTAACACGTGAACGAATTCGACAAATTGAAGCGAAAGCGTTAAGAAAATTAAGACATCCAACACGCTCAGAAAGATTACGTAGCTTCTTAGAAAACGGAAAAGAATAAACCAATCTATCAGAGGGCCTATAGCTCAGTTGGTTAGAGCAGAGGACTCATAATCCTTTGGTCCCTGGTTCGAGT
>Ga0208105_1000681_pt1 | contig 10858 bp, 5 predicted proteins | sample CryBogCBE16Jul07_FD_184574 | JGI IMG/M metagenome (GOLD analysis project Ga0208105, IMG submission 184574) | Freshwater microbial communities from Crystal Bog, Wisconsin, USA - CBE16Jul07 (SPAdes) | ecosystem: Environmental > Aquatic > Freshwater > Lake | place: Crystal Bog, Wisconsin, USA... | reverse complement strand
CTTTAGGATCAAAGCGCTGATCCACTACTGTTTCTGTCATGCGATCGTGCAGGCAGGAGGCGGCAAGCGCGAGCATGTCTGCATCGAGCTTTTTGGTTTTTAACCAGTTGCTTTCAGGAATCAGAGTGTATTTGACGCCTCGTTCCATACGGCGAACAGTAAAAAATCCGCAATTATGTGCAATATCTGTGGATTTGCTCGCCCAGGCACTGATTGTCCCTAAGCGCGGAAAAACCTGTAATACGACGCCAGAGGACTCATCAGGATGCGCCACATACGGATTGCCATAGTCCAATAACTGCACCAGACGGGCATGGGTCTCTGAATCAGGAGCCTCATCACACCAGACAAAATGCTCGTAGCGGGCGTCAATCGCCGCCACAGGTAAGCCAAGAGCTTTCATTTTTGCCAAGAGTCGCTCTTGACGGAAAGTGGACAAAACAGATGAGCCGGGGATGTGCAGGATGTAGGACACAGTGATGATCGCGTGGCAGCAGATAGGGGAAAACACGCATTTTAGCCTCCAACAGCAGTTTATAGGTCTAAACCTGCTTTGATCGTTGCTATGATACGAACCGAAACTAATTTCTGGAGACAGTTATGACCATAACAAGACGTAATCTGCTGGCAGGTGCCGGCGCTGGCGCGATCGCCATGGCAGCACCGCTTCGCAGTGCATGGGCTCAGTCCAAGGCTGAGTTTTCCTACAAATATGCGAATAACCTGCCCCTTACCCACCCCATGAACCTTCGCGCAAAGGAAATGGCCGATGCCATTCTGGCCGAAACCAATGGTCGCGTTGAAATTCGTATTTTCCCAAGCAGCCAGCTCGGTTCAGACACCGACATGCTGAGTCAGGTCCGTAATGGTGGTGTCGAATTTTTCACACTCTCAGGCCTGATTCTGGCCACACTGGTGCCCGCATCGTCCATTACCGGTATCGGTTTTGCCTTCAAAGACTACAGCGAGGTCTGGAAAGCACTGGATGGTGATCTGGGCGCGCATGTGCGTAAAGAAATTGGTAAAGCCAACCTGGTTGCTATGGACAAAATCTGGGATAACGGTTTCCGCCAGATCACCTCCTCGACCAAGCCAATCCAGACTGCGGATGATTTGAAAGGCTTCAAGATCCGCGTCCCTGTGTCACCACTGTGGACCTCGATGTTCAAAGCCTTTGATTCGGCGCCTGCTTCGATTAATTTCAACGAAGTCTACAGCGCACTGCAAACAAAAATCGTTGATGGTCAGGAAAATCCTTTGGCTATTATCGATACAGCCAAGCTCAACGAAGTGCAGAAATATTGCTCGATCACCAACCACATGTGGGATGGTTTCTGGTTCCTGGCCAATAAACGCGCCTGGGAAAAATTACCTGAAAACCTGCGCGGCATCGTCGCTAAAAACATCAACGCTGCGGGTATGAAAGAGCGTGCTGACGTTGAAGCAATGAATGCAGGTCTGCAAAAAGGTCTGACCGAAAAGGGCATGGTATTTAACAACACTACCCCTGAGTCATTCCGTAATCGTCTGCGTCAAGGTGGCTTTTACTCAGAGTGGAAAGGCAAACTGGGCGATGAAGCGTGGGTAATGCTTGAGCGCTACAGCGGCAATCTGGCCTGATCGGAGCTGAGTCAGCCAGTGCATGCCTGTTATAGATGCGCTGATTGACTCAACCGAATTACAAATATTCGGGTGTTCGCCTAAGCGTTCACCCGATATTTATTTAAGCATCACCGGTCACACGGATACTTGATGCAGATTTGAAGCGGGTAGTTTTTAAACTACCCTGGATGAAAGATGAAAGGCAAACACCATGACTACAGAAATCAACCAAGATGAGTTGAGCCCCGCAATTGCTGTTGGCGGTAATGCGCTGGTATCAAGGCTCATCAAGCCTCTGGAAATCGTCAGTGCGATGTTGCTGACGGTGATTGTCGTGATGCTGCTGGTTGGTGTGGTCTCACGTTATGTATTTTCCTTACCCATCATCTGGATTGATGAAGTTGTATCCATTTCATTTCTCTGGTTAGCGATGCTGGGTTCAGCGATCGCCATGCATCGTAATGAGCACCTGCGCCTGACGCTTTTTCTGCAGATGATGCCGCAGAAGATGCGTGATTTCGTGCATGCGGTGGCATTAGTCGCAATCGCTGCATTTTTACTTGCGCTCGTTCACCCAGCCATCGAGTACGCCCAAGATGAATGGTTTGTCACCTCACCTGCCCTGAATATTCCCAATAGTTTTCGTGTATCGGCGCTCGCCTTTGGCATTATTGGGATGCTTGCCGTGCTTGCAACCTATGCTGTGCAGACCGTCAGTAAAGCCAACTTGTTTGGAGCGGTTGTGCTGGTCGCTGTTGTGGCATGGCTTTGCTGGAAATTTTCAGCACAACTGTCTGACATCGGCCTCTATAACATTCTGATTTTCCTGGTCATCCTGGTCGCACTATGTCTGGTGGCGGGCGTGCCGATTGCGTTCTGTTTTGGTTTGGGAGCCATGTGTTATCTGGCGTTCTCCACTACAGTGCCGCTTATGGTGGTGATCGGCCGAATGGACGAAGGCATGTCCAGCCTGATTCTGGTCTCGGTACCAATTTTCGTATTACTTGGCTGTGTGCTGGATGCAACGGGCATGGGCAAGGCGATTGTTGATTTTCTCGCTTCCTTACTCGGTCATATCAAGGCCGGTATGTCTTATGTTTTGCTTGGATCATTATTTATCGTTTCAGGCATTTCAGGATCTAAAGTTTCCGACATGGCGACTATCGCTCCGGCCCTTTTTCCCGAAATGAAACGTCGTGGTCATAAACCACGCGAGATGATTGCGCTGCTGGCAACCGGAGCTGCGATGGCGGATACCGTACCGCCGAGCATTGTGCTGATTGTGCTGGGCTCTGTTGCGGGGGTATCGATCGCTGGCTTATTCCAAAGCGGTATCGTGATCGCGGGCGTGTTGTTGCTCGCGCTGGTCGCTCTGGCTCGCTGGAAAGCTCGCCATGAAAAAATGGATGACGTTAGCCGTCCAAAACTGAAAGTGATCTGGGGCACGTTACTGATTGCTGGCCCCGCGCTGGTACTGCCATTCCTGATCCGTAGTGCAGTGGGTGGTGGTGTGGCAACAGCAACTGAGGTATCAACCATCGCCGTGCTGTATGCCATGGTGATTGGTCAGGTTCTGTACGGTGGGATTGGCTGGAAAAAAGTGTATGCCATGCTGGTTGAAACAGCTGCGCTCAGTGGTGCCATCCTGCTGATACTGGGGACGGCCTCCTCGATGGCCTGGGCGATTACGCAAAGCGGTGTTGTGCAAAGCTTGTCGCAATTCCTCACTACGCTGCCCGGTGGTGTCACGGCCTTCATGTTGGTAACCATCCTGGTATTCCTGATCCTCGGCTGTTTGCTTGAAGGCTTGCCTGCGATTCTGATTTTGGCACCAATCATGTTCCCAATTGCCAAGAAACTGGGGATACATGACATTCATTACTCGATGGTGGTCGTTACCGCCATGAATATCGGCTTGATGATGCCACCAATCGGTGTGGGCTTCTATGTAGCTTGTCGTATCGGTGATGCCTCACCTGATGACGTGATGGGGGCTATATGGCCTTATATCATCGCGCTGATGGTTGGTTTGATTGCGATTGCGGCGGTGCCTTGGTTCTCTACTGTGGCGTTATAAAAAAAACGTAGTAGACGCAGTTGTCGGTTTAGCAGGATTAAAAAAATACCGCCTGAGCTAATCACTCTGGCGGTATTTTTTCTACAACATGACTTCAAAGTGTGCTGGACCACATCCGGAGAATAAGCAATTGGAGAATAAGCAATTACTTCTTGCGTACCGGTGGTAAATCCGTGCAATGACCTTCTGAAGCTTCTGCAGCCAAGCCGACTGACTCACCAAGGGTCGGATGCGGGTGAATCGTTTTACCGATATCCACTGAGTCCGCACCCATCTCGATCGCGAGTGCAACCTCGCTGATCAAATCACCGGCATGTGTGCCAACAATGCCACCACCGAGGATCTTATGAGTCGTGGCATCAAACAACAGTTTAGTGAAACCTTCGTCACGACCGTTCGCGATCGCACGACCAGAAGCGGCCCAAGGGAACAGGCCTTTTGTGATCTGCACGCCTTGTTTTTTAGCCTCATCTTCAGTCAGACCAACCCACGCTACCTCTGGATCCGTATAGGCAACGGAAGGAATCACGCGAGCATCAAAGAAGCTCTTCTGCCCGGCTGCGACTTCTGCTGCAACGTGCCCCTCATGAACCGCTTTGTGAGCCAACATCGGCTGACCGACAATATCGCCGATCGCAAAGATATTTGGCACGTTCGTACGCATCTGGCGATCGACTTCAATAAAACCACGATCGGTCACAATCACACCGGCTTTGTCTGCTGCGATTTTTTTACCGTTCGGTGTGCGACCAACAGCCTGTAATACGAGGTCATAACGCTGAGGCTCTTTGGGCGCGCCCTCACCTTCGAAGGTCACGTAGATACCATCCTTCTTGGCTACCGCAGCGACTGTTTTGGTTTTCAACATCAGATTATCAAAGCGCGGCGCATTCATTTTTTGCCAGACCTTGACCAGATCACGATCCGCACCCTGCATCAGACCGTCTTGCATTTCAACGACATCCAGGCGTGCGCCGAGCGCTGAGTAAACCGTACCCATTTCCAAACCAATAATGCCACCACCCACAATCAGCATTTTCTTTGGAATACTGCGCAACAGCAGTGCACCGGTTGAATCAACCACGCGGTCGTCTTCTGGCATAAAAGGCAGTTTCACTGACTGGCTGCCGGCTGCGATAATCGCCTGACCGAATTCAATCGTCTGCGTGCCCGTGTCGGTCTTGACCGTGAGGTGATTAGCACTGGCAAACTCGCCAAGACCTTGCACGACAGTGACTTTGCGGGCTTTGGCCATGCCTGCCAGACCACCGGTGAGCTTGCCGATCACACCGTCTTTAAAGGCGCGCAGCTTATCCAGATCAATTTTGGGTTTACCAAAAGAAATACCATGGTCTGCGAGCGCCTGTGCTTCTTCCATTACCGCAGCAGTATGCAGCAGTGCTTTGGAAGGTATGCAACCTACATTCAGGCAGACGCCGCCAAGTGTTGCGTAACGCTCGACCAGAATGACGTTCAGACCCAGATCGGCTGCGCGAAAGGCAGCTGAGTAACCGCCAGGACCTGCGCCGAGGACTAAGAGGTCACATTTGGTATCGACTTTACCAGCATAGGCTGCGACTTTAGGTGCGACGACTGCTGGAGCTGGGGTTGACGAAGTGGCGATAGCTGGAGTCGAAGATGCTGCGGTCGTTGCTGCAACAGCGGGAGTGGCAACAACTGGAGCAGAGGTTGCTGCTGAAGCAGTCGCAGATGACCCATTGGCCGCGGCATCGACCTGCAAAATCACAGAGCCTTGCTTGACTTTGTCGCCGACCTTAACAGCGATTGATTTAACGACACCCGCGTGTGAGGAGGGAATCTCCATGGAAGATTTGTCTGACTCAACCGTGATTAGACTCTGCTCAGCTTTGACTGTGTCACCAACCGCGACCAGGACCTCGATCACATCGACCGAGTCAAAATCACCGATGTCAGGGATTTGAATATCAACAATATTACTCATGACGATCCCTTACAGTGCGATGCGACGGAAATCCGCCAGCAGGCTGCCAAGATAGGCATTGAAACGTGCTGCTGCAGCACCGTCGATGACCCGATGGTCATAGGACAGAGACAATGGCAAGGTCAGCTGAGGCACGAACTGTTTACCATCCCACACTGGTTTCATGACAGAGCGTGACACACCAAGAATAGCGAGCTCAGGAGCATTGATGATCGGGGTAAAGTTAGTGCCGCCGATGCCACCGAGTGAGGAAATTGAAAAGCATCCGCCCTGCATTTCACCGGGGGACAATTTACCGTCACGCGCTTTTTTAGCAAGCTCACTACTTTCGGTTGCCAACTCGAGGATGCCTTTTTTATCAGCATCACGAATCACGGGAACAACCAAACCATTAGGTGTGTCGGCTGCAAAACCAATGTTGTAGTAGTGCTTCAGAACGAGATTGTCACCATCAAGCGAGGCATTGAACTCCGGAAACTTTTTCAGTGCCGCAACGCAGGCTTTGATCAGGAAAGCCAGCATCGTGACTTTGACACCGGACTTTTCGTTTTCCTTGTTCAAGGTCACACGCAGTGCCTCGAGTCCGGTGATATCCGCTTCATCGTTATTCGTGACGTGCGGGATCATGACCCAGTTGCGATGCAAGTTGGCACCGGAGATTTTTTTGATGCGCGATAAAGGCTTAGGAGTGACGTCACCAAACTTGGTGAAATCAACCTTTGGCCAGGGCAACAGATCGATACCACCACCAAGTGCTGTCCCCGCAGCAGCGGCTGCAGTCCCTGCACCACCAGCCAGTGCTTGTTTGACAAAATTCTGGACGTCTTCCTGGACAATGCGGCTTTTGGGGCCTGTGCCGGTTACACGGGTCAGATCAACACCTAATTCACGCGCAAATTTACGCACTGAGGGTGAAGCGTGTGGCAGGCCTGCCGTTGAGACAGGCATTTCGAGTTTGCCTGCTGTTGGCGCTTGAACCACAGCAGCTGCCACGGATGCCGCAGCAACGGGGGCTGGAGCGGGCGTAGGTGCAGCGGGCGCAGGTGCAGCGGCAGCGGGGGTAGCAGGTGCAGGTGAAGGTGCTGGTACAGATGCAGCAGGTGCGGCAGTGGTTGCAGCAGGAGCCCCAGCAGCCGAAGCCTCAACAGACAGCACAACGCTGCCTTGCTTGACCTTGTCACCAACTTTGACTGCGATCGATTTCACTACACCGCCCTGGGAGGCGGGAATTTCCATCGAAGCTTTATCTGACTCTACCGTTATCAGGCTCTGTTCAGCTTTGACGGTGTCACCGACCTTAACCAGAATTTCAATGACTTCGACAGACTCAAAGTCACCGATATCAGGTATCTGAATAGCAATAATATCGCTCATAGTTATTCTCTCTCTCAAGCGTACTGAGGATTGGATTTGTTAGGATCGATGCCATATTTTTTGATGGCCTCAGCTACCTTAGCAACAGGGATACTGCCCTCGTCTGCCAAGGCACGCAGCGTAGCCAACACAACATAGTGGCGATCCACTTCAAAATGCTCACGCAATTTCGAACGGAAATCGGAACGACCAAATCCGTCAGTACCCAGTACTTTAAAATCACGACCACGAGGTATGAACTGTCTGATCTGATCAGAAAATAATTTCATGTAATCGGTCGACGCGATGATCGGGCCTTCAGTTTTGGCTAACTGCGCCGTGACGTAAGGCACTTGAGCTTTGGCGGTTGGATGCAATAAATTATGACGTTCGCAATCCAGACCTTCGCGACGCAATTCTGTAAAGCTGGTGATACTCCAGATATCAGAGGAAACGCCCCAGTCTTTTTCCAGCAGCTCAGCTCCCGCCATCACTTCACGCAAGATCGTGCCCGAACCCATCAACTGAGCACGAAGTTTTGACTTACCACCCTTTTTGAGGCGGTACATGCCTTTGATGATGCCTTCTTCGTCACCCTTGGTCAGACCTGGCTGCGCGTAATTTTCGTTCATCACTGTCAGGTAGTAATAAACGTTCTCCTGATCCTCGACCATGCGTTTCAAACCATGCTGAATGATGACAGCGAGTTCGTGCGCAAAGGTTGGATCGTAGGAAACACAATTCGGGATGGTTGAGGAGAAAATATGGCTATGGCCGTCTTCGTGTTGCAGACCTTCACCGTTAAGCGTTGTACGTCCTGCCGTACCACCGAGCAGGAAACCACGTGCCTGCATATCACCTGCTGCCCAGGCCAGATCACCAATACGCTGGAAACCGAACATGGAGTAGTAGATGAAAAACGGGATCATGATCCGGTTATTCGTCGAATAAGAAGTCGCCGCAGCAATCCACGAACTAAAGGCGCCAGCTTCGTTAATGCCTTCCTGGAGTAATTGTCCATCTGCAGATTCACGGTAATACATTACCTGGTCTTTATCGACCGGAGTATATTTCTGGCCTTCTGGTGCATAAATACCGATCTGGCGGAACAAACCCTCCATACCAAAAGTACGGGACTCGTCAGCCAGGATTGGTACTACGCGCGGACCGATATCCTTATCGCGCAAAATCTGATTCAACACGCGGACAAAGGCTTGCGTCGTTGAAATTTCGCGACCCTCAACAGTCGGCTCAAGCACTGGACGGAACACCTCCAGTGAAGGCGCTTTGAGTTTTTCGTCTGCATGCGTGCGACGTTTTGGCAAATAACCGCCAAGCGCTTTGCGCCGCTCATGCAGGTACAACATTTCCGGCGAGTCTTCGGCAGGCTTGAAATAAGGAATTTTTTCCAGCTGATCATCAGGGACAGGAATGCCGAAACGATCACGGAACTCACGAATGGTATCGGTGTCGAGTTTTTTCTGTTGATGGGATGGGTTTTTGGCCTGTACAGCATCGCCAACGCCATAACCTTTGATGGTCTTGGCAAGAATGACTGTTGGCTGGCCCGTGTGTTGCGTCGCTGCAGAAAATGCTGCGTAAACTTTGTAGGGGTCATGACCACCACGATTCAGACGCCAGATATCATCATCGCTCATGCGAGAAACCATCTCGAGCAATTTCGGATGCTTGCCAAAAAAGTGATCGCGAACAAACTTGCCATCATTAGCCTTGTAGGCCTGGTACTCACCATCAACGGTTTCTTCCATGATCTTGCGCAGGATACCTTCCTTGTCACTCGCAAGCAGTGGATCCCAGTAACCGCCCCAGATCAGTTTGATGACATTCCAGCCACTGCCACGGAAATCGCCTTCGAGTTCCTGAATGATTTTGCCGTTACCACGCACTGGTCCATCCAGACGCTGCAAATTGCAGTTAATTACAAAAATCAGGTTGTCGAGTTTTTCGCGTGAGGCAAGACTAATCGCACCGAGTGACTCGGGCTCGTCCATCTCTCCATCACCGCAGAATACCCAGACCTTACGCTGGCTCGTATCTGCAATGCCGCGTGCGTGGAGGTATTTCAGAAAGCGCGCCTGATAGATGGCCATCAGTGGGCCCAGACCCATCGAAACAGTTGGGAACTGCCAAAACTCAGGCATGAGTTTTGGGTGTGGGTAAGATGACAGACCCTTGCCACCGACTTCCTGACGGAAATGATTTAACTGGTCTTCAGTTAAACGGCCTTCAAGATAGGCACGGCCATAGACGCCTGGTGAGGAGTGACCTTGGAAGTACACCAGATCACCGCCACGCTCTGGTGTGTCGGCATGCCAGAAATGATTTTGACCACATCCAATAATCGTTGCCAGTGAAGCGAACGAGGCGATGTGTCCGCCCAGATCACCGCCGTCAGGAGGATTGTGTTTGTTGGCTTTCACAACCATCGCCATTGCGTTCCAGCGAATGTAGCTGCGAATGCGCGCTTCGAGTTCCTGATTACCAGGATGCACAGGTTCGAGTCCTGCTGGGATCGTATTCTGATACGCCGTATTTGGCGAAAAAGGAATATGCGCGCCAGAGCGGCGAGCCAGATCAGTTAAGCGCTCCAAAAGATAATGCGCACGGTCAGGACCCTCACGATCCAGGACTGCAGCAAGTGCATCTAGCCACTCTTGGGTTTCTAAATTGTCTTCGTCATTTGCGGCGTTGAATGCGGCAGCTTGTGGTGCCATAGCAATCTCCTGAGTCTGTAAGCTGGCTGGTATGTAAGCCTACTTGTTTTTCGGTATTTTGCGCATTCTATGTACATATGGATTACCCGACAAGTAAAATTTCACTTTACGGTATTGAATTTCATATAGTGAAAAATTTAAAGTCCATATAACGTCTAAAATGAGACACATGTGGAAAACCCGAATGTTGACACCTCCAAAATCAGTGATCGCAACGCCGTTTCACGACCATGCACGCCTGCGTCGTCGCAGATGGTATTGGTTAACGCCGATGCTCGTGCTGGTGCTCTATGCCTGCGTCATGGGAGTGTTTTTCTGGCTGCAGCGTATCCATGATGGCAGCGTCATGTTCGTCACCATCGATCAGGAGGTCAGACAGAACCGTTTAATCGGTGTTGTGCTGGCGCTCTCTGTGGTGATTGTGATTGCACTGCTGATGCTTTGGCGCTACACCCGCTACCGGTCCGAAGCCGAAGCTGCACTGATCGCCGAAACAGGTTTCAGGCGCGCGATGGAGAACTCCATGTCAACCGGTATGCGCGTACTCGATCTGGAAGGACGCATTGCTTATGTCAATCCAGCGTTCTGCAGGATGATTGGCTGGAACGAAGCGGACCTGATCGGACGAATGCCGCCATTTCCATACTGGGTACCAGGCAGACATGAATCACACCAGCAAACTCTGGATAACGTTCTGACGGGCAAAACACCCAGCAGCGGTCTGGAGCTCGAAGCGCAGAGGCGCGATGGCTCACGTTTCAACGCGCGCATGTATGTATCGCCTTTGCGGGATTTGAACGGCACGCAGATCGGCTGGATGACCTCCATGACCGATATCACTGAGCCTAAGCGCATCCGCGAAGCGTTGACTGCGGCGCATGAGCGCTTCATGACGGTGCTCGAAGGACTTGATGACGCGATCTCGGTCACAGCGGATACTAATGAAGGACTTGAGCTTTTATTTGCTAATCGTACTTACCGGAGATTTTTCGGCGCCCAGACCAACGGCCACGACGAGTTGCTGGCCGGACGACGCGGCCGTTATACCGATGAATCGGTAGAGATTTATTCTGCCTCAGTCCAAAGATGGTTTGAAGTCCAGCACCGCATGCTTGCGTGGACCGATGG
>Ga0208105_1000680_pt1 | contig 10863 bp, 9 predicted proteins | sample CryBogCBE16Jul07_FD_184574 | JGI IMG/M metagenome (GOLD analysis project Ga0208105, IMG submission 184574) | Freshwater microbial communities from Crystal Bog, Wisconsin, USA - CBE16Jul07 (SPAdes) | ecosystem: Environmental > Aquatic > Freshwater > Lake | place: Crystal Bog, Wisconsin, USA... | reverse complement strand
GTGAAGGATTTGAACCTTCGAAGGCAGAGCCGGGGGATTTACAGTCCCCTCCCATTGGCCGCTCGGGCAACCCGCCAGGGTCAATCTGCAGCCTGCGAAGATTACAGCACAGCGTAATGGCGGCGCGAATCCCGCTTTTTGACGCTTAGGTAGAGGTAGTTAAAGTCGAGATTGAGACTTTCCCGCTCTTGGCTCGAGTGCCTCGTAACGCCCGGGAAATAAATAATGCCTATTATTGCGCCACAACCTTCTCCCAATCGATGGGGGATCCCTCAGGAGGAAATATCTTGAAGAAGACAATCAAGCTAGTAACACTACTTGCTGCAGCAACACTCGTTGCTGGCGTAGCTGTTGCACCAGCATCCAATGCTGCAAAGATCAAAGCATGCGTAGTCCTCGATACTGGCGGAGTGGATGATCACTCATTCAACGCTGGTTCATGGGCAGGCGCACAGGCTGCATCAAACGTTGCTGATGTTTCATACCTTCCATCATCATCAGCTGCAGATTACGCACCAAATATCAAGAAGTTCATTGATCAGAAGTGTGCGATCATCATTGGTGTCGGCTTCTCAATCAGCTCAGAAATCGTCAAGGCCGGTAAGGCAAATCCAAAGATCAAGTTTGCTGTAGTCGATGACACAGCACTCGATTGCAACGCTGACTTCTCAGTATGTAACCCAGTTGCAAACGTTAAGGGTCTTACCTTTGCAACAAATGAAGCTGCCTTCCAGGCTGGCTACCTTGCTGCTGGTTACTCAAAGACTGGCATCGTTGCAACATACGGTGGAGCTCCATACCCAACAGTGACTATCTTCATGGATGGCTTCGCTAAGGGTGTTGCTTACTACAACAAGGTTAAGGGCAAGAACGTAAAGGTTCTCGGATGGGATCCTGCAAAGCCTTCAGCCGGAACATTCGTTGGCGACTTCTCAAGCACTAACAAGGCTCTTCAGCTCTCACAGGGCTTTGAGCAACAGGGTGCAGATGTGATCATGCCTGTAGCTGGTGGCCTCGGTGCTGCAACTGCTGGTCAGTCACTCAAGAGCGGCAAGTCAGTAACAATCTGGGTAGATACCGATGGTTACTACTCAGCTCCACAGTTCGGATCAGTTCTTCTAACAACAGTTGCAAAGGGTCTCTCAGCAGCTGTGAAGTCAGCCATCACAGATGCTGCAAAGGGCACATTCACAAATGCTGCATATGTCGGAACATTGGCAAATAAGGGCGTTTCAATGGCACCACTTCACGACTTCTCTTCAAAGGTCTCATCTCGTCTACAACTCGAGGTTAAGGTCATTGGCGAAAAGATCGCAAACGGATCACTTTCAGCTAAGTAATTAGTTAAAGACCGTATCGAATACGGGGACCTCTCACGAGGTCCCCGTATTTTTTTTCTCACAATGCGATTATGATTCAGATAATGATTTAGCGTGCGTCTCTCGCACATTCAAAGATGAAGGGCTGATACGTGTCTCTCGAACTCAAAGGCATCACGAAGAGTTTCGGTTCACTTGTCGCTAATGATGCTATCGACCTCTCTGTAGGTGATGGTGAGATCCTTGCGATCTTGGGCGAAAATGGTGCCGGCAAATCTACTTTGATGAATATCGTCTACGGATTACTCCAGCCTGATTCTGGTGAGATCCGCGTTAATGGTTCGGTCGTATCAATCAATGAACCAAGCGATGCGCTTGCCGCTGGGATTGGCATGGTCCACCAGCACTTTATGTTGATCCCGGTCTTTACTGTTCTTGAAAATATCGTATTGGGCCACGAAGCTACCTCGAAGATCGGCAAGCTCAACCTCGAACAAGCCCGCGCGAAACTACTTTCGCTCGCAAAAGAATTTGGATTTGAGATCGATCCTGACGCTCTGGTCGAAGATCTCCCTGTTGGCGTACAACAGCGGGTCGAGATCCTTAAGGCCCTTATGTACGACGCAAAGATTTTGATTCTGGATGAGCCAACTGCGGTGCTCACTCCGCAAGAGACTGATGAACTTCTCGAAGTTGTAAAACGCCTCCGCGATCAAGGAACTTCAATTATCTTTATCTCGCACAAGCTCCGCGAGGTAAAGGCGATCGCCAATCGAATTAGCGTGATTCGCCGTGGCAAGGTCGTTGGTAGTGCAGATCCTTCAGCCTCGCAAGAAGAGCTCGCCTCACTCATGGTTGGTCGCTCCGTGAATCTCGCACCGGATAAGACGCCACATGCAGTCCATGATGTCGTTCTCAAAGTTGATGGCTTAACTATCTCTGATTCGACTGGTCGCGCACTTGTTAAAGATGTTTCGTTCGACCTTCGAGGTGGAGAAGTTCTTGCAGTTGCCGGAGTTCAAGGCAACGGTCAATCCGAGCTCGCGCAAGCGATCATTAACCTTGAGGACCATGTCCAAGGTTCCATACTCCTTGGCGGTAAAGAGATCGTGGGCCTCTCTGTTCATGACTCGCTCCACGAAGGCATCGCCTTTGTTCCAGAGTCGCGCGAAGATGATGGACTTATTGGTTCCTTTTCTATTGCCGATAATCTGATCTTAGATACTCATCGCGAACGGCCATTTGCTAAAGGAATCTCACTCTCCCCTAGAGCTGTCGCTGCTGATGCAGAGCTGAAAGCGAAAGAGTTCGATATTCGAGCCCAATCGACAAAGGATCCAGCATCCTCGCTTTCAGGCGGTAATAAGCAGAAGGTTGTTCTTGCTCGCGAACTCTCTCGCCCAGTAAAGCTTCTCGTTGCTTCTCAACCCACGCGTGGCCTCGATGTTGGTTCGATCGAATTCGTCCATGAGCGCATCTTGGCTGAGCGCGATGCTGGTCGCGCCGTACTCCTCTTCAGTACTGAACTCGATGAAGTACTCGCGCTAGCAGATCGCATTGCGGTGATGTATGCCGGCAAGATCTTGGCGATTGTCGATTCGAACGTTAGCCGAGAAAAACTTGGTCTACTGATGGCAGGAGTTGCATCGTGAAAAAATTCTTAGATCGCATACTCGGATCTGCCCTACTACCTGCACTCTCATTCCTTCTTGCATTCATCATCTCCGGCTTTGTTATCGCCTTCTCAGATTCCAAGGTTCTCAAGCTCGTTAGCTCTCCCGGAAAGTTCATCACGACCGCACTTTCAACGGTTGGGAATGCGTACCTCGCACTTTTCCAAGGATCTATCTACGACCCAAATCTTGCACATGGCCACGGCTTCCTTCAGGGGCTCTATCCCCTCTCGGAAACAATCGTTACCGCAACGCCTCTCATTCTCACTGGGCTTGCAGTAGCACTCGCCTTTCAAGCTGGTCTATTCAATATCGGTGCACAGGGCCAATTTATCTTCGGTGCAATTGCCGCCTCATACGTCGGATTCCATTACTCCTTCACTCCAGTACTCCACGTAACGCTCGCTATCCTCGCTGGCGTTATCTCCGCAGCGATCTGGGGTGGAATTGTCGGCCTCTTGAAGGCCAGAACTGGTGCGCACGAAGTCATCGTGACAATCATGATGAACTACATCGCTGGCTTCTTTATTCTCTGGATTCTTAAGACCACAAAGTTCTTACGTCATGGACGTATCGATCCAATCGCTCCAGAGGTCGCGCCAAGTGCACAACTTCCACACCTCGCTGGTGCCAACTTCAGATTGCATGCCGGAATCTTGATCGCTTTACTAGCCGCCTACTTTGTTTGGTGGTTGCTCAATCGCACGACAATTGGCTTCCAATTCCGCGCCGTTGGTGCAAATGCCTCAGCTGCCAAGACTGCGGGTATCTCCGTTGGTTACGCGACCATCGCGACCATGGCGCTCTGTGGTGCACTCGCTGGTTTAGGTGGCGCAGTCCATGTTCTCGGCAGTGAGTATGCACTGACCGCTGATATTGCAGGTAACTTCGGATTTGATGCAATCACGGTTGCACTCCTTGGTCGAGCAAAACCACTTGGCACAGTACTCGCAGCTCTCCTGTTCGGAGCGCTTCGCACAGGTGGTCGCACTATGCAATCAAATACCACGACCCCACTCGATATTGTGCTCGTGATTCAAGCGCTCATCGTTCTCTTCATTGCAGCTCCTACCTTGGTTCGCTACATCTTCAGAATTAAGAACCTTAAAACCCAAGAAGCAATGGCGTCGAAGGGATGGAACGGATAATGAAAACAATGACCGCAGTTCAACGCCGCCAATTTCGACTTCTTGTTGCACTCTTTATCCTTGCACTTCTTGAGCTCTATGCCTTTGGTCTTGGAAATAAAGCGAACGCCCCAACGACCTTCGGCTTCACTCTCGGCAACGAATGGGTTCTCATCCATAAATGGGTCATTGGATCTCAAACGGGTGCATACCTCTTCTCTGCCCTAGCTACGATTGGATCAGCGCTCGGTATCTTCTTGGTGCGCACGAAGAAGAACCCGGCGATTGGCACTGCACTCTCCACACTCTCACTCCTTGTTAGCTTCCTTTGCTGGGCAGCAGCTGGAAAATTCATCCCGCTCACCGGCATGCTTCAAGGCACTCTTCTCCTCGCCGTTCCACTGGTCTTTGGATCAATGTCTGGACTTATCTGCGAAAGGTCAGGTGTCATCAATATCGCTATCGAGGGTCAATTACTCGCTGGGGCTTTTGCCTCTGGTGTCGTAGCGAGCCTTACCCATAAGACTTCGTGGGGGCTACTTGTTGCGCCACTCGCAGGTGCGTTGATCTCATTGTTGCTAGCAACCTTTGCAATTAAGTTCTCAGTTGACCAAGTCATTCTAGGCTTTGTGCTCAATGTTCTTGTTATCGGCCTCACCGACTTCCTTTACAAGAAGTTGTTGATCCCTTATCAATCAACCTGGAACTCAGGACCATCGTTCTCTCACCTAGAAATTCCAGTGCTGGGCAAGTTGCCAATTATTGGGCCAATCTTTTTCAACCAGACGATCATCGTCTACCTTATGTATCTCATCGTCGGTCTGATCACCTTCTCGCTCTTTAAGACTAAGTGGGGGCTACGCACTCGCGCGGTTGGCGAACATCCAACAGCGGCAGATAGTGTCGGCATCGATGTCAATAAGCTCCGCTTCCGGAATGTTGTGATCGCCGGTCTCGTCTCAGGACTCGGCGGTGCTTACTTCACCATTGGCTCTGTCGGTAGTTTCAGCAAAGAGATGACTGCCGGAGCAGGTTTTATCGCACTCGCGGCGCTGATCTTCGGTAAGTGGACACCGATGGGAGCAGTTAGTGCGGCGCTCTTATTTGGATTTGCCGATAATTTGCAGGGCACGCTCTCAATCATCGGAGTATCGATTCCATCTGAATTTATGTTGATGCTTCCTTATATTGCGACGATCATTGCCGTATCGGGACTGGTTGGTCGCGTTCGCGCTCCAAAGGCAGATGGCATCCATTACAGCCGTGGAGGCTCACACTAATGAGTGAGATCAATTGGGAGCTTCTCCATACTGAGGCAAAGGCGATCATGAAGAAGGCATATGCGCCTTATTCAAAGTTTCCAGTTGGAGTCGCAGCGCTTGTATCAGATGGACGAATTGTGACGGGCTGCAATGTTGAGAACGCTTCATATGGGCTCGGTCTATGTGCTGAATGCGGGTTGGTCTCGAATCTCACCGCGACAGGTGGCGGGCGCTTAATCGCAGCAGTCTGCGTTGATAGCCAAGGAAATTACCTCTCACCATGTGGCCGTTGCCGCCAACTTCTCTTCGAGCATGGCGGAAATGAACTCCTCTTCATGACTCCTGAAGGCCCTACCCCAATGTCAACGATGCTGCCTTGGGCTTTTGGACCAGATAACCTCACCTCATGAGTGAGAAATTTGCAGCCGTTGAGATCATTAGCGCAAAGCGTGATCGCAACGAGTTAACCGATCCTCAGATTGATTGGGTAATCGATGCCTACACACGTGGTGTCGTTGCTGACGAACAGATGTCCGCGCTCTTAATGGCGATCTTGCTCAACGGAATGAACTCTCGTGAGATCTCTCGCTGGACTGATGCGATGATCAACTCTGGTGAGCGAATGAATTGGTCGAAGGTTTCACGACCAACAGTTGATAAACATTCAACTGGTGGAGTCGGTGACAAGATCACGCTTCCGCTTGCACCACTTGTAGCGGCCTGCGGCGGCGCAGTTCCTCAATTATCAGGACGCGGTCTCGGCCACACCGGTGGAACTCTCGACAAACTTGAATCGATCCCGGGTTGGCGCGCATCACTCTCAAACGACGAGATGCTTAAAGTTCTTCAAGATGTGGGAGCGGTTATCTGCGCAGCCGGAGCTGGTTTAGCCCCTGCCGATAAGAAGCTCTATGCACTTCGCGATGTGACATCTACTGTTGAAGCGATTCCGCTTATTGCATCGAGCATTATGAGTAAGAAGATCGCCGAAGGTACCTCTGCGTTAGTTCTTGATGTAAAGACCGGTAGCGGAGCATTTATGAGCGATCCACTTGAGGCTCGTGAACTTGCCAAGGTAATGGTTGAACTTGGAACTCGAGCTGGCGTTAAGACCACTGCACTTATTACCGCGATGGATGTTCCACTCGGACTCACTGCCGGAAATGCTCTTGAAGTTCGTGAATCAGTTGAAGTCCTTGCCGGCGGTGGACCATCAGATGTCGTTGAACTGACCTTGATTCTTGCGCGCGAGATGCTCGAGGCCGCAAAGATCACACCACTCATGGATCCTGCCGATGCACTCAAAAATGGTGCCGCAATGGACCATTGGCGCCGGATGATCTCTGCCCAAGGCGGAGACCCTGATGCGGATCTGCCGGTGGCGAAGGAGCAACATATTGTTACCGCTGATAGCAGTGGTGAACTTATCGCCATGGATGCCATGAAGGTCGGTATAGCCGCTTGGCGCTTAGGCGCAGGCCGTTCTCGCCAAGGTGAAGCAGTCCAAGCCGGTGCGGGTATCGAAATGCATGCGAAGCCCGGTGATCAGGTCACCGCAGGCCAGCCACTCTTCACTCTTCACACCGATGAACCAGCGCGCTTCGAACGTGCACTAGAAATTCTCCAGGGATCCACAAAGATTTCAGCAACAGGTGAGAAGGTAGAACGTCTTCCGCTCATCATCGAACGAATCGAAGGTTGATATGACTCTCACGGCAAAGCCCACTCGGGATCAAATTAAGCGCGTGCCAAAGGCGCTCCTACACGATCATCTCGATGGCGGATTACGTCCACAGACCATCATCGATCTCGCAGCCGAGATTAACTATCAACTACCTTCGACAGATGCAGAAGAGTTAGCTGATTGGTTTGAAGATTCATGTAACTCGGGTTCACTTGAAAAATATCTCGTAACATTCGATCACACGATCGCAGTTATGCAGACCCGTGAAGCAATCATTCGCGTCGCCCGTGAATGTGTCATTGATCTTGCTCGTGATGGAGTTGTCTACGCAGAAGTTCGTGGTGCACCAGAACTCTTCACTAAAAAAGGGCTTACCCTCGACCAAGTTATTGAGGCAACAACTGAGGGATTCCGACTTGGCATGGCAGATGCAAAGGCAGAAGGCTTCACCATTCGCGTTGTTCAACTGCTCTGCGCACTTCGCCAAAATGATTTTGCTAATGAGGTAGCACGTAAAGTTGTTCAGTTCCGAGACCAAGGCGTCGTTGGATTCGATATCGCTGGGCCAGAAGATGGCTTCCCGCCATCTGATTATCTCGAAGCATTCAATTATCTCCGTGAAGAGAATGCCCACTTCACTATTCACGCCGGTGAGGCCTTTGGGCTCCCCTCCATCTGGCAGGCGATTCAGATGTGTGGCACTGAGCGTTTAGGCCATGGCGTTCGCATCGTCGACGATATCGATCTCAGCGGTGGCGAGCCAAAGCTAGGACTTCTTTCTTCATATGTTCGCGATCGTCGCATTCCACTGGAACTCTGCCCAACCTCAAACCTTCAGACCGGAGCCGCGAAAGATATTCACTCACACCCGATCGGACTCCTCGAGAAACTCCGTTTCCGGGTCACGCTCAATACTGATAATCGCCTCATGAGCCGAACATCTATGAGCCATGAGATGAACCAGGTCGTCGATGCCTTTGATTGGACCTTTGAAGACCTTCAGCGCGTGACGGTGAATGCCTTAAAGAGCGCATTTATTCCCTTTGAGGAGCGCTTGGCTATCATCGAAAATATCGTCAAGCCTGCCTACGCAAAGATCGCAGCTGAATAAAGTTTCGGGTTAAGCCCCGAAGCGCGCGATGTACTCGTCGAGCATTGCAGCAGTTGCACTTGCTCCTGAGCGATCAACGCCAGCATCCATAAATTCAAGCAACATATCGAGATTTTTTACGCCGCCTGCGCTCTTTACCTTCATCTTCGGCGATACTGATGCGCGCATAAGTTTCACATCTTCAAGGAGCGCTCCAGTTGGAGCAAAGCCAGTCGATGTCTTCACATAATGTGCACCGGCCTCTTCTGAGAGGTGGCAAGCTTTCACGATCTCTTCTTTGGTGAGGTAGGCATTCTCCAAAATAACCTTCACTGGATATCCCGCTGCCGCTTTTACTACCGCAGCAATCTCATCACGAACTTCGTCATACATCCCAGATTTCATGTAACCAATATTGATCACCATATCGATCTCAACAGCACCTTCTTCAACAGCGAGCGCAGTCTCGAAGACCTTCACCTTTGTTGATGAGGAGCCGTGAGGAAAGCCAACAACGGTGCCAACAAGAACGTCACTACCTTTGAGTTGTTCCGCAACAAGGGCGACATCCGCTGGCCGACAACAGATCGATGCGACGTGATATTTCTTCGCCATCTCACATCCCGCGATAACTTCGGCAATCGTCATCTCCGGCTTTAAGAGTGCGGAATCGATCGTCTTAGCGACTTGTGCGAGTGTGTATTTGCTGGTCTCCATTTCTTCAATCTAGCCGTAACTCAGAGGGCAAGCCAATTTATTGTCACTGGCGTTAGACTGCGGCAATGACCACACAACGGGGCGCGGCCGATTCAGGGCGACTAGAACTCAATGGCATCAACATCATCTCTGAGTCAGAGCGCGGCGGCACTGCCCGCTCACTCTTCTGGCCGTGGGCAGCAGGCAATGTCAGCCTCTTAGCCCTCTCCTACGGCTCCTTCTTCCTCGGCTTTGGGATCTCCTTCTGGCAGGCAACTCTCGCGGCGATCATCGGAACGGTCGGTTCATTCTTAGTAGTGGCGATCTCCTCCCTCGCAGGTAAGCGCTCAAACGCCCCAACCATGACCCTCTCTCGGGCTGCCTTTGGTGTGAAGGGCAATCGCCTTCCGGGTCTGCTCTCCTACCTCACCTTTGTCGGATGGGAGACGATTCTGGTCTCACTCGCAACGCTTGCGACTCAGACCGTGCTCGCCCGTGTCGGCCATATCAACCACAATCTCGCCGGAGTTATTGGTTTTCTCTTTGCCGCTGGCCTAACAATCTTCGGTGGAGTTCTCGGATTTCAGATGATTATGAAGATTCAACGGTGGCTCACGAGTGCAACCATCGTTCTGACAATTGGGTATATCGCCCTAACCGTTTCAAAGATCTCGTGGCATAGCGTGAGCTCCATTAAATCCGGAAATATTCAAGGATTTGTTGGGGCGATCATCTTTGGAATTACTGGAATTGGGCTGGGCTGGGTTAATTCAGCGGCGGATTATTCACGATACCTACCGCGCAAGACCTCAAGCAAAGGTGTTGTGACCTGGACTGTCTTCGGAGCATCAATCGTTCCAGTAGTACTTGTTATTTATGGATCACTGCTCGCAGGTAGTTCTAAATCATTGAGTGATGCAATTGCTGGCGATCCGATTGGTGCTCTCACAAAAGAACTTCCTACTTGGTACCTCATTCCCTTTGCCATCGTTGCTGTTCTCGGTCTAGTTGGTGGCGCCATTCTCGATCTCTATTCATCGGGAATCACTCTCGTTTCGATTGGGTTGCCTGTTAAGCGCCACGTTGCTGCCGGTATTGACGGAACAATCATGGCGATCGGAACGATCTATATTGTCTGGATCTCCAAGAACTTCTTCCTGCCATTCCAAGGCTTCATCATCACACTCGGAGTTCCGGTCGCAGTGTGGTCTGCGATCTTTGTTGCCGATGTAGTTATGCGCAAGCGCGATTACAACGAAGTAGATCTCTTCACGAACTCAGGACGTTATGGTGCTTATAACCTGCGTAGCATTGGACTCGTTATTGTTGGTTCGATTATTGGTTGGGGCTTCGTCACCAACACCATGGCATCCTGGCTCTCGTGGCAGGGCTATTTCATGGGTGCAATCGGCGGAAAAACCGGTCCATGGGCCTTCGCAAACGTCGGAATCATCTTCGCTCTCATCGTAGGATTCGTAGGACACATCGCCCTTTCACGCAAAGCAATTCGCACTCAGGAGGCACAGTAAATGGCAGCTGATTCCAGCTTCGATATCGTCTCAAAGATCGATGAGATGGAAGTAGATAACGCCTTTAACCAGGCCGAGCGCGAGATCGATACCCGCTTTGATTTTAAAAATACCGGAACGAAGCTCGAAAAGAGCACGGGCAAGATCAATATTGAGGCTGATACTGAAGAGAAGGCGAAGGCCGCCTTGGAAGTACTCAAGGATAAATTGGTCAAGCGTGGCGTCTCACTCAAGCACCTCGATGCTGGTGCTCCACAGCTCAGCGGTAAGACCTACAAAATTGCCTGCACCTTAAAAGAAGGTATCTCAACCGAGAATGCGAAGAAGATTGCCAAACTACTTCGCGATGAAGGACCAAAGTCTCTCAAGACTCAGATCCAAGGTGATGAACTTCGTGTCACGAGCAAGAGCCGTGATGATCTCCAAACTGCAATCGCCATGGTGAAAGATCATCCGTGGGAGTTTGCAGTTCAATTTACTAAC
>Ga0208105_1000677_pt1 | contig 10880 bp, 16 predicted proteins | sample CryBogCBE16Jul07_FD_184574 | JGI IMG/M metagenome (GOLD analysis project Ga0208105, IMG submission 184574) | Freshwater microbial communities from Crystal Bog, Wisconsin, USA - CBE16Jul07 (SPAdes) | ecosystem: Environmental > Aquatic > Freshwater > Lake | place: Crystal Bog, Wisconsin, USA... | reverse complement strand
GTAGTAGAAATAGACGAGGCGACGTTAGACAAGTTTGGCCAGTGGCCGATGTCCAGAGCAGTATTAAGCGAAGGTTTGGAAAAAGCATTTAATAATGGAGCTCAATTAGTTGTTATGCCTATTCTATTTTCAGAGAAAGATAGGTTAGGCGGTGATACTATATTTAATATGACTTTGCAAAAGTTTCCAGTCATAACTGCACAGTCAGCATCACAAAAAGGCAAAGGCAATCCAGTACCGAGAGGTTTAGCTACTATAGGTGACGGGTTAGGAGATTGGTTGTATACATATCCTGCTGCAATAGGCCCGACAAAAGAAATAGGACAGTCATCTGCAGGTGTTGGTATGCTACTAACTGCACCGGAGCTTGACGGCGTTGTTCGTAGATTACCATTAGTAGTAAAGGTTAAGGGAGAGGTTTACCCTACAATACCGTTAGAAGCTCTAAGGCTATTCGGTGGTGAAGAGTCTTATCAAGCTAAAGTAGATCAAGGTGGTGTGCAAGCAATAAGAGTAAAAGGCATTCCACCCATATTAACTGACGCTAATGCTAGAGTATGGATTAACTACAAATATAAATTTGATTCTATCTCATTCATTGATAATGATTGGAGTAAAGTAAAAGATAAGATTGTCATAGTGGCTTTAACCGCAGAAGGTTTAAATAATACTGTAGCTACTTCTGTTGGTATTTCACAAGGTTATGAAATTTCCGCTCAGGCCTTGCAAATGCTTATTGATAATAGCAGATTACAAAGACCTTCAACATTTGACCTATATGAAATTTCAGGCGGTATTATACTTGCTCTTATTCTTATTGTTGCTGCTTGCTACCTTGGCTATACACTAAACGGTATATTAATTACATTATCTTTATGTGCACCTTATTTTATTGGCTCACGTTTATTTGTTAATAACGGCTACTTAGCCGATTATACTTGGCCTACATTAGCAGTATTGTTGCCTTGGGTAGGTGCAATATTCTTTAGATTCGTAATGGAATTTAAATTGAAACAGCAGATTAAGAAACAGTTTGGCACTTACCTTTCACCTGCAATGGTTGAAAAGCTACAAAAAGATCCAGGCCTGTTGAAACTTGGCGGTGAAGAAAGAGAGTTATCTATTATGTTTACTGACGTTAGAGGCTTTACTTCTATATCTGAACACTATGGTAAAAATGTACAAGGGTTAACCCAGATTATGAACAGGTATATGACTGCAATGACAAAGTCTATATTAGATAATGAAGGCACACTGGACAAATATATCGGAGATGCTCAAATGGCGTTTTGGAATGCTCCTTTAGATGATGAAGACCATGCACGTAATGCCGTGAAAACTGCAATGCAAATGCTAAATAATTTAGATGCATTTAATGAAGAAATTTCTAAAGAAGGAGTACCGCCTTTTGGAATGGGTATCGGCATTAACACAGCCACTGTTGTGGTTGGTAATATGGGCAGTACTCAGCGTTTTGATTACACTTGCTTGGGCGACGGAGTTAATTTGGCCTCAAGGTTAGAAGGTCAATCTAAACCATACGGTGTAAGAATTATTGTAGGCCCAGTAACTGCAGAAAAAATTAAAGGTTCATACACTGCATTAGAATTAGATTGTATTGCAGTTAAAGGTAAAAAAGAAGGTGTAAAAATTTACACGGTACTTGAAAACAAGATACCGCAAAATCCAGTTGAAGTAATGAGAATGCATGATGCGTTCTTAATAACATATAGAGAACAAAAATGGGTTGATGCCATTGCTTTATCAGAATCATTAAAGAAGTATAATCCTGAACTTAAAAAGTATTACGAAATGATGCAGGAAAGAATACAAGAACTTAAGCAGTCTAATCTTCCTGCTGACTGGGATGGGGTTTATAGAGCTACTTCAAAATAGTTAAAAAATGTTAGTTGATTACCGTAGAACATAGTTTATTATTATGATCTATGACCAATATTACATTGAGTGAGAACGTAATTGTTAAAGATATCTATACCCGTACCCGTGGTGATGAAAGTGTTGAAACGCGTATGAATGCAGTGACTCGTCGTTTTAATCCAACTAAGTACAATGTGCTTGGTTTTATTAATCGTTCAAGTCAAGTTGTGCTACAACCTCGTTTCTATAATATTCGTGACGCTAAAGGTCGTTGGGCTAAGGTACGTCAATCACGTTAATCATTAAAACCCAGGCGGCGTAACTTCTGCCTGGGTTTTTCATGTTCTTAACCTATGGGTATGATAGGATTTACCTATTAGGAACATCATTATAATTACTGTATACTATTATAAATATTTTTTGAACAGCTGAAGCCTAACCGGCGGAGGCCCAAACAAAACTATGAACAAAACAACATATGAACGCAGTAATAACAGCATCGTATCTTGCCGTTTATGGTCTAGTACAGATAGCATTGACAGAGTACAAGACCGAAACGGTCCAAGTACAGAGAGGTTACGACAGCAATGGTTGGAAAAAGTTTAAGAGAGCTTTAAAAGAAGCTATTTCTTTTCCTCATCACAACCATTATTAAAATAGACAAAAAACAAGCCCTATCTCTTACGAGGTAGGGCTTTTTTAATCTAGTTAAACTAGATATTATTTTGCAGGAGGTGCTTCAGCGGGCGGGTTATCCGTATCCGGCTTCTTTTTATGTTTCTTGTGTTTCTTATGAGCATCAGCTGGTGCTGTCTGAGCTGCATTTCCTGTTACTGTAGGAGCTGACGGAGCGGGTTGAGGCGCCGATTGAGACGCTGCAACATTTACTACTGAGAGTACCCCGGCAACCAACAGTAATGATAATATAGTTTTTTTCATACAATATTATTTAGTTTTGGTTTTTTTCTTACCAGATGTTTTATGTTTTTTATGTGCAGTAGAATGCTTTTTTGCTACTTTATGTTTAGCGGGAGGATGAAAAGCAATTCTCTGTGTAGGATGTTGCCATACCGCTGTACGAGACGCTCTTAATGCTCTTACCATTACTGCTCTATCTTGAGCAGATAATTTAGCAAGAATAGCTACTACTGTTGTTTGACCTGGCGTGGTGGGTTTGTGAGCAGTTGCCATATGAGCAACTGAAGGTAAAGCAGGGGCTGGATGAACGGAATGTTTACCGACACCATATGCTACAATGAGTGCCGCTGCTACCGCAAGTACTTTCCAATATTTCATAAAATACTGCATAGATAAGTATTTAATCTTATTCATTTTCTCTTCATGTTGTTTTTATTAGGAACTAATATATAATAGTGTATAGTTGCCGTCATCGTCTAACGGTTAGGACAGCGGATTTTCATTTCGTTAATCGGGGTTCGATTCCCCGTGATGGTACCAAAATTTTCGTTCTTTTACAATTTGTGGGTGCACTGGATTCGACATTATATCTGATGCATTAGCAGCAAGTAAGGTTGTTAAACCTTTTAAAATTAACAAACAATAAACGCAAAGACTAACAAAGTCAAGAGCTACTTCGCAAAGATGAGCCGTAAAGTTTCCGAAACTTTCAGTTCAGAATTCGAAGCACTCCCATTAGCAGCTTAATACTGCTATCGTTATAGTGTAGATTCTCGCTATACATATATAACGTCATCAGCGAGGGCGATCGTATGATGGTAGTAGTACGACGAAATCTCTACCAAACAATTTACGTATCAGTATTACGGGTGCGTATCTTATTTTGTAATACTAAACTTGTAGAAGCTGGTGAGGACGGTTTAATGGACGAGGGTTCGATTCCCTCCACCTACACCATTTTCGTTTACTATTTAAAGACTAAATAATTACATGAAGTCATTCAAAGACTTTAGAAAACAAGAAACAATAGAAGGAGTTATAGCTGATTTAGAAAACCTAAAACAGCACCATAACTTTAGTAAAGGTCCAGTATCAAATGATTTTTTAAGGATGCTGGCAGATGAATTACGACAGGTAGGCATACAACCAGATGACATTTATGCCTCAATAGATGCTCCTGCTGAACATCAAGAAGAGTATTTATTTTATAAAAGTGCACCCGGTGGAGGAATGGGTAAAGGTGCTTTAGGCGACTTAAAAAAAATGTTAGGATAAAATTCTAACTGCTTGTTTTATTCCTGCTCTTAAAGTCTTCTCTCTTACGTTCATTGGGTATCCATGAGGCACTTCTATTGTAAAAGCATCTACACCTCTATTAGCTAAATAGATGGCTTCTGTTTCATGCATTTCTTTATACTTTACATCTTGAAGTATACCGGGTTCAATTAAAGAGTGCATTCTTTTATGTCTATTATCAATAGGCATTTGCAATGTCATTGCTTTTAAAATACTTTCCATCACATCTAACCTTTTATTTTTATTAGGTTTATAAATGTATACCCCGTCTGCATCTCTACCTTCATGTAAACAGAGAGCAATATCATATCTATCATTCATTAGTTTAATATGATCTTGAGTTTCCTTTTCTTTTTGACTTCTAAAATCTCTATTTAAATCCTTATCTGCTTCATTATGTCTCTGGTTATGTTTATGACCATACATATTAAGAATAGGAAAAATAGTTACATCCAAGTCATCAAAAAATTCTGGTTCTTTTAACAGATTTATAAGTGTATGAGGCCCAGAGGTTTCATCACCATGAATTCCTGCACTTAAATATAACTTACGTGCTCCGGTATTCTCTAAACGAAAGCACAAAGGACTTTTAGATATCTGTTTAAACACATTAATATTTAATAATTGTAAAGCAGGTATAAATAGTTTAAGATGAGCAAAAAGAAACGTTCTTTACGCAATTCAGAAGCCAGTCAACAAACCAAAGACACAAGTCCAGTAGTTTATCAAAATGAAAAATTAGGACGTCAAATAAGAATAAGACAGCGTCCCGATTTAACAGAAAAACAAAAAGAGTTTTTAAAAATAGCTCTAGATAATCAAACTAAAATTATTTTTGTTTCTGGACCATCAGGTACGAGTAAGAGTTTCCTGTCTGTGTTAGCCGTTTTAGAATTAATGAATATGAAAAAGGTTAGTGACCTTATCTATATTAGAAGCATTGTAGAAAGTAGTGACAATAAAATGGGCTACCTTCCTGGTGACGCTAATGAAAAGCTATCACCTTATCTTGAACCTTTATTAGAGAAATTAGAAGAAATGTTAGATGCTTCAGATATTAATCTATTACAAAAAGAAAAACGTATTGAAGCAAAACCTACAGGCTATTTGAGAGGGTTAAGTTGGAATGCAAAAGGTATTATAATGGATGAAGCTCAGAATAGTACAAGAAAAGAGCTTACTACATTACTAACTCGTTTAGGACACTTTAGTAAAATGTTCATTTGCGGTGACCCTTTACAATCTGATATTAACGGAAAGTCCGGGTTTGCTGAAATGTGTAACGTCTTTAACGATCAGGAAAGTAAAGATAAAGGTATTCACGTATTTTATCTAACAGAAGAAGATATTGTTCGAAGCGATATCGTTAAATTCATAGTGAAGAAGTTACAATTGTATAATAAAAAATAAATTGAAATAAGAGGAAATAAGATTAAATATTTAGACGTATGAAAAAACTATTAACTATTATTACACTAGCATTGATTGCAATTGTAGCTAAAGCTGCTCCTGTAAGTGGAGACTTAGATGTTCAATTTACTTCTAAGTTACTTCAACAAGGACAACTAGTCGGAACAAATTATGCAGTTGCTGGGTTAGACACAAACATTTATGGTGTTGACTTAGCTCTTGATACATTTACGAAGATTAGCAGCTTAACCACCACTACAGCAGTAGCAGGTAAGCCAGTTTCAACAACTGACTCAACCGGTTTAAAGCGTGTTTATCTTGATGCTGGCTATAAATTCACATCACCATTAGCTGATTTAACTCTTGGTGCTGAATTGAGACATGTCAATACATCTGAAGCAGCAGGTGCCGCAAATCATAACCTATTACCATTTGTAAAAGTAAATGGTAGCTGGTTTGGTGGACATGTTAACTGGCAGGGACGTGCTCTTAACGATACAATGAACCGTAGCAACAATTTTGAATTCGGTGTCAATACACCAATCAATACATTTGGTGCTCTAAAAGTTGTACCAGCAGTTGGAGTAGGTTTCAATGACCCAGGTGCAGCAACAATTGCCGCTCTTAAGTCAGTAAAGAAATATTGGCAGCCAGGAATTGGTCTTGAATGGCATGGTATTGCAGCAAATCTATTTGCACAGCGTACCTCTTTAACAAGCAGTGCTGCTCAAGTTACTGGTTATAATGTTGGTTATAAATTCAAATTCTAATTAAACATTAAGTAATTTTACAAACCCTTTACTTCGGTAAAGGGTTTTTTTATGGAACATTACTATAATATGTTATGCCTTCGTAGCTCAGCCGGATATAGAGCAACGGTTTTCTAAACCGTGGGTCGCGTGTTCAAGTCACGCCGGAGGCGCCAATTTACACTTGATAGAATGTTAGGGACGATTAAATACAACTATGAGCTTAAGAGAATTAACAAAGCCAAAACATGATGAAATTGAATCAATGCCTTTTACGCAATATATGCTTAGCGGCAAAATAAGCGTAGAAGATTATGCAAAGTTTCTCTATCAAATGTTATTCGTTTATCAAGCAATGGAAGAGGTTGCTAGTAATTTAGGTATATTAGAAGATATGCCGGATCTTCCAAGATATTACTATATAAAGCATGATTACGAAGAATTAGTAGGTGAGAGTATTAAACATATAGTTTTTCCTTCTACTCAAGAATATTGTAATTACATAAAAGAGATTAAAGATCCTAAGAAAATTATAGCTCATATGTACGTTAGATATATGGGCGATATGGCAGGCGGCCAGCAAATTAAAAAATTAGTGCCTGGTTCTGGTTCATTCTACGACTTTAAGAATATGAGAGATCTCATTGGTAAATTCAGAGTTAAACTTTCTGATGATATGTTAGATGAAACCATTGTAGCATTTAATTATAATATAGCAATCACTAGACAATTACAAGAAACAAGAATCTTTTCGTGAACATTATAACAGATAAGCTACAACCGCTTGGTAATGATATTATTGCTAAACTAGCTAAACATGGTACGCCAATTGAAATGGCTAACTATAACAACGATTGGTGGACTAATAAAACATTTAGTTCATGGAGTTTTAGAAAGGCAAGCATTCAGATATTGAATAGAGGTAATGTATGGGTATTGCATTTATCTATATTTCCTCATTTAGATGATAGTGCTCCAATTTTAGGCTTTGACATTGTATCAACACCTAATAAAATGTCAGCAGTATTTTGTGATTATTCTATTACTTCAAACCCAGACCACCCTCTATTGTTTTGGTTTAAAGATAAAGTAAAAAACATTACTTGGAAAAAACAAAGAGAGTTACCTGAATGGGGTAAGCAAATATTTTCTGATAGTATGATTGCTGCTACAGGAGTTAATACTGAAGAAGAATTAAATCAAGTAGTAGATATAGGTATGCAAAGTTTAGATCACTATCTTAGTTGTGTCGGTAACAATACAGATGATTTTAATATTGAATCAGTTAAGAAGGCTCAAAACAGATACTGCTATTATCAGAAGCAGAATGTATTTCCTGTTAAGATGTTAATGAGTTACGGTCTTACTGAACAGGATGCTAAAGACTATTTTGACAAATATCTTTACCCTGAAGTTAATTAAAATCTAACTACTGGTATACCGAATGAAGATATGCCAATATTAAAAGTAATGTATGCGTTTGTAACTATAGCAGTATCAAAGTAATTTATACCAAAACCAGATAGTGAACTTAATGCTACGTTTTGTACTTTTAAAGTTGATACTGCAGGTATGTATGAAAATTCATTTACAGCACCAAATTTACCGCCGCCTTTATTGTATTGAACGTTGGTAAATACACCTGCTGCTGATACTGATATACCAGATGTGGCTGCCGTCCATAATCCGCTTAACGCACTTACAGTACCGTAAGTTGATTGCCAAATAGCACTACTTGCAGATAATGTTGTGTAAGCTGAACCCCATTCATCAGAACTATAGCTACTGAGAGTTGCTAATTTCCTAATGTTAATTAGTGACTCTCCGTCATAGTCTATAGTACCGTAAAGATCGTTCATATCAATTATTTAATAAAAGCTAGTTTTTAAGGAACAACAGTATAATTAAACATATGGGTATGTATGATACAGTTGCATGTAGTGATAGTTTACCAGTTATTCAAGAAATGATAGATCTTGGCTTAGATAAACGTGACTACATATTTCAAACCAAAGACTTAGATAACTTTTTATTAGAGTTTGTATTACAAGATGGCATTCTGTACGAGAAAAAATATAAAGATAACAAAGAACTATATTTAGAGGATAGAAAATATCATGGTACTTTAAACTTATATGATTATAGAGAGAACGTAAAAGATAAATGGGATTGCTGGATAGAGTATAAACTTACATTTACGGCTGGTAAGATGACTAATGCTACTTTATTTGTTTTTAATAGCGAGGATAATGCTTATAGAAAAACAAAAGAAAAAGAGTTCTGGGATAAAGTTAAAGCAAATAACAATAAATGGTATAACAAATACATACTTTATACTAAAACAGGGAAGAGTATTAAATTCATTATACATAAAGTACTGTACAATGTTGGTACATATATTCAAAAATTAAGCTATAAATTTTAATATGGGAAAAGGATCTAAACCTCGTAACTGCTTTAGCAGTGAATTTAAAAATAATTACGACTCCATTAACTGGGGACGTCCAAAAACTAATGAAACCGAACAACAAAAAGAAACAAGAAATAACGCCAGAAAACTCAAGAGCACAGTACCTCAAAGTAGTATGCTCTCCAGTATACAGAAAGAAGATAAAAACAATTAACGAAGCTATCAAAGATTATAACCGTATTTGCAGAAGTAGCAAAATGGCTAGTCGTGATATACTAGACGTTACCAAGTACTTTGCAGAAGATATTCGCAATCCTATTACTCCTCGCAATATTGTAAAGGAACAACCTGCTGAAGATTATTCAAAAGGCTTTCTTAAAGTATCGTGATTAAAGTTCGCAGAGTTTTGTATACAAAAAAAGGCTTCCAAGCCGGTGAATACTTAGGTGAGTATTACGCCGGCGATATGGCTAAGGCTTTTGATTACTATACAAAACTCTGGATGGAACTTTACACAGATGAAGATGGTGAAATTATTGACACCGTACCGGAAGAGAACGTAAACTATATAGAAGAGTTTACTATTAGTGATCCTTCTCACTCTTTTATAGGTTTACCAGAAACGGTATGTTTTGAAATTATAGATGATGAGTTGTATGAATTGCCGCCTTTTTCAGAAATAGATGAATATGGGTTTGAGCAAATGAAAGACATTAAAGGTAATAATATACCTTATACTAATAAGGATGGAGGCAATTCATTCAAGCTTCTATCCGGTCCTAAACGGACTAAATAATTTAATGCTACGAAAAATATGGGATTCTATTGTATCCTTTTTATGTGAAAACATATATAAATGGGAAGAAGAAAGATTTTGTACGTTCAGAAAGAAAGAAAAACCAGACTAGATATTCAAAAGATAGGTTATAAAATATAGTGTGAATAGAATCTTTATCCAGATAGCTTCTTACAGAGACCCAGAACTGCTTCCTACTATACGTAGTTGCATTGAAAACGCAAAGTATCCAAAGAATTTAAGATTTGGTATTTGTTGGCAAAGAGATGAGACAGAAACTCTTGCTGAATTTGCAAACGACAAGAGATTAAGAGTTATGGATGTACACTACTCAAAGAGTGAGGGTGCATGCTGGGCTAGACACCATTTACAAAAGCTTTATAAAGATGAAGAGTATATTTTACAGTTAGACTCACATCATAGATTTGTGAAGGACTGGGATATTAAATGCATTAAAACCATTAAGGATTTACAAAAATCTGGTGTTAAAAAACCTTTACTTACTGGATACATTCCAAGCTATGATCCAGCAGATGATCCAGGCAAAAGAGTTCAAGAACCTTGGAAGATGAATTTTGATAGATTTACTCCAGAAGGTGTTGTATTCTTTTTACCTGCAACAATTCCGGATTGGCAAAATTATAAAGGTAAACCAATACCTGCTCGTTTCTTCTCTGCCCACTTTGTATTTACAATTGGTAAATGGAATAAAGAAGTACCATATGATCCAAATTATTACTTTCATGGTGAAGAGATTAGCTTAGCTGCAAGAAGTTTTACACATGGCTATGATTTATATCACACAACTGAAATAATAGCTTGGCATGAGTATACACGTAAAGGTAGAACAAAGCAATGGGATGATGATAAAGATTGGCCTAGACGTAATAGCGTATGTCATCTAAGAAATAGAAAACTATTTGAAATGGATGGTGAAAAACGTGATATTGATTTTGGTCCTTATGGATTTGGTACTGAACGTACATTAGAAGATTATGAAAGATATGCAGGTATATCATTTAAGTTAAGAGGTATTCAAAAGTATACCAAAGACTTTTATAATCCACCTAATCCTCCAGTATCAAATTTTGAAGATAGTATTGAATGCATCTTTAAGCATTGCATAGATGTAAATTACGTTAGTGTACCGGAAAAGGATTACGACTTTTGGTGCGTTGCATTTAAAGATAAGGACGGTAAAGACATTTATCGTAAGGATGCTGATAGAGACGAAATTCAAAGAATGTTTAGTGATCCAGATGGTTATTGCAAAATTTGGAGAGAGTTTCATTACAGAGGTAAACCAGCTAGCTGGATTGTTTGGCCGCATAGTGTTTCTAAAGGCTGGGCTGATCCTATAACAGGTACTCTATGACACCGAAATTTAAAATACTAATAGCACAATACTGGACTAATAATTTAT
>Ga0208105_1000674_pt1 | contig 10916 bp, 6 predicted proteins | sample CryBogCBE16Jul07_FD_184574 | JGI IMG/M metagenome (GOLD analysis project Ga0208105, IMG submission 184574) | Freshwater microbial communities from Crystal Bog, Wisconsin, USA - CBE16Jul07 (SPAdes) | ecosystem: Environmental > Aquatic > Freshwater > Lake | place: Crystal Bog, Wisconsin, USA... | reverse complement strand
ACCTTGCCCGTGGCGGTCAGCTTGAAACGCTTGGCCACGGACTTCTTGGTTTTGCTGCGGGCGATGGCTTTAGGCATGGGGGGTGGAAGATTTCAGAGAAGGGCCTTTCTGGCAATCATAAAAAGACCGAAGATGTTTAGACTGAAGATTGAAGGGTTTGAACCCGGATGATGCGATAGCGTGCCGGCAACAGGTTTGGGCGCTTCACCAGGATGGTGCGTCGAGGAGGCGTTAAAACAGTTAGAACGTGAAAGGGTAAAATTGAGACCCCAATCCAATGCAGCGTGATTCGGGAACGCCATCCCTCTTGTGCCCTTCTGCACGATGTCCCGCTGGATCCCCAGCTCCACATTGTAACGTTTCAACCCTTCTAACGTTTTAAATCCTCGCCCTCCCGCGCTGCGGTTCCTAATGCAAATTTTGGTTTGAAACCACTAATGGTCGGGGACCCTACCTCGACCAGGTCGGCTCGGTGACCTTGCCGAGATTGCTCACGACGGGGAACGACTTGCCGGTGGGGACATCGAGCAGGGAGATGGTGCTCCCGGTGCTGTAGATCAGGTGGCGGGAATCGGCTCCCCAGACGGGGTTCTCCCCCTGGCCCACGATCCGGGTCCCGCCGCCGTTCAGGTCAAGCACTGCGATGGAAAAGCCGCCGCCGGAGCGGACATTGAAGGCGAGGCGCTGGCCGTCGGGCGACCAACTCGGCTCGCTGCAGTAGCCGTATCCGGTCGGGATCTGGCGGCCGTATCCGCCCGAGGAGGAGACGCGGAAGAGTTGGGGTGTCCCCGTTTCGTCGCAGGCGTAGATGATCTCGCCGCCGTCGGGGGACCAAGTCGGGCAGGACTTTGCTCCGCGTCCGCGGGTGACACGGCTCGCGCCCCCGCCAAGGCCGACCACGTAGATCTCGGGGTTGCCATCCTTGCTGACCGAGCAGGCGAGGCGTCCGCCGCCGGGAGCGAAGCGGGCACCGGAATTGGTGCCGGGAAATTTCACGAGACGGATGCGCGATCCGCTCGCGAGATCGATCACGTAGATGTCGGCGTAGCCGGCCTGATAGCCGGTGTAGGCCAGCTTGCGACCGTCGGCGCTGAGGGCCGGGGAGACGCTCAGTCCGTTGTCATGAGTGATCTGGCGTCCGTTGGCGCCGTCGTAATCGGCCAGATAAACTTCCTTGCGCCCGGTGCGGTTGCTGATGAAGGCGATGGTCGTGCTGGCGATCCCCTTGTGCCCGGTCAGGGTCTGCACGATGTCGTCGGCGAAGCGGTGAGCGACCACACGGGGGCTGCCGTTGTAGGTCTTGGAGAGCACGGTCTCGCCTCCCTTCTTCACGGTTCCCAGCAGGATACCCCCTGCCGCGGTTCCGCTGACGGTGATGTTGGCAAGACCCGACGGAGCGATCGAGAACCACCCGGCGAGCGACAGATCATTCTGGAGAACCTTCGAGACGGCTGCCCCCTCACTCCCGCCGATCCCCGCCAAGGCCACGTTGAGCGCATCGCTTTTGCGGACGGTGATGGTCGGCTCCTCGGCGTGGAGGAGCGGCATGGCGGAAAACGAAAGGAGCAGGGTGAGAAGGATCGGGAATCTCATGAACGGGATGGTGACAAGTCAGCGGGAGGTTTTCAACGGTGTCCGATAGCGGGGTCTCGAGGGATAGGAACCGAGGGGGTCGATCCTGACGGCCAGTTTCCGGGCTCCCGAAAGGGCCTTTTGAACCGTTGCGTCGGAAAGACTCCCCTCCACCTCAAGGTAAAAGACATAGGTCTCGGGCTGTCCCGGAACGGGGCGGGAAACGATGCGGCAGAGGTTGGCCCCCGCACGGGCAAAGGGACCAAGGAAGCGGTGCAGGCTTCCCGGGGTCTGGGGAAGGGCCGCGACCACGGCCGTTTTGGATCGGTTGTTCGCGGAAGGAACGGGTGACGCGGTTGTTGAGGAATCGGCCGGCACGATGACAAAAAAGTGGGTCACGTTCACGGCCTCGGGACGAACGGGAAATTTCAAGACCGAGAGTCCGTAGAGCTCCGCGGCACCGGGCGCCGCCAAGGCAGCGGAAGTCGGTGAAAGGGCGGCCTTGCGCGCTGCCTCCGCCGTACTGGTGCTCTCGATCATCCCCACGGAGGGAAGATTCTCGCGAACCCAGTCGCGGTGATGCCGCAGCGGCATGACGTGGGAATAAAGTTTGCGCAGGGACGTGAAGGCCGTTCCTTTTTTCCCTAGCAGGGCGAGACGCACGTCGAGGGCAAGCTCCTCGGCGATCGTGAGATGTCCCGCCTGCTCGATGAGCAGATCGACCGTCTCGGTGATGCTGCCGCCGGAGGAGTTCTCGATGGGGACGATGCCGCAGGCGGCCTGACCAGACCGCACGGCATGGAAAACCTCGGTGATCGTGACGCAAGGAAGACCATCCCGCTTCGGATAGCGGCGGAGCGCCACGAGATGGGAAAAGGTTCCCTCGGGCCCGAGGAAAGCGACGGAGGAAGACATGGTTGAGGAGAGTTATGCGGGGAGAAGAGGGATGCCGGCAAGCCGATCCGAATGAACACCGCAGGACTGGCGGGATCGACGGGGGTTGATTTTCCTGGTTTTCACGATCAAGAAAGGAGGCGTGATCCGTCGTTTTCCGATGTTGCAGTTGACGGCAACGGCCCTTCTCGGGCTCGGAGCCTGTTCCGTGATTCCGTCCACCCCTCAAGCCGCCAAACCGAAATCCCCCGCGCCATCCCCCACATCATCCTGCTGGTCTCCCTGGAAAATCCTCTCACGGAAGCGGATCCCGCCGCCCCCGAAGGCAGCGCCCCTGCTCGAAGTGGGAACCATCCGCAGCATCTCCGAAGACGGCAGCTACGCAATCATTGAACTGGCCCCCGGAACACTGGTCAGGTCAGGGGAGCCCCTGCTGGTAACTTCCAAGGATCATCCGGTCAGCAGGTTGAAGGTCGCGGAGGTTCAGCCCCCCTGCTTCGCCGCGGAGGTCGAGCAGGGATCCGTTTCCCCGGGAGATCTCGTGAAGCGCTGATAACAGGCGAACAGAGGGGATTGACTCCCCTCCCCGGAAAGATCAGCCTCTACTGTTGGTTAATCACCTTAATGATTCAGCTGAAGACAAGCATTCATCAACCTGCGCCTCTCTCAAGGGAGGAAGTGGGGTCGCTAGCTTCCATTATCATGGTGATGCAGCGGCGTTTCATGGCGAGCCTGATGGGGGAACTGGCCCGGGGAAAGGTCTCCTTCCCTCAATTTTTCCTGCTAGGCCATCTCTGCTCCCACGGACAGATCGGCATGAGCCGGATCGCCGAACTCATGGATCACAGCACCCCGGCGGCTACGGGACTCGTCCAGCGTCTTGAAAAACTGGGGCATGTCCGCCGCACCCACGACCCCGAGGATCGGCGCAAGGTCATGGTCGCCCCCACCCCCAAGGGAACCCGCCTTGTCGAGGGCATACGCCAGGAAATGATCGGCAATCTCGAAAAAGTGATGGGTAGGCTTTCTTCCGCGGAACAACGGGCTTGGTTGGACATTTACGAAAAAATCCACGAATACTGCACCTCCTGCCACCGATGAAGACTCCCGCTTTCACCATTCCCCTCGCCTGGGTCCTGCTTGCCGCCGGCGCGGTGGCCCAACAACCTGCTTCCAACGATTCAAGCCTCAGCGGTGTTTCCGTCGGATCCCAGACAACCCTCCAGACCCTGACAAATCTTCCCGTCGGGACGACCAATCTGCCCTCTCCGACGGATCAGGGCCTCCAAGGAACTTCCGTGGCCCCCTCCCTCGCCACCAATCCCCCGGCGACCCCCGCCGGCCTCAATGCCGGAACAAACAGCATCGCCAACCTTCCCGTCGTTCCCAACACCTCGGGGCTTCCTCAGGCACCACTCATCACCAATCCGATCACTCCGGGATCCCTCCCAGCCCCGCTACCGACCACCGCGACGGGGCCCGTCACGATGCCTACGGCAGGCACGAACGGCTTTGGTCTCAAGATTTCCGTCAAGGACATCCCCCTGACGGCGGAGGCCCTCGCCAAGGCGGGCAACAAGGTCATCCCGGGCGTCATCGCACCCAATGCGCGTAAACTGACGATCGACGACTGCGTGCAGATCGCGCTGACCAACAACCCGACCATCCTCACCAACATCGCCTCGATCCGCCAAGCTTCCGGAAATTACATCACGGTGAGGGCCGGACTCCTTCCCCAAGTCAATATTGCTGCGCCCAACGGCTACCAACTGACCGAAGGAACCATCCGGCAGGGTGTGGCCAGCGCTAATACCACCCAGCAAAACTCCACGTTCCAGTCCTGGACAGTCCAGTTGCAGGGAAGCCAGCTCCTTTTCGATGGATGGAAGACCCCCTCCCTCACCGCTGCGGCGAAAATCAACGAGCAGATCGCCTACTTCACCCTGCGTCAGTCGATCGACTCCGTGATCGCCCAGGTCATCCAGCAGTTTTACACCGTGGTGCTCGACCGCGCGCTCGTGATCGCCAACGAACAGCAGGTCGCCCTCTACCAGACACAGGTGACCGACCAGCAGAGCCGCTACGACGCGGGAACGGTGCCTCGCTTTAACGTCCTGCAGGCCCAAGTTCAGCTGGCCAACGCGATGCCCCCCCTCATTCAGGCCAAGAACAACCTCCGGGTTTCCCTCTTCACGCTCGTTCAGTTGATCGGCCTAAACTACCCGAACCTGCAGAACGTGGAGATCCCCTTCGATGTGGTTGGAGCCCTCGACTACAAGCCGATCAAGGCTGACAGCAACGCCTCCATCCACACCGCGCTCCTGCGCAACCCCCAACTCAAGGCCCAGCGTCTGAGCATCCTGGCTGCCGCCAAACAGATCACGGCCGCCATCGCGGGCTGGTTGCCAACCCTCAACGCCAACGGCGGCTATCAACTCGAGGGCTACATGGGACAACAGATCAATGAAAGCCTCCGGGGTTGGTTTGTCGGCGCCAGTGGAAACTGGGCTGTCTGGGACAGCTTCGCCACCTCTGGTAATGTAAAACAGGCAAAAGCGACCATGATGTCCTATAAGGCGACGTACGATAACGGGGTGCGCCAGGTCATTCTACAGGTCCAACAGGCAATCTCCAACCTGAAGCAGGCCAGCGAGACGATCGACAGCCAGAAGGCCACCGTCGAGCAATCCGTGGAGGCCCTCCGCTTGGCACGTGAACGACTCGATGCAGGAGCCGGCGTCCAACTCGATGTCATCAATGCCCAGGTCCAGCTCCTCCAGGCCCAGACCAACGTGCTTCAAGCCCTCTACAACTACATCGCAGCCAAGGCCCAATACGATCAGGCCCTCTCGCTCAACACCCAATATGAGGAATTGTTCGATGATCCGATGACCCCCAACGAGAGAAAGCGCTACAGGGACCTCATCTCCTCGGACCGCAAGAGCCCGGCTTTGCCAAAATCCCTCCGCGCTTCCGATCCCTTGCCGCCTTCCACGACCTTCAACGACACGGTCAAGAGCTCGGAGTACCGGAAGAAGGATAAGACGCCCGCCAAGGCCCAGGACTAATCCCTCCCATGGACGCGGGACTCCCACCCGTCGAGATCCCGTCTCCCATGGCAGACCTTCCCGGGATCGCGGCCCGCTTTATCGGCCGCATCTCCGGGATCGACACATGCTGCGAACGGAGCGCCGCGATGGAGCGACTGCAACTGCCGCATCGCAATCTACTGGCCAATGAGGGCCTCGGATCGTTTCCACGAGTGACCGCCGAGCAAGTCCACGGGGAAAAAATCGGCCTCGTCACGGAGCCTGCAAATCATCCCCTTCCCGGCATCGACGGGCTCATCACCACCAGGCGTGGCCTGACGCTCGGCATCTATGTGGCCGATTGCGCCCCCGTTTGGATCGTGGCGCGGGATGGCCGTGCTGGGGGCCTTCTTCACTCGGGAAAAAAGGGAACGGAACTCGGAATCACCCGCAAGGGCATCATGGCCCTGATGGAGGAAACCGGGAAAAAAGCGGAGGAGTTTCTTGCCGTCATCGGACCTTGCATCCGACCGCCCTGCTACGAGGTGGATTTTGCAGCGGAAATCGCCCGTCAGGCGCGGGAGGCCGGCATCCGCGACATCCATGACGCCGGTATCTGCACCGCCTGCCATCCGGAGCGCTATTATTCCTACCGGCGGGAGAAAGGGCTGACCGGCAGGATGCTGGCGACGCTGACACTGCTGCCCTGATCAGGGCGCGGGCGACGGAGTCGCCGAGGGAGCTTGGGAGGGAACTGCGGAGCCACCGATCTTGGGAAGAAGCTTGGGACGCCACTTGGGATGCTTGGCGGAGCCGACAGACTCGTACTCGAAAATCTTGCTGACCGGAAAAAGAACCAATCCGGGCAGGCCCTGGGCGTTGAGGCGAATGTTCATCTCCATCTTGTCCTCGAGGTAATGGATCCTGCCGTTGCCGATCATGCTGAAGCCCTTCCCTTTGATCAGGAGATCGCGCGTCGTGATGACACCTTTCTCGATGGAAAAGTCGGCTGTGGCCTCGCGCGCCGTCTGGTAACCGAGGCCCGGGATCACCTCCCCCATCAGCAGCGAAAGGGGCCCCAGAACCGGCATCGCCAGCACATTGCCGTTCTGGATCAGGAGGTTGCCCTTGCCTGTCATGGCCAGATCATCTCCACCGACCGTCCGGAAGGCGTAGTCGGCCGTGAGGCTACCCCCCGACTCGTCATAACCGAAATAGAGCTTGGTCAGATCGCGGAAACCCACCTGCTCGAGATGAACGGAGGCACCGTATCGGGCGTCACCGGGAACCACGGAAACATCACCCTTGAAGGAAACCTCCCCGCCGAAAAGGCGGGCGGAAGGAATATCGATGAGAAGTTTCTGGCCCTTGAGCAGCACGGTTCCCGTGGCGGCCCCGAAGGTGAGGTCTTTCCCGAGGAGTGTGTATCCCATCCCCGAGGGGGCGTTGATGCCGATGCGCAGATCGTTCTTCTCCGGGTTTTTAAGGCCGACTTTTCCCGTCAGGCGGGTTTCCGGTGGCTTGCCGAAACGGTACGGTTTGAGCCCCTCGGCAATGCGAGGATCGATCCAAGTCATCACCTTCACGGGATCAAGCGTGGTGCGGATCTCGGGGAAACGCCCCTCCCAATTCCGATAGTCGTAGAGGAATTCTCCGCGTCCCATTCCCCCCCCCATCCGTACCACGATATCGCGGAAGTCCACCGCGCCGTCGGCCACCTCGAGGCCCGCGGAAAGATTCTCGACCGCGGCACCCCTCATCGAGGCCCGGCCCAGCGAAAGCGATCCACTTCCCTTGATCTGGAGGGGATCCCGGCCCGGCATTTCTCCCTCGAAGCTCACGCGGAGGGGATCCTTGAAATCCATCGCCGCGAGTGTTTCCGCCGTCTGTCCCGCCGCGAGCGAGGCAAGTTTCGCAGGAAACAGCGAGGCATTGAGGCGGATCCGGTTGTCCCCCGGGGCAATCATCAGGTCGGCCGAGAGCGTTCCGGGATCACCCGAAACATGCACATCGCGTAGCAAGAGCTTTCCCTCACGATAGGCGGCACCGCCGGAACACTCCCCGAGCGTGATCCCGTGGCAGCGGATCCCTTGGGCGGAAAATTGGGCGGTTCCGTTAGCTCGGGGATTCCCGGAGGACCAATCCACGGAAAGCGCCCCGTTAATCCTCACGGGAGCGGAGAATCCCCAATCGCGGCCTTTTTCGTCTCCGAGAAGCAACCGCGGGATCGGCGCGGGGTCAACACCGCCCGCGAATTCCACCGAGGCGTTGTTCCTTCGGAAATCGGCTGAACCGACCGCCTGCAGCAGCCCCATGTCATCCTCAATCTCGAATTTTTCCACTCGCAGCAATCGCTCGGCATACGAGGCGTGCAGCGCGATCCTGCGCAAGGAGATCCCCCTCCACCTCCCCGGAGGAGAATCGAAATCGACCCTCGTCACGCGCAGGGTTTCCACATCGGCGAGATCACCGCCCGCCTGCATGGAAAGAGAGGGATGGGCTCCGGACCAGGAAATCTCCTTCAACACCTTTTGGATGGCATCAATGGTCCGGGTGGTGTTACCCGGCCCTCCGGCGGCAACCGGCCGGGGGGAGAATTTCTGCGGGTTCAGGAAAGTGCCGGCCAGCGACACCCTGATGCCGGCGACCTCGAAAGAAATCTCCTGGACGCGGAATTGGTCCGGAGGACACACGATCAGCCCCCTCACACGATCGAGTCTGAGACGCGGGTCCCTGCCCGCCCCCAACGGAATATCAAGCGTGGCGTCGCGCAGGTAAATTCTCTCGATCCGTGGAGTTCTCCGGATCAACGAGTCCATGTTCAATGAGACCGCAACCCTGTTGGCAGAAACAACCAGACGATGCTCGGGGGATTTGTCGTAAACCTGGAGCCCCTTGAGAACAAATCCCCGGGTTGGGCTGAAGAGAACCTTTTCCAGATGAACCTCGTAGTTTTTCCCACCCAGAAGCGCCTCCGACCGCACCCTCACGTCATCGCCGAGTCCGGCAGTGGATGTCATGAACAACAGCGCCGGGATCCCAGCCAGCAGCAGAAGGAAAAAGATTCCGAAGACCCAAGCGGCAACATAACGCAGCACATCCTCAACCTTGTCGCGAAACGTTCTCACCCCGGCGTGCAGGTGCCGCGGCGTTACCTTGATCAATCCTTTCACCCCATCACTTTCAGGGTTGCGCTCCATGGTGTAAAGAGACGGAAAACCGTCACATCATGGAATAGGGATCGACATCCATCGTGATCACCACTCCCTCGGGGGACCTGAACAGATTCGTCAGATCACGCCCCAGACGGCCCAAAACCGCTCCCGAGGAAGCCTTGAGGGTGATATGGAATCGGTATTGTCCGTGGGATTTTTCCAGAGGAGCAGGGGCCGCCTCCGACACCTCGACCGAGGCAGGGGCGCTATTTTTCAGCCAGGCCGAAACCGAGGCGGCGATCCGCGCAACGTTCTCCAAGGAAACGCTCCGAATCCTCACCAAGAGCAAGCGGGAAAATGGCGGATGGCGGAACGCTTCCCGGAATGCGATCTCCTGTTCGTAGAAACCGGCATAATCATGATGCCTCGCATGCTGAAGCGAGGGACTCTCCGGCGAGTAGGTCTGGACGATCACCTCGCCCTCGGTCTCGCCGCGACCGGCACGTCCCGCCACCTGGGTCAGAAGCTGAAACGTTCTCTCCCCTGCACGGAAATCGGGGGAATGGAGACCGATGTCGGCATTGATGATCCCCACAAGGGTGACGTTGGGAAAATCGAGCCCTTTGGCGATCATCTGGGTTCCGATCAGAATGTCGATCTGACGGGCCCGGAACTTTCCGAGGACCTCCTCATAGGAACCGCGGCGAGTCATGGTATCCGCATCCATCCGGGCGATCCTGGCCTTTGGAAAATTTTTTCGGATCGACTCCTCCACGCGCTGTGTTCCGATGCCGGTATGACGGATCCCGGGATCCCCGCATTCGGGGCAACGGGAGGGAGGAACCGTGGAATGTCCGCAGAGATGACAGGCAAGGCGCTCCGCGTCACGATGAAAGGTCATGGCCAGGCTGCAGTTCGGACACTTGCAGACATGACCACACGGTTCGCAGAGCATCGCGGTGGCGAACCCACGCCTGTTGAGGAAGAGGATCGTTTGCTGGTCAAGTTCCAGGCGGCGGGTGATCGCCATCTGAAGCGGGGCGGAAAGCCCCCCGTCCGATTTGGCACGCTTCCCCTGCAAGCGGAGGTCGACCACCCGGATCAGGGGCATCACTTGGCCGTCGGCCCGCCGGGGGAGTTCAAGTAGGCGGTATTTGCCGCTCATGGCGTTGCGATAGCTCTCGATCGACGGGGTGGCACTCCCCAGCAGAACGGGACATCTCTCGAGCTTCGCCCTCATCACGGCCACGTCCCGGGCATGATAGCGAGGAGTCTCCTCCTGCTTGTAGGTATTCTCATGCTCCTCATCGACAATGAGGAGCCCCAGATCGGACAGGGGCGCGAAGACCGCGCTTCGCGCGCCGATCGCGATCCGTGCCTCGCCCCGTTGCAGTCGCAGCCACTCCTCCCGGCGCTCCGCCTCCGTCAGATGGCTATGCAGAACGGCGACCCCGACCCCTCCGCCACCGGCATGGTCAAACCGTGAGCGAAAGCGTTCCACGGTCTGGGGCGTGAGTGAAATTTCTGGCACCAAGACGATTGCACTCCTGCCTGATTCCAGCACCTTGGCCAGAAGACGGAGATAAACCTCCGTCTTTCCGCTGCCCGTGACGCCGTGCAGAAGGAAGGGGATCAACTCCTTTTTCTCCTCCGCCTGCTCGATCGCATCGATCAATTCGGAAACCACGCGACGCTGGTCGGGATTGAGTTCCGGAATTTTTCCGGGAAGGACCGTAGGGCCGCCGTTTCCGGGTGCAGATACCCTTCTCTCCTCCAGATCGACCCATCCTGACGAGCTAAGAGCCCTCAGCGAGGCATCGGAAGCTCCCGAAGATGCGAGCAGATCAGGAACCGGGATACGATCCGCCGAATTCGCAAGCGCACGAAGCAAGGCTCCCTGCTTGGGTGCTTTTTTGGCGATCATTTCCAGATCTGCTGCGGTTGGTCGCTTCACCAGACCAGCCATCCGGATTTTCCTACCCGCGATTTTTTCACCTCGGATCGTGGGAGGAAGGATGCTTCGCATCACCGAGGCAAGCGGCGCGCAGTAGTAATCCGCCATCCAGCGTCCAAGCTTCATCAGGGCGGGAGAGGCCGAGGCATCCGCCTCCACCACGGACTCGATCGGCCTGATTCCAGAAACCGAGGAATCATCCATTACCTCCAGCACCGTCCCGATCGCACGGCGCCCCCTCATCGGAATGATCACCCGGACACCAATGGAAACCCGGGGCCGAAGATGCTCCGGCACGGCATAATCAAACTC
>Ga0208105_1000670_pt1 | contig 10935 bp, 8 predicted proteins | sample CryBogCBE16Jul07_FD_184574 | JGI IMG/M metagenome (GOLD analysis project Ga0208105, IMG submission 184574) | Freshwater microbial communities from Crystal Bog, Wisconsin, USA - CBE16Jul07 (SPAdes) | ecosystem: Environmental > Aquatic > Freshwater > Lake | place: Crystal Bog, Wisconsin, USA... | reverse complement strand
GTAGGTGTTTCATCTGGTACAGCGGCACCCCCAACATCTGCTGCTGCTGCTGCCAACGCAGCTCTCTCTGGCTTACCACAGACCTCTATCTCTACACAGATGGCTATTGGAACCCAGAAGACTCAGTCTTTTTAAACGTAAATCTATAGTGTTTTGTTTTCCTTGCTTAGCAGGGATCGCAATACGAAAAAGCGGACGTTGGGCTAAGGAAACGTCTATACACAATCAGAGAGGTATGAACGAACAACCAGGTATCTGTCAGCCACCAGGTTCTAGTGCTCCACCATCGCTCGCCGATAGTGCCCCGGCACTTTTTCAAAAGTATTTTGATGCGAATCCTAATACATTTCTTACAACGCATCATCTGGAATCGTACGAGGCCTTTATCTTTCGTGAACTACCCGAATTAATATTGGCGGAAAACCCTATTACGATACTTAAAGAACCTATTGACGCTGAAAGAGGTGTCTATAAGTATAAAACGGAGATTTTCGTCGGTGGCGTAGTTGATACTCCTGAAAGTTTAGTATTGGATGTCGGTGCGCCTGTAGTCACTTTGGACGCCGGTACAACTGTTCGTCGTATGTTTCCCAATGAGGCCCGTATTCGTAATATAACATACGCCTCTACATTCCGTGCTGATATACTTATTCGTCTTACTTTCACCGTAAAAAGCGATAGTGGCGAATACATTAAAAATGTACGCGAACTCAAGTTTGAGAAATTCAATCTCTTTCATATTCCTATTCTGCTACGTTCCAAACTTTGTGCCACTTACAAGGCCCCAAAATCCCTTTTGATGGAGATGGGTGAATGCCGAAATGATGCGGGTGGCTATTTTATTATAGATGGAGCGGAGAAAGTGTTGATTACTCGTCAAGAGCAGGCGTTTAATTCTATTTATGTTGCGGTCAAGCCACCTACCGATGAAAAGATAGCTACCTACGCCTCGGTTATCTGTCAGCATCCGGTCACTAAACAAACCCGCCGTGTCGGTATTTACCGATTACACGCCTCACGTAGCAATGATGAGGGAGTTATTCGTATCAGTATACCGTTCGTCAAGGGTGCTATTCCTGTATTCGCACTCTTTCGTGCCCTAGGAGTCATATCGGATAAAGATATTGTACGTATGATTCTACCCGATACCTCTTCCTCCTATACAATGTCTATGGAGAATACATTGATTCCAAGTATTCAGGATGCGAATCCTATAACATCTCAGGTACAGGCGATAGAGTTCATCCGTACACTCACGAAAGGATTCATTGTAGAAAACGTTCTTCATATCCTCCACGAACATTTGTTTAGTCATGTACCCGATAGACCTTTGGCCCGCGCTCAGTATTTAGCGGAACTCATTCGCCGTATGATTCGTGTAGAGATGCGTATGGAACCGAACACAAATCGTGATGATATTCGTAATCAACGTCTACTCCCAACCGGTACACTCTTGCGTGGGTTATTCAGCGATTGTTGGAAGGATTGGAAGAAGGCGGTTATGCTCCAAGTTGATGAATCGTATAACTACAATAAAAGTCTCTATACCGACGAGAATTTCTTGAATATTTTTGGTCCTGGTAATATTGGCAAAGTGTTAGCAACGGCGAAATTGGACGATAGTATCATGCGTGGCTTCCGTGGAAAGTGGGGAACGAATCAGTACAATATGAAGAGCGGTGTCGTTCAACCTCTCGCCCGTATTTCGTATATGGACGCAATGAGTCACGTACGCCGTGTGGTCAGTGATTTTGATACTTCTATGAAATTGGTAGGACCTCGTCACCTCAATCCCAGCCAGATAGGCTATTTCTGTACGAGCGAAACCCCTACCGGTGCCCATATCGGTGCTACCAAAAACTTGAGTATTTTAACTGCGATTAGTATCGCCTCACCCGCCGTGCCAATTATGAACTGGTTATTTACTCGTGGTGGAGTCATTGATGTTGCTAAGGCGACCAGAGCCGTTATTGTAACCGCAGCGTCGGTCCAAATCAACGGTGGAACAATTGGATTTTCGGCGCAGCCTGACTTACTAACAAGAGTATTGAAGATGATGAAGTGGACCGCCTGCTTGCCGCCCACCGCCTCAATCTCCTTTAATACGGCGGACAACAGTGTTCGTATCTATTTGGACGACGGTCGCCCACTGCGTCCGCTCTGGCATTTGGCAGCGGGTGGAAAATGGCCACCGGTGACCGCACAGAAAACCCTGCCCAGTTGGCGTGACTTAGTGTGTGGTACTCTTCCCTTGACCGCATCGTTGGGCATTTATTCAACGAAGTTCGTGGATCCTATGGATGTGCCTGAAGGTATGCCTGAACCGGATTTACCGGTCAGCCTGAGCGACTACGAAGCTGCGCTTGCTCCCTATATCGGTGCTATTGAGTACATTGATCCATATGAAGGAAACGAGGCGTACATAAGTTTTTTCGGCAACGTGGACGATTTGACCCCACAGCATACCCACGCCGAGATACACCCTTCGTCTATGATGGGACTCCTCACTAGCATGATTCCGTTCGCCAATCACAATCAGTCGCCTCGTAATCAACTCAGTTGTTCGCAGTCCAAACAGGCGATTGGGTACTACGCAACCAATTACGAAAACCGCTTTGACACCTATGGGTCAATGTTGTGCTACGGCGAGGGTGCATTGGCCCGTACAATCGTTCATGAGGCAGTGGGCGGCGGTGCCATGCCCTACGGTACTAATATCATCTTCTGTATTAATTCGTTCAACGGCTACAATCAGGACGACGGTATTCTCTTCAATCGTACAAGCATACAGCGCGGATTGTTCCGTTCGCTCGCCTTGCGCTCCTACACTGCGATGGAAGAAGTGGACCCGATGAGCAAGGCGGTGTATCGTATCGGCAACCCTAAGACGGTGCTCGCCTGGACCGACCTCAAGCCTGGCTATGACTATTCGGCGTTGGACGACCAGGGTATCATTCGCGAAGGAACACCAATACACGATAAATTGGTGTTGGTTGGTATGTATTTGACCAGCCCAGATACGGGTGCGGTCACAGACGCTTCGGTTCTGCCAACGGTTTTCACCAGTGGACGAGTGGATAAGGTCGCCATCATTCATCAGGCGAACGGAAAACTTCTCGTACATGTACGTATCTTAGAGGAACGTGTACCGGAATTGGGTGATAAGTTTTCTAGTCGCCACGGTCAAAAAGGCACTATGGGCATGTTGTTAGATGCCCAGGATATGCCACGAACCGCTAACGGTTTGGTGCCAGATGTGATGGTCAATCCTCATTGTATTCCTAGCCGTATGACTATCGCCCAATTACTTGAACAATTGTTTGGAAAACTAGGTGCTATTACGGGTGCGAAGATGAATGCTACGTCGTTTATGAACGATGAACAGTCGTTCAAGGCGATTGGTGATGCGTTGGAAAACCTTGGATTTCAGCGAGAGGGTGAAGAGATTTTATACAGTGGTATAACGGGTAAGATGTTTACCTCATCTGTTTTTATGGGCCCACTCTATTTTATGCGTCTCAAGCACTTAACACAGGATAAGTTGAATGCTCGTGCGCAGGGTCGTAAGGAGATTCGTACACATCAGCCAACAGGTGGTCGTGGTAATGAGGGTGGTATGCGTATTGGTGAGATGGAACGTGATGCGCTCATCGCCCACGGTGTTACTGAATTTTTACAGGAATCTATGATGAAGCGATCTGACGGCACGACCTTTTGGATTTGTAACGGATGTGGAACAATGCCAATTTACAACGAGGCACAGAAGTTGTTTGTCTGTCCTCTGTGCGATGGACCTATTACATTCCAGGGTGAAACGGCGGATACGATTGGTTTGGTATTACCGGTCAAGAAGTCTCGTACCACCTTTAGCCAGATTGAAGTTCCATACGCACTCAAACTTTTGGATCAGGAACTTACCACCTATGCGAATACAAGTTTACGCTTTTTGACCGAGAAACACGTGAGAACTTTCCGTGATTTGCCCTCTGGAACGGGTGTATTTGAGACGACACCGGCGACTCCACCGACCGATATTCTCTCTACGGTCGTTTCGGCTATTACGGGAACTGCTGCGGCTGCGCCTGCCGAAGAATCCGTCCCTACACCATCCTTAACACCTGTCGCTACTACAACACCGGCGGTATCCAAGGAACAGGCTGCAGCGGATGCTATGTACGATTTTATGCCAGGCGGACCACCAAAACTTGAGGTGATTGAGGAGGTTGAAGAGGCGCCGACACCCGCTGAGATTCCTGAGGAGACTCCAGCTGCCGCACCTGTTGCTGAACCAGATACAACCGAGGTGAAAATTGTGAAAGTAGACGCACCAACACCTGAGATGGCAGGGCCTGCCGAACCGGTTCCAACAGTCATTAGCGAAGCAAAAGAGAATCCGTTGATTGATGAGACAGATACTTCTTCAGTTGCTGCTGTAAAAGATGAGCCAACGCCTCCGGCCCCAATAGAACCTAAACCACGTCGTTCTAGTATGAAAGGTGGTCGTGCTGCCGAGGCAGCAGAGTCTGTTACAGAATCTAAGCCGGCTCCAGTTGAAGAGGCGGACATTAAAGTTATAAAAATAGATGCTTGAGTAGAGGATGGTGAGACGATACACCCGAAAACTACATAGAGGTGGGGCAACCTATCTTGAACAGCAGAATATGGCTCTATGCGGTAAGCACGCATTGAATCATGTCTTACAAGAGGCAAAGTTTATCTGGGACGATTCTAAACAGAATGAAAATACTCTTTACATTCCAAAAGTTCCTAAAGGAGAAAACCCAACAGCACACGTTAAAAAGAATGGAGTACAGGTAAATCTTGTAGCCGCTTGTAAAGAGTATGAAAACTACGAATTAAAGAAACGCTTTGATAAATTTTATCCTACAGCATTGGACGATTTAGTTAAGAGACTTTTTTTGAAAATAGAGGAAGAAGACGCACCTATAAAAATACCGGCAGTTGGAAGTAGCGAACGAAAACAGGCCAAATATGCCGATAAAACCGATAAACAGATTGAAGAAATGATTAAGGCGGGTCGCGTAGCCGCTTTTGAAAAATCGCAGAAACTTCAAAAAGCGGAACGAGAAAAATACAAAGAGTTTTTAACTGTTGATGAGGAGGGTGAAGTGATAGATATTAATCGTGAAGGACTTGATAAGAAATACCGAATTGAGTGGAAAGCGGATGATAGAAAGACTATGACAACAGAGGGAACCGCCTGCCAATCTAGCGGTAATATTATTCCTGAAATTCTAACAAGATGGGTGAATATATTGGGATATAAAGGATTTCCTACAACGATTAACGATGTAACAGGTGATGTATCAATCTATGAAAATAATCCTGCTATTTATCTTGATGAAATGTTGAAAGTGCTTCCATTACAGTTAGAGGAACCAGGCTTCTTAGGTGTATTATTGGGACGATTGGGAGATAGAGAAGGACATTATACTTCTATAGTTATGTATGATGAGGAATGTGCGCCGACCCGTAAAGATGAACCGGATTCGGCCAAAAAACTATATTCTTATATTGATTCCGTGTTTGTAGTTGAAAAAGATGGTGTTTGCGCGCTTAAGAAAAATGTCAAACAGTGCTTTAACCAGAAGGATTTATTGAAAAAAGTAGAAACTTTCAAACCGACCTGTATGATATTTGTTTTTGCGTACGACAATGATGACAATGGGGCACTCAACCCTTATCAGTCCGTGGCGTATAGAAGAATGGAGGGCCTTGAGACTCCAGAATCTAACGAGGCTCCTAATTTGAAAGCCGCATTGGAAGTGAGCGATAAGCCCGCAGAGGAAGCGTAAAAATTGAGAACGATACGCAATCTAAACAATGGTAATTAAATAGAGTTAGATGGAGGCCGATACTATTGACCAAATTATCCGTTCACGACCTACTATTTTAGGGGTGTTGAAGGACCGTGGCTACGATGTTTCTACATACGAAAACACCAGCCCCGAAGAAATACTGAAACTCGCTACAACGAGTGCCCTCATTCCGCTACTTAAGATTGTGGCGACGAAGCCCGGTTCTGCCCCAACAGATGGCGCACCTCAAGAACGGGCAATCGTCCTTTACTGGGTTGAAAATGCTTGCCGTCTTCGTGTAGAAAATGATACAAACGCTTTATGGGACGATAACAATCCAGAGCACTATAACCCTGAAACCGATACAATCATCATTTTACTCGCTGAACCATTTCATCTTGTGTTTGATTTACAGGCGGCCAAACAATGGAATGTGAGAAAAGCGCGTGTTAGTTACTTCAATATGAAGAATCTAATCAGCAATCCGCTACATCATATTATGCAACCAAAATTCAAAAAGTTAACCGCAAATGAAGTGACCGATTTAGTTAAGCGCCTTCATCTCAAATCCAAGAAGAATCTACCTCATATTATTTATCATGTTGATATGGCAGCACGAGTTCTTGGATTATTGCCCGGCGATGTAGTACATTTCAAGCGTGGATCGGAGACCTGCGGTGAAGTGGATGGATATCGTATCTGTGTAATATAAAAACCACTTGAAAACGTAGGAATATGGAGTTACCTTCACAACAGGATTTCAATAATTTTTTTACCAGTCGTGTTAATGAGTTAAACTCATTATATTCACAAATTATTGACCAGAATAATATTAATGCTGTTGTGAATAATACACCTGGAGCGTCACAGAACGACTCTGCACGTAAAAACCGTGTTCGTGATATTACAAATGAATTGAATAATTATTATTCTACGTTGGGACAAACCGTTCAAGCGATTGAGCGCGAGCAGACCTCAATAACAACTGCTGTAAATGCGGAAAAGCAAAAATTAGAGTCGCTTCGTCACGATATGAGAGAAAAGCGGGAGTTGGCAGAATTACGTAAAGAGCAAGCGGCGGATGTTCGTCATAAGTATTCGGCAGATTATCATAGTTCAGTATTAGGTTTATGGAGACCTTTACATCCTAATACACGTGGTGTATTATATACAGTTTCAACGATGTTGATGTTGATTAGTGTGGCGGCGGTGGGATACTTAGTTATGACGAGTAAAACAAGAATAATCCCGGCGATTCCATCTCTAACCAGTGGTGCGGGACCAACCAGTGAATCTTCTTTATTTAACGATTCTAACAACTTCGGTAGGGTCGGTGGGGCGATGAAGCTTCGTCCCAAGAAATAAAAATCCGGTTTTGACAGAGAGACATGGCTGCTGCAAAAAGCCCTTCAATAATCACATGTGATTTGCTTGACCCAAATTCAAATCAGTCATTGGATTTTTTAAAGCAGAAGTGGACTGATGGTAAGGGTGGTAGCGGTGTTATGAGTGATAACGTCCTTGTAGATCCTAAGACTGGACTTATTACAACCGATTCTATCGCCGCCCAGGTCCAAACTTTGATGAACAACGGAACTATCCCGATGGTCAAACCCGACGATAAGGGCAACTATGATATGGATGCTTTGATGACTAGTGATGGTATGTTATACTCCAATCTTCAGTCGGAGTTCTGTTTCTACGAAAAACGCTATCTCTATGCGTTAAACCAGTTCTTACAGGCTGCCACTCTTCGTCAAGCCACCGATGCTGGTCCAGCGAACGACTTGCTCGCTGTAACTCAGTTATTGAACAAGCGTGCTAACTCAGTACTTCAAATCATCAGTTACTTGGCTCAGTCCCGAGTCACTAACATTATGTCTTCTAAGAGCGGTATTGATAACTTGAACACTGATATTAATACTAAGTTGGCTCAGTTACAGGCCGGTTACGCTTTACTCAACAGAGATGATGCCATCCTCACAACCCAGAAGGAAATGGTGCGCTACACAGAGGAAAAGAACAAATATACCAATAACCGAATTGCTATTTGGACCGCCCTTAACGTCTTAGCTCTCGGTGCCATCTTCTACGTTTACCAGAAGGCTTAAATCCCGGTGTCTCACGACCCTATATAAAACTCCCGAGTGAACTATTGTCTCTTATGAGTTTCCATCATACAAAAGTATTTTAACATAACAGAGAAGAATGCCAACTTATACAAATCCAGGTATAGCCGCGGTCATTCAGGATCAGCAACTGGAACGTTTGAATTTTGCTACAGGTTTGAGAAACGACCCAGCGGGCTACAGCCAGTTCCAACAGCAGAATATCAAGTCCATCGTTGAGGATATTACAAATCGTAAGCAAAGTGCTTTTCAGAAGGCCCAGATTGATTTAGGTCGTTACATGGATATGCACCACAACGTCAATTTCTACAAGACGCGTTCTGGAGATGTTGATAGTATTACCAGTGTAATTCTCGCAAACAACCAGAAGATTGAGGACCTCATCACCCAGGATGTAATTAACTCAAGACGTCAGTTTGAGATTAACGAATGGTACAATTACGATAAGTTAGAGACACTCTTCCTTCTCCAGATTGTCTTTATGGCCTCTCTTTCTGCGGCCATCGTCATGTACTTGACTAAGAAGGGAATAATTACCGTTGGTCTTGCCGGCATCCTCTACGCTATTTTGGGTCTCGGTGTCCTCTTCACTGGTCTCTACAAGTACTTCTACACCGAAGGTGCTCGCGATGCCAAACTCTGGCACCGTCGTCGCTTCCAGTCTACACCTGCTCCTCCACCAGCACCAGTCTGTCCTCCTGCTGACAGTTCAAGTGCCTTGGACGATGCTATTCAGCAGGCCACTGACTTTGAACTCAGCACCCAAAATTGTGCCAGCAATATCAATCAGGATCTCACTAACTTGACTATGGGAGCAGCCAACCAGATAGCGGCGGTACAGAGTGGAAATACAACCTTATTATCACAATTAAGTTCTACTGGCAGTGCGGTATTGGGACAGGTATGCGGTAGCCAGTGAAATATTGAACCATAATAAGGATGGGTAATCAGCAATCATCAGCTGTATCACAAGCGATAAATATGGTAGCAGCCGCAAAACCAAATGTAACACCCGACCCGGCTAGTCAATGTACGGCGAATAAGATAAATGCGTCAAACTTACAAAAGCAATTAGACGATGCGAATTCTCAGGTAGATAGTTGTGATCCTAGCGTACCAAACACCCGGAAAGCCTCACAACTAAAAGATACAAATCAACAATTCGTGAACGAATCTCGTAGTAAAACCGATTTACTGACCCAAACGATTCAGGATAAATTTAAGATGGGAAACGATTTAGCCAGTGCCGTTAAAGAAATCAAACATTACGAAAAAGAGATTCGTGCTGAATTGCTTGTAGTAGAAAAAGACGCCATGAAGTTGGAACACGACGAACGTAAGTATCGTCGTGATTTTATAGATAATCAACCTACCGATGGTGTACCGTGGTATATTTTTGGATTACAAACCAGCGATGATAAGGTGATGCTTACCTTTTGGATTACCTCAATTATCTGTTTTTCTTTACTCACTCACATCGCATTGACCATTTTACTGCCAACCGATTCGTTCAAGAGCCGAGCGATTAAAGGAACCATTGCCGTTTTGATTGCCTTATTTATTTGTTACTTACTCATAATCTACAAAGGTTGAAAACCGGTCACGATAACATAAGTATATTCGTAGAATATATGTATGTTAACAAGCACTAAAAGGCGAAACTATGCCATCAAGTATTTTTTCACGTCTATGGCTTTTATTTCTTTGGGCCGCAGACCAACACCGGTAAGATGTGTATCGGTGCGTACGACACCCGCACGCTTTCCTAGGACATCTAACATCTCCTCGTATTTGAGAGAGGGTGTGACGAGAAATTTACGCTTCCATCCACTGAACGCTTTTTTGAGCGGTTCGGCCGCAATTGTCTGTCCCTCGCCGAATATAAGGACTTTAATAAAATCAGCAAAGAGTTCATCTTTGTTCATTTTATACAACGGATGTAAAAAAATAGCCCTTGCGTAGACGCATTAGCGGCGAACAGAAAGTGTGGTTTGTACGGGTGATGTGGGTGCGGCGGCAGCAACAGGCGCAGAAACGGCAACGAAGGAACCACTGATGTCCTCTTCAACTTCTTCATGCGGAACGATTCCGTAGAACTCCTTATCGGTGGAGTTGTTTCCACATTCCGCCTTCATTCGTTCAACGAGCATTGTTTCCTTGAGGTCAATTTCACGACCGAGTTTCTTCTTCCATTCACGGAAATCAATGCGCACTTGTTTGAGAGTCACAGGGCCACCACCGACTTGCTTGACATAGTGTTCGTTGAAGAACGACATGAAGACATCGTTGCTTTCCTTGTACTTATTGGAGGCGGCAAGCACACAAGGTGGTTCCTTGAGTCCTTCCTTAAGATACTTTGTATCGTAATAGTGGACAAGGAGGCTGAGGAAGGCAACACGCCAGTTCTTGAGTTTCTGCTTGAGTTTCATGTCCTTTTCATGAATGTTCTTGCTTGGGTCAATGTCAGGACTTCCAGGATCTTTGAAGGTACTGATGTGTGGAATGACACGAATACGACGCCAAGTACCGTTATCCATAGAGGAGATTGGAGGCAAGTCGTTACAGGAGAGGAACATCTTGCCCATCATGTTGAACTTTTCCTGGTCGGCAAAGAGTCCTCGGGCTTCAATACGGTCTTCACCACTGAGCTGCTTCATACGAGATGTATTGAGCTTCTCACCTGGGTCAGGTTCGCCCATATAGATGTATCGCTTACACTTGGTCGTAATCATATCGGGATTCGCTGCGCCGGATTCGGGTCGCTTACGAGTGAGAACGGTAGTTTGAAGCGAGGTTTGATAGTCGCCGAAGGTGTATTCCATGAGATTTTGAATCATGGACTTACCGTTGGAGCCACCACCCGTGTTAATCCAGAACTTCTGTTCCTTATTGCGGCCTTCAAGACAAGAGGCGAGTAGAGTGAGTACATATTCGCGAAGTGCTTCATCGGGATAGATGAGGGTGAAGAAATTCATCAGGTTGATTTG
>Ga0208105_1000668_pt1 | contig 10977 bp, 11 predicted proteins | sample CryBogCBE16Jul07_FD_184574 | JGI IMG/M metagenome (GOLD analysis project Ga0208105, IMG submission 184574) | Freshwater microbial communities from Crystal Bog, Wisconsin, USA - CBE16Jul07 (SPAdes) | ecosystem: Environmental > Aquatic > Freshwater > Lake | place: Crystal Bog, Wisconsin, USA... | reverse complement strand
TAAATATTTGTATTGATACTGTAAGGTGTAGAAATATTACTTGTTATACCAAAAATAGCATCTCCAGAATTGTTGTAAGGATCATTACCTATAATTGCACCACTAGGTCCAAAAGTAAAACTACTTAAACCTTTACCAGACCAATAAGCACCAATATTATTTACAGTAGATGCGTCAAATGATGTTGTTAACGGGTTAAAATAATCAAGAGTTGTTTGATTAACTCCAAGAAGTGTTTGGTTGGAAACGACCAGAGACGAAAGATTGAGAGTTCCAGAGTTGTAGTTGAATGTAAATGTTCCAGTAGCACCTGCGATTCCACCTTGATTGAAAATTACTTGTGTATCACTTCCTGCGATAGGACCAGTGGCACCTGTAGCACCAGAAGGTCCTGTGCTTCCTTGAATACCTGTATTTCCCTGTGGTCCTGTAGCACCGGTGTTACCTTGAACACCCGTAGCACCAGAAGGTCCTGTAGCACCCGTAGGACCAACTAAACTTTCCGACACAAACCAAGGATTATTTGTCCATATAACCTGCTGATTCGAATTTGAACCATTCTGAAATCGTAAATCCATCAACGTATCACTTCCCGCACAAGTGTATGCCAGATTATAAGTTATACCTGCAGTCAAACTATACTTTGTAGACAAATCTAGAACTATAGCAGCACTCGCAGATGTTTGTGTATTCGTGATGACCAACGATGGAAGCACATTTGAATTATCGAAAGCACCAAACTGGACGTTCAAGTTTGTGACTGGTAAGATATTGATGTTTGAGACGACATTTGAAGCGGGAAGAGACTGTAAATATGCGTAATTGTAAATGTTAGGTGAACCCAAATAAAGACTGTTGGTCATATCTAGCCAACCTTGGTAGTAATTTGAATACTTGGGACCGTATAGCACATAGGCCGAAGTATCCAAATAGAAATCACCTATGTTTCCTACATTTGATGAGGGAGCACCTATTCCGTTTAATATTGTGTTTCCTGGAGCACCAGCAGGACCTGTAGCACCTTGAGAACCGCCACCTCCTCCTGAAGAACATGGAGCAGGAGGACAGTATGTCCCTAGGAATACTCGTTTGGACCGAATGAAATCAGTCACATCCGAGCTGTTGTAGCTCGCCATATTGTAATTTACAAGGATTTATACTTTAAAACTTTTGTACGGACCATGCTATTGGAAAGTTGGAGGGTGTTTCTGGAGAAGTCTGTATATAAAATGTGATTGAACCATTATTTGATGAGGAAGGAAAGGCAGTAATTATTTTACAATTTATAGCGTCTCCTAAGTTTGTTGAATCGCATATCAGGTTATAATGAATTACACTACTTATCGTAAGATATGGACTGATTGAACCAATTGATGAATAATATGTATCACCAACTCCACTTGACCATGTAAGATTATTTGCAACTCCTGCTGGTCCCATAGCACCTTGAGGACCGGTAGCACCTTGAGGACCGGTAGCACCTTGTGGTCCAGTTGATCCCAATCCTCCTGTTGGGTAAAATAGAACACTGGTTAAAATTAAGTCTACTGTTGGTGCGACTACAATAAATTCTGCGTAAACTGATCCACCTGAAACGAGTGATCTACTTATCAACAATGAACCATTCTGAGTTGCGTGAACTTTAGTTCCATCAACATAAAGTGCTAAAAGATCACCAGGAGCAAAGGTTCCTGTATATACAATACCAGTAACTGGAACAACAACCTGTAATACATTTGGATATGTTAAGTCAATGTAATATGAACCTCCGTTTATGTTTAAAATTTGCTGTATCTCTGCGTCTGCTTCTGTTAATGCAGGTGTTACAAACTCAAAATATGCTCCTTGAGGAGGTGAAGCAAATGATTCAACAGACGATAAAGTTCCGTAAGATGTTCCTCCTATAACCTTAAAAGATGTTGAACTTGTCATTTGAACGTTGACTGAACTTGGACTCCAACTAGTGAACACTGGACCTGATGGACCTTGATTACCTTGGGGACCGGTTGGACCGGTTACACCCGTTACACCTGATGGACCTGTCACACCTGTATTACCTAGTGGTCCCGTTGGACCGCGTGGACCTGTTACACCAGTTACACCGGTGGCACCGTTTGGAGGACCTTGAGGACCTGTTGGACCTACTTTTATAGGAAACGCAAGTGGCCAAGAATATTGAGTTAATGTTCCTGGAACACCGTATAAAAGACCTCCTCCTGAATATCCAACAGTTATATTTGAACCATTTGGAGACATATTGATCGTTGTCCATGTTTGTTGACCTGCGTTCGATTGAAGATACCAAGTAGTTCCTGCATTTGAACTCCAGTAAACATTGCTATCAATACTTGTTGCTACGACATATTGACCGTTATAAGAACATGCCAATAACTGTGCTTGAGAGACGGTTGATGAAATCTGAGACCATGTGGAACCACCGTTTGTACTTACAATACCGTTGTCTACACCTTGTGAATTGAAGGCATAAATAGTGTTACCATCACCGGAAACGGCAACACTAAGATAACCATACTGACCTGTATTTGACCATGTAACTCCTAAATCCGTGCTTACATATACTGCTCCTGGAGCACCACCTGCATCTAACCAGTTTGTTGCTACAATGACACTGGCATTTGATGATACAGCACATCCAGAATAATTTTGACCTCCATTTAAGTTTGTTAAGTTCCACGTAGTGTAATTTGAAGTCAACCAGACACCTGGTCCAATTCCAGGATCGTCTACAGTAGCAACTGCGATTGTTCCATCGTATGAACAAGCTAAACTTGAAGCAAGCGACAAGTTTCCACCTGGCCAATTATTTCCGCCATCCGTTGAAACATAAATTGGTGAAGGACCTCCGAGATAAGTGTATCCAGAAGCGTAAATAGTGTTTCCGTCTTGACTTGCGCATACTAAGGGGTAGAATCCGATATAACCTCCTGGTTGACCTGGTAGGGCATTTAAAGTTAAATTATTGCTTGAATAATTTCCAGAATAGATGTTTCCTAACCCATAGTAAGCAGCAATAACAAGACCTGAATTATTTATTGAATTTGTTGAAGGTTGAAATGTAGGAGTAGCGGTTGTAAATGAACCGTTTGTAAAGTCTGGATATGAAACACTACCTTTTGGACCATAGAAAACACCGGCACAAATATCAACATACGTATCACCAGGATTACCAAATGATAATGAAGGTGCACCTTCACCTGTTAAAGTAGAAACACCGCTTGCCCCTGGTGTTCCTGGTGTTCCTGGTGTTCCTGATGGTCCCGTAGAACCTTGAATACCTGTAGGACCGGTAGCACCGGTGGCACCAACAATATGTGTTACAAATGGCCAGTAAGTAGCATTTGTATAAACTGTTCCGTTTGATTGTCCAGCAAAGAACTTGTTTCCGTCTGTTGTGATACTTAATGAAGACCAATTTGAGTTTCCTGCGTCTACTTGTGTTGCCCAGTTTGATCCTCCGTCTTTAGAAAGGTAAATATATCCACTAATTGATGCAGCAGCTAATGTCATTCCATCAGCAGAACACGCAACAGATGACCAGTTATCGTAACCAAGTAAACTTACTGGAAACCATTGAGATGCTAATGTTGGAGTAACAAAAATTCGTCCATTACTTCCTCCCTGTGAGGCAATCGCAAACCCTCCACTTGCAGAACATGCTAACGAGTTCCATCCTCCAACTGATTCAGTTCCTACTTGTTGTGTCCATGTATTTCCTGCATCTGATGAAAGATATATCCAACCAGCGTTTCCGGTATTATCGGTGACTTGTCCTGCGTAATACACTTGGGCGTCTGAAGACATTGCTACAGGACCCCATCTTCCTGTAGGAGATGTTGTAAATGCTGACCAGTTAGAACCATAATCGATTGATTGATAAAGAAGACCAGGTGTTGTATCTGGATGAATTATTTCTGCAGTAATAAGTGAAGAACCATCATAAGAACATGCTATACTAGACCAGAAACCGTAAGCGTTAGGGTTAATTGAGTATGTCCATCCAATGTTCGCATTTGAATATAAGATTGCTTGACCTCCATTTGCGTTTGAACCTGCTACAGCATATGAGTATAAGCCATCAATAGACGTTGCTACACCAGTCCAGTATGCAGGAGTAACCGGTTGTGAAATAAAGTTCCAACTATTTCCACTGTAACTTCCACTAAAAAGTTGTCCTGGACCTCCTTGTGCAGTATTTTGTGCTGTCAATACATTTGCTGAAACACTACTTAAAGGAGCTATTGTACTCCATACACCGTTGTAAGGAACAATTGAAGTCCACTGATATTGACCATCGGTATTTGTGTTATAAACTAAGTTTGATGATTTAGGACCGTATAAATCAAGAGTAGCATTATCAAGGTATGTATCGTTTACATTTCCAACAGCTGAGTTTGGCAATCCAGAAGCATTCAAAAAGGATGTTCCTGTTAAACCAGTAGCACCTTGTACACCAGAAGGACCAATCGGACCAGAAAAACCACGTGGACCTTGTACTCCGTTTGAACCTGATGGACCTGTAGCACCAATTAAATTGGTTGATGGAACTAAACCTCCAATAACGTTAATATCAAACCATGGAGTGTTTACAATATTTGCATATGTAGGATTTACACCAAGAGAAGTTAGTTTTTCATTGTTAAATGCTGAAATGTATTCAATTTCTAGAGCTACTTGCATGATATTTGAAGGTGTTACAATGGCTTCTGCAATTGAACTTCCAACAATACCATTGGAAGAAAGTTGTGATGATCCTAAAGCAGTTTTAACTGTTGTAATATCATACCAACGAAAAGAAGCATAAGCAGTTCCAGTTGAACTCCATAAAGGAACAGAAGCTGCTAAAGAATAAGTTCGTGAAGGATTCAAAGTAAGAATACCAGTAGAAGGATTTAAAACAACATCAGAACCAAAAGATGTGTTTACTGTATCAAAAACGATTATATCACCTACTGTACCTACATAATTAGATTGTGTTTGTGGCGCATTCGCGGACATAGAACCTCGTGAATAACTTGCAATAGAACCAATACCTGGTGGACCTGTTAAACCTTGTGCTCCTCGGTAAGTTGTTCCTACGTAAGGAAGTGTACGACGAGAAGCAACTCCGTAACCAGTGGTATTAAAAGATGAATTATTTGCTATAGTCCAATTTGAACCATTTTGACTGTACACAATGGTAGATGCAGATGATCCTGATGGTGTTATACTAATACCTGTAAGAACCCAAGTAGAACCGTTCCATGCTATATCATTTAAACCAGTTGAATTAAAGTTAGTAGCGACTAAAGACCAGTTTTGTCCATCTGTACTTTTATAAATAGAATTATCAGAACCTACGAATAACCAGTATAACCCGTTCCAGGCAATTGATTGAGTATATGTAGGTGATGTTCCAGGTGTTTGAACTGAATTTGTTATAACGGGGGCACCGGTTGTAATAGTAGCATTTGACCAGTTTGAACCGTTTGCACTATATAGAACAGATTGAGTATATGTTGTATTTGATAAATTGATACCAGAAGCAACCCATGTAGTTCCGTTATATGCGACTGCGTTTCCTGAATAACTGAAATCTGTTCCTGTAACAGGTGAAAATGTTTGACCGTTATTGTCACTGTAAATTATTTTTCGATCTCCTTGACCTAATACTACAAATCGTGTTCCATCAGTTGCTACAGCATTACCTTGACCTACATATGAAGAATTTGAAAATTGAGAATTTGAAGAAGCAAGATTCCAGTACTGACCGTCTGTACTCCAGTAAATCGTGCGGTGTGCAGGTCCTCCACGATCATCACCTACAACTACCCAAGAAGTTCCGTTCCATGCTATTCCTCTTAAACTACCGTTTGTTTGAGGTGGAGAAGCAGGTGAATACCAGTTATGACCGTCTGTGCTCAATACCATAGAAGAACCAATAGCAGTCCAAGTAGAACCGTTCCATGCAATTCCTGTTCCTGATGTTAAAGTATTTGATAGAGAAGGATACCAGTTGACACCATCTACACTCCACTGAATTGTGTTTCCAGATGTATCTGAACCAACTGCTACAAAGAAGTTTTCGGTTACGTCATCATTTGCAAATGCAGTTTGACCTACTGAATTAATTGATAAAAAGTTTCCACTTGGGTCTACTCCAAGAGGTGTGTTTCCAAGGTAAATAGTGTTGCTTCCAAAGTATCCTGATGCGAATGGGAACTCCTTACTACCAAGATTGTATACATTTGAAGCATTAGGAAGAATATGTGTAGTCACTGCTTCTAATGATATATTTGGTTGAGGTGGTGGTGCGGGCGTCACCACGCGAACGGGTTGTCGCGGGGTCAAGCCAGATGCCCTAATTAGAGACGACATCGTATTATAGAATGATTATACAAAAAGCGAAAATCTATTCCCTACTTAAGTTGTGCCAATTACGGGTTCACGAACATCAAAAGCAGGGTTCTGAACGTTCTCTGGAACGCCTGATAAGACTCGTAACATTCCAAAGGGACCGTTTGTAGAACTTGGTGATGCTACATTTGGTCGAATACTTTTAGGTAAAATTCCAATTGGACTTCCTTCATGTAATAAACCATCAACTAAAATAGTGAATACGGCAGTCAAGATAAGTGAGGTTACGACATCACGGGTTGCGACAAAGGAAATCGCAAAGATAAGAACTTGACGAAGTATAGAGTTTGTTAAAAACTCTTTTTGAGTTTGAGAAAGATCAATTGTGATGAAACGACTTCCGATATTCAGAAAAATCATCATTAATCCGGCAAAGAGTTTGCTTCCATTTATCGATTCGAGTAGCATTCTCTATATTATTCATCTACAATATTAGAATGGCGCGGCATTCATTAAACTGAACTTTTCACTTCCTTTTCCTCCTTCGGTAGATACGACTTTATCTGCTGCTGCTTCTGGTTCAATTTTATCTGCATCTTTCTTGGCAATTTCGTCTGATTTCTTTTCAGACTTGCTTCCAGTTGGTTTAGGTGCTGGTGGAGCTTTCTTGGAATCCTTCTTCTTTAAGGTATCAATATTTTCGGAAGGTTTCATTGTCTTGTCGTCTTCCTTACCTGCATATTCACGAGCAGGAATAGAGAGAACGATTGCAAGTGCTGCTAAAACTGCTACTAAAAGAGAAACAGATGAACCAATGTAAACAACAAGTCCAAGAGCAACGAGTTGTGCTATAGGAGAAGCAAGAAGAGTTGTCACTGCGACAGGGGCAGGACGTGTAGAGAAGACGATATAGAGAACTAAAATACCAGCAGTGATAAATTGAACGTTCTTGGACAACATCTGTATTATTACTTATTCGCTGATTTTTTCTACCCCTAATTTGACAATGGCACACTATGCATCCTTAGATGAAGCCTTCGGTGGCTCCTATGGAAAAAAAGGAAGCATCAAACAAGAAAACAAAGTCTATAATTCGCCTACGCGACGCACTGAAAGTGCACTTCAAGAACATTCAAAAGTCATTGGCGAATTAACAAAGTCCCTTCCTATTGCCTCCCGTGATTCTGACGAGACCGACAATTATGCTCCCGCCATGAACACAGGTGGACGATCTTCAAGAAATCAAATTGAACCTTTCACTGTTCGTGATTACAAGATGCCTCCTATTCCCGGTAGCCACGGTTTTGCTTATATCCCTCCTGAAATAGATTCACCACCTCGGGACGGATACGATACAAGAGTTGATAAACTTCTTCGTCGTTTAGAGCGTGAAAGTTCCGGTTCAGAAACTTCTACACACGATTTATTATTGTATATTTTCACTGGTGTATTCATGCTTTTTGTTTTAGATACATTTGTCCAAATTGGAAAACGATCTAAATAGTTTCACAGTAAGGGGGCCAGTTAGTCATAACAGCATCAATTACGTCTTCAAATTTCTTTACAATATCTTCCTCTTTGAGTTGAGAAAACTTGACCATAACAGTAGGGTATCCTGGAGCATCAAGTTGAAAAAATGAATACTTTTCATCATCCATTAACATTAAACCAACGATTTGTCTGAAATATACGAGAACATCATAACTGTCCTTAAAGTATGTTGTCGTTTTATTGTTGTTCAATGGAGAACTGTGAACAACTTTAAAGTCTGAATGAGATCCAGTGCTTAATATAAAAACATCATCCTTTAAGGAATTGTCAATATCACGAATAAAGCGAAATTGGAGACTGGTACACACACAAGAATCTTCTTCGTCGTATTGCATTTGGTTTGTATTTAACATATTGCCTATCTTTAAATAACATTACTCGCAGGTATAGTATTCAGTGCACATTTTGAAGAATTTTAGGTAATCTCTTGCTTTTGTAGTTTTTGAATTATAAATTTGGTATGCTGTTTCTTTTATGTGTTCGGAATCTTTATCGTATGTCATGTTTTCTATAAAGGTTACAACTCTTGAATAAAATACTGAATTATATACATCATAATATTCGTAATCAATAAATCTGTCTGCTAATAAATACATAAATCGTTTCATTTCATCCAAAAACAGTTCTGGTCCAGGAAAAGGTGGAGGTAGAATGCGTTTGCGTTTCATCTTCTATACTTGTTGTTCGTAGATAACTATTAAATCCGTTTTATATACTTTCCATTAATACGACAACCATACGGAAGAATTTCAGGAAATCACGTGCTCTATTTGAGTTTGTTTCCTGAATATACTGACCAAATACTTGAAGATGATACACTTCTTCATCGTTGTCTTCCATTATTTCTTCCATCATGCTATCTACTCTTGATCTAAATATCGAATCATATACATAGAGATGATCATAATCTATGAAATCATCTGCAAGTATCTCTATTAATCTTTTAAGTTCATCCAGGCGTTCTTCAGGTGGCGGTAAGGGAGGTGCTTCAGTTAGTTTGCGGTTCATTTTATTTGTGGGAGGCTCTTCATTGTCTAGAAAACTTTTAGATCCGTTTTTGTTTCTAAAAGTTCAAGAATGATCATAAATACACCTATTCCAATACAAAAATACAAATAAAGAATAATTCCCTGGATGGCATCAACTTGTACCATTACTATATAGCACGGCATCCATATCACATGTTTCAAGTTCTACGCATCGGTGGACGAACGGAACTAACGCAAGAGTTATAACTTCTGCGTCTTTACATGCGGTTCTTTTCAAAATAAGGTCTTCCAATCTTTCTGGAAAACTTTCATAATAAGGAGATGAATCAAACTTATTTTTACAATGAAGTAAAAAGGTTTCTAAATCATGAAAGTCAAGAATAAACATTTTATACATTCCGTTTATTGCCGTTTTAAACACTGGAAACTGAGAAATCAAAAACTTTACTTGTTTAGGTTTTGGATTTATACCTAAAAGTTCTTCTACAGTTTCACGAAAAGCAGTTTCAATAGCACTTTCATCTCCAATTGCTTTTCCACCAATACCTGTAATTTTAAGTTTTTCTGGTTGATATCCCATCAATAAATGCGTCTGATTACAGAAGACGATTCCTGATGGCATTTTTTATCTAATACTTTTTATATGTTTAAGCAGGTGCTGCGTTTCCAGAACCTGGTAAAATAGCGTCCATAACTGCACGTGAAATACTCATGGTGATTATAGTTGCATAAGAAGACTGAGAATTTGAAACATAATTTAAGGTAGCAGAACAGATTGGACTACCTGTTGTGAACATTCCCTGAATGTATCCAAACCATCCACTTGGAACACATAAATTAGAATACACCTTAGCAGCTGTATAATGTGAAGTATATGTTAATACTAACGTTCCTGCTAATTTCAAAAATGGTTCAAATAGCATAACTGTCTGTATCATTCTTGTATATTCCCTCTAACTTATTATACCCCCTCTATATCCTCTATCTGGTAAAGTGCCATCGGTGTTAATTTTGAAGACCTAAGTAGCATTGTCAACTGTTTTCTCACTCCATTGTCTCGATACTTCTTTCGTGGTGGGTGAGGAGGTAAAAAAGTGCGAATATAATGGATTAGATACGAAGGAAGCGCATGAACGCGTTTCGCTAAATCTATATCCATTACCCTTCGTCTAGTAATTAATTGGGGTGAGAGGTGAACACCACTTATTAATTGACATTATTTCGCTTCTCAAATACTTTTCTGCATAACAAATAAAATCTATTAAGTCACAATATGGTTCTTTTTCTACATATTCTATCATTTTTGAATGTACGCGTTCCGCACATAATTCAATTGCCTTATCTATTCCAGGCGTAATTTCCCGTTGAAATTGTTCATGAATAATTGTTTTAAGTGATAAGTAAAGTTCCTTTTTTGATGGTATTTCGTCTTTTCCTCGTTCTGCTAGATACATCATTCTCCTGCGTAACATACTCGTAGCTGTAAGGCTTGTAATCGCGATAGTTTGTTCGTGCGTCCTCATCTTTGGCTGCTATTTAGAATCCACAGAAAAAGTTGATTCGTTTTCATTAACTATGAAGACAGATTCGTATCCGTCATAAAAAATAAAAGCATAATCGATAAACTCGCTGTATTCGATGTAAGACTCTCCTTCGATTTCCATTTTGTAAATAATTTATACTTGTTCCGTTTTCGTTTTAACGGAAAAAGTATGAAACTCATATAATGAGTGGGAATCCAAATTGGAATCCTCCGTTGCAGACCAGCAGCGTGAGGTTCCCAAGAAAAGCGGTGGAAAATCCAACTATACCCGCTAATTCAACAACTCGACAAAGATACGGAGCACCATTTCAACCTGTATATCCAAATCCGATTACGCAAATACCACCTATTTCTGTTTCAAACACAATATCTGCTACTCCGATTCTAGAAAGTGTTTATATTTTAAGTAACGGTACTGGTCTTGCCTATCCCTACAACGTGAACAAACCAACCATGCGTGGAGTTCCTGTTCCCACAGTTGTAAATGTTAAAACTGCAGAACGATACCTTGCGTTTACTGTTCAGTTTAACTATACTATG
>Ga0208105_1000667_pt1 | contig 10978 bp, 7 predicted proteins | sample CryBogCBE16Jul07_FD_184574 | JGI IMG/M metagenome (GOLD analysis project Ga0208105, IMG submission 184574) | Freshwater microbial communities from Crystal Bog, Wisconsin, USA - CBE16Jul07 (SPAdes) | ecosystem: Environmental > Aquatic > Freshwater > Lake | place: Crystal Bog, Wisconsin, USA... | reverse complement strand
GTTCCTAATTCTCTTGTAACATCTGGAACATCTGGTTCTGGTTCATTGAATGTTTATCTTACTACTAATTCTCAAGCTCTTACTATGAACGGAAGTATAAGTTCACTTAGTCAATTGGTAGGTGGAACATGTATTATGAATGGAGCTTATATAGGAGGAGTAAACTATCCTGGATTTTTAGCACCATCAGGCAGTTCATCTAAATGGTATGCATATGTAACTGATAACACATACTGTAAAATTGTTTCTATAAATTTTAGTGTAACAAATGGAACTCTCTCTGCTAATGCAATAGGTGCACGTTATTCAACTACTTTTATGAACTTTTTATATGCTGGTTCATCGAATGATGTTATATATAATAATGCAAGTGTTCAAGATTTTGTTACGAGTTCTACAGGTGCAGGTTACGGAGTAGCAAGTTTTACTATAAACTTTGCAGCATCTGTTTCAAAATGGAAAAATCAAGGAACTAATGGTTCTACGAATGATGCTGTAGCAGCATCTGGATATACACAAGCAGCTTACTTGACAACAGAAAATGCCTTATACTTTAATAACTCATTGTATTCTACAAATTACACAGCAACACCTAGTTATGAAACAGTATTTATAGTTTTTAAAACAGCAGGTGCTTATCATTCTGCATTATTATCTGGTTCTGATTATTACAGATCAATCGCAATTGGCGAAGGTAGTAGTGGTGCTTTTTGTGTTTCTTATGTAGCATGGCTTCAGGATTTTTATGCACAAACACCTGTATATTCTTTAATACCGAATAAGATAAATGTATTAGTAGGATACAGTAATCCAACTAGTACAAATATTGGAATAAATGGTTATACTATATATCCAGGTGGTTTACCTTGGCCTTCAGGTTCTAGTACTACAAGTTTAGGTGGTCAAGCTGCAGGAAATCAAGGATCACCAAATGATTATTATATAGGTTATGTCTATGAAATTCTAATATTTAATTATCAACTTAATTCACAAGAAATTAAATCAATAGAAGGATACCTGACTTTAAAATGGAATGCAAAAAGTTAAAAAGCGTAAAAATTACCACTTCCGGCATTTACAAAAGTAACCGATCTTGCTACATTACTGGAAGTTCCTGCTAAAGAAACATTTAACCCACCAAAAACAGTTCCACCGCAAATAGAGGCATTGAAACTGTTTGTTGAAATGTTTGTGACTATCCAATGTGCTCCTGTAGGAGAACCTGTAGCAAATGAGATGTTCAGAGTATTTGATATGAAAAACCGTGTAGACGCGTTTGTTGAATTAAGAACGAGAGGAGAGGTTGTTACACTACTTAAACTAAAAGTATTTTGAATAGAACCTGGTAATGCTAAACCAAAACCAGAAACAGGTGCTGTTCCAATTCCCAAACTATTTGAATTCATATCACCTTGTAAGAACGGTGTGTTTGGTTGTGCTGAATAAACGAAGAAGGTATTACTATTTACAACAGGAACATATGTATTGTTTGAGTTATTTCCAATATAAATACATCCGGAAGCAGAGTTACTGTATCCTGCCTGATTTCCTAATGCAATAACATTACTTGCAGTATTTAATCGTCCTGCTTGGTATCCTATTCCTATGACGGTTTGACCGCTGTTGTTTGCACACGCATTAGTACCAACTGCTATAACTTCACTACTTAAATTGGAAAATCCAGCATTACACCCTATGGCAATAAGGCCTTTTCCTTTATTTCCGTATCCTGCTGAACTTCCGATCATAACCGAATTATTACCAACGTTTAATGATCCAGCAGTATATCCTATAAATACACTTCCTGATGCACTATTACTTAATCCTGCTCCTGAACCAATAGCAACTGTATGACCACATATGTTTGTTCCTGCTCCTGCCAATGCTCCAATTGCCACTAAACCTGTTCCTTGATTTCCGTAACCAGCACTCAATCCTAATGCAATAATATCTGAACCTGAAATGTTTAGTCCTGCTCCTGAACCGATAATGACTTTATCAGAACCAAAGGTTAAAGCACTGGATAAAGTGAATGGATATCCATTAATCGTTTTTATTCCAGAAATGTTGTTGATAGTTCCTACATTTGTTGTTATTGAGTTACCACCTACAAGTTGAATAGAACTTAAGTTCAAAATACTATTTGAAGTCATACCTAAATTGGTGGTGGCAGGATACGTTGACCATGCTGCTATTGATAAATCTGTTGCCAACGCATTCCCGTTCAAACGCAAAGTATAACTTGTAGTAGGGTCACCTATTTCTACGTTACCTGGAAGGTAAGTTTTTACAGTTGGTTGAAAGTATCCTCCCGCCCCAAACTGGAACTCAGGTGTAAAAATGTTCTTTAATAAATTGATTTGATCTGTGGATGAATAGACACTCATCGTATTGTTTTTATGATACGAGAATGATTTAACTACTTTCTGCGTAGTATAGATAGTAAAGAATGGCAACCCCCGGTGAGCGATACACGTTATTTCCAATCAAGAATACTGAGACCAAGATCTATCAACTGTATAAACAGGCAGTCGCCTCCTTCTGGACCCCAGAAGAAATTGACTTTTCTAAGGATGAGACCGATTGGGAGTCTTTGAATGAAAATGAACAAAAGTTTATTAAACAGGTCTTGGCATTCTTTGCCGGAGCCGACGGAATTGTCCAAGAAAATTTGGCAACGCGATTTCAACGCGATACTGAAAGTCCTCCTGCTCGTCTCTTCTACGCCTTCCAAAACGCAATGGAAGGTATACATTCCGAAACATACTCGTTATTAATCGACAAATACGTCAAAGACAAGAACGAACAATTACACTATTTCCGTGCTCTTGATACCATTCCATGTATCAAACAAAAAGGTGAATGGGCAATGAAATGGATAGATAGTTCCGAAGACTTTTCTACTCGTTTAGTAGCATTTGCGTGTGTTGAAGGTATATTCTTCAGTGGTGCTTTCTGTGCAATTTACTGGTTGAAGAAACGCGGTCTCTTACCTGGTCTTACCTTCTCAAACGAACTCATCTCTCGTGATGAATCTTTACATACTGTTTTTGCCGTTGAAATGTATCACGGACAACAAGGTATTCCTGCTTCGAAAATCAAGGAAATTATCGAAAGTGCAGTTGCCATCGAATGCGAATTCATCTGTGAATCTTTACCATGTACATTGATTGGTATGAACGCAAAATTGATGACTCAATACATTCAATTTGTAGCGGATCGTCTTGCTGTTCAACTCGGTATTCCAAAAATATACGGAGCACAAAATCCATTTGATTTTATGGATATGATATCGTTGGAAGGTAAGGGAAACTTCTTTGAACGCAAAGTATCAGATTATTCAAAGGCTGGGGTCGCCGCCAAGAAAGAAGAAATGACTATTCAGTTTGATGCGGATTTTTAAAGATTAAAACAAAGGAGTATAAAGTAAATGGAGTTCTTTCATGGAATTGTAGCGTTAATTGCAGGAATTGTTTTAGTTCTCACAGGTCTCGTTGCTTGGTTATATATTCAACAATCACGCATGTCACAGGCAATTAATGCCCTTGCCATTGCCATCACCACCCCTCCTCCTTCTTTTATGAGTCATCCTCCTGTAGAAGAAGAAATCGAAGCAGAAGCAGAAGTTGCTCCAGAATCTCAACAGCAGGTGGTTGACGACCGTGTTTCTGTTCACGAAGAACCAGAACATGAAGACGAAGAAGAAACTGGAGTTATTGGTGAAGATATTTCTGACTTTTCAGGAAAGACTGTAGCACAACTTCGTGATCTACTTACTGCTAAAGGAATACCATTTAATAAGAGCGACAAAAAACCAGTTTTATTATCTCTTGTTCAAGCAGCGAGCTAAATGAAACTTGTAAGTTTTGATATAGGACTCAGAAATCTAGCGGTATGTGTTCTGGAAGGTATGACCAGAACAGATATGCGAATTACGGCATGGGATGTTATCGATGTAGTAGCAGAAAAGAACGGTCATACACGGACATCTTGTTTCAAGTGTAAAAAACCTGCGATGTGGATACAGACAGGAGAAGGGGTACAAGCATGTTCTCGTCATAGACCAAGAAGTTTAACGATGACCAAAAGTGCTCTTTCTAAAAAGTCTATTCCTGAACTACAGGAATTAGGCAATCCGTATAAAATTGAAGGAAAAACCAAGAAAGATTTGGTAGGTCGTATTTGGGCGGAAATGAATAAGAGTGGATGGACCAAATTCAAGGGAAACGCAAGAGCTCCAGGTGGAGGGGTTCTTGATTTGGTAGGTGATATCGTTGCTTCTTTAGACAAACGATCTGATTGGTGGAAAGATTCACACTTAATTATTTTTGAAAATCAGTTGGATAGACGAATGTTTGCAGTCCAAGCAATGTTACATATGTATTTTGCGTGTCGTGGATTCAGAACAAAGGGAGTATCCGCCATTCACAAACTGGATAACATAACGATGGTAGAAGACGCAACAACAACATACCGAGGACGCAAGAAAACAGGAATTAAACATTGTGAGGTTCTGTGTCCACCCTGCAATATGGAGTTTTTTCGATCGCACAAGAAGAAAGATGATTTAGCAGATAGTTTCTTACAAGGTCTTTACTTTTTAGAACATCCGCCCGCGTTTTAACTTTAAGAAGATGATACATTATCTTCATAATGGACGTTCCTGGTGCCGATCTTTTAATGAATAGTGCTTCTGGAATGACAGCACCCGACACGAAACTACCTGAGATGGAAAGTATCTCACTTGACTTCACTGACCTCCCTTCTTCCTCCTCCGAACCAGCACCTCCACCCCGACTTGTTCCCTCTGCTGAAGATGTAGGAACAACAAAGACCTGGGACGGTGTAGAAAACTTGAATGCTGAAGCATACTTGAAACCTGTTGTATCTGCTCCTAAAATGTCAGAGGATGCCATCATGAAAAAGAAGTATGAACTTTTGCGTAAATTTGAACGACTCAACAAACTTGGGGTTCCTATCCGCAAACGATTTACCATGGACTCTCCACTTGACGAAATGGAAATGGAAATTGAGTTCATTCGCAAGGAAAAGGCGATGGATGCCACTATCAAACAGTTCTCTGAATGGTTTATTACTGGTATGTCTGCTCTTGAATGGGGGTCCAAGAATGTAAATATGGTCAAGATGTTCGGTCTTCAATTAGATGGTCTCTCACAAAGTGCTCAAATGAATGTTGGTGATCTCGAAGAAGATTTTGAAGAATTATACGATTTATACGGTGATAAAATGAGAATGCATCCACTTGTTCGTATTCCTATGCGCACATGTTTCATGGTATATATGGTTCACTTAACCAATCAGATGGCAATGAAAGCACCAGTTCCAAATATCCAAGAAATCCTTCGTCAGAATCCTGATATTGCTCGTCAAATGGCGGCTACTGCTATGTCTCAACAGACTCAACAGTTCCGTCAACAAGCAGCACAAGCACCTCCTCCTGCTCCAGCACCAGCACCCGCACCATCTTTCTCAAACGACAATAATCCATTAGCAGGATTAATGTCTTTCTTAGGTGGCGTAAATCCAGCAGCACCTCCTCCACCACAAACAAGAACAATTCCAATCAAACCTGTTCGTGAAATGAAATCACCAACAGGTATGGGAATAGGTGATATTTTAAATAAAATTCAGAAGGAAGAAAAGAAGGTAGGCGTAAACGCTCCACCTCCACCTCCACCAATGCCTACCTTTCCAGTAGCACCTATTGCTACATCTCCTCCACCACCAGCACCTAAACCAGCTGCTAAAACAGCACTTCGTCGTTCAGCTGGATCGGAACGTAAATCAGCAAAGAATTCTGTAGTAATTAAACTTTAAGAGTTGTTGTATAATACATATAAATGACAGACATTTCTGGCGGAACAGGTCCTACAGGTCCTTTTCCTCCTGTAATAACCGTAACTGGAGTAACAGGTCCTACTACAAGTCTTCTTCCAGTTGTAATAAATGCTACTGGACCAACGGGTCCTATTCCTCTTTTTCCTTTACCAACAGGTCCTACAGGACCTACTTATCTTTTAACTTTAGATCAGTTGATGACAAATCAAACTGCAACTCTTCAACAGGAAACTAATGATCGAACTGAACTTTCTTCGATTGTTACACCTAATATTGGTCAATTAAATCCATTGTTTGTTCAATGGGCAACTCTAGGATTTCCTTCAAATTATACTTTATTATCGTTTAACATTGTTCCTCCAACTACATGTTCAGATGGAAAAGTTCGTAATATGTATGATTACATTTCGTATATTATTGGAAAAGATCTCGCAGAGTCAGTAACTAAATTTGATAGTTTCTTTCAGGGAATGACAATTGCGTATAATATTACAGGTTCTACATTAACAATTGTTGTATCAAAAAGCACTTAATTAAGGTGATATCTTAGCAAATGCATGTGTGGATGGCAGAGAACTCTGTAGACCCCATTTCCATGAAAGATATCCTTCTACTTGTTGGCGTTGAGATGTTGTAAGTGCAGAGTTATAAATAATTATTTCAGCAATTGTACCATTCCAGTATTCTATAGTTGGATTTGCTTGAGTACCAATACCATACTTTGTAATACCAAATGTTCCTGATGAAGAACTTGATGCTAATGTTCCTGCGTTACCATTATACCATAAATAACCATTTGTTCCATCATATTCACTAACTGCTAAAAATGGTACATTTGTTGTTATAGCATTGTATGCAATAGGTCCAGATACTCTCCATGTTCCTATCCAACCTGAACCTCCTTGATTAAAAAGTGCTATTGTTCCATCTGTTCGTCCATAATCAACATTTGTAGTATTTTCTAAACTTACTAATCGTTGATCACTACTACTGTTTGGCATACTACGAGTTGTTAAAGCAACTGCAAAACATGTAAGACTTGTTCCGGTAATAGATATAGGTCCAGTAAAATAAGAACTTCCAGCTAAACTTACAGATTGAAGTCTATTAATACCATTAGATACTACTGTAGGTGTTCCTGTAGATGTAGCATTGTAACCATTACCGCTTTTATCTATCCAAGTAGTTACGTTTGATCCAGACATTACTAAACTTGAAGAATCTGCCGCATCTAACCATAAAGTAAGACCAGAAACAGATTTAGGTGTAAATATTGTAGAGTATGATGGAAGAATATAACCTGGATGTGTAGATGGAAGACTACCTCTTATTTTCCATTTCCATGCTAAGTATGCTTCTACTTGTTGACGTTGTGAAGTAGATAATACAGAGTTATAGACAATCGTTTCTAAAATATAACCTATAATAGGAAGAGTTCCGCCTCCATTATCAGTTCCAAGTGTAAATGATGTAAAAGTTTCACCAGTAACACCCATACTTTTAGTTCCCATCAATGTACCATTTTGCCATCCTGCTAATAAACCAGTAGAAGACGTATCTTGACGTGTCATAATAACCGTTAATCCAGCAGGGTTTGTAGCACTTGATATACCAGAAATACCACTATAATCCATTTGAGATGCATTGTTGTATTGCCAATTCTGTTTTAAATGAGATGTTCCGTTATGAGAATTGTATACATATGGATAAGAAGAATTAGGAATTGTCAAGTTTATTACAAAAAAGTAAGTTACATCAGTTACAGGAAGACTTAATTGAAAACCAGTTGTTTGACTTCCGCTGAAGTAAATAGAAGGAACACTTAATCCTGATGTATTATATGTCATTGCAGTATCTGATGATGTAGCATTACGACCATTACCTGATTTATCACCCCAAAACTGAACCTGTTGACCTGCTGCTGTTACTTTGGTTGTTCCACCAGTATTTTGATATAAAGTTGTCAGATCGTAAGCATCCAACCACAACTGACAACCAGTAATATCAACAGGTTGAAATGATCGAGAGTATAATGGTCGAGGAATTCCAGGAGGAGCACTGTAATATGGATGTGATGAAGGAAGACTCGTTTGTAATCCCCATTTCCATGCGAGATAACCTTCAAATTGTTGGCGTTGTGAAGTAGTAAGACTATTAAATATAATTACTTCTTGAATATTACCTACAAAGTAACGACCATAAAATGAAGAGGATAAAGATATTCTTGTAGAACCAGAATTATTAACAAGTACACCAATAATATTGTATCCAGATGGAATAGAAACTGGACTACCACCAGTAAGTACTCCATTCACAAAATAACCTGAAGGATAACCTATATCATTTGAATTACCGTTTCCAAGTGATGTTGTACTAGAAACAAATCGTATAGATGTATCACCACCAGCAATATCACTACAAGCTAATGCATAACCAAAAGAATAAGATAAAGCAGTTGCTTGACAAACAATAAATATAAATGAGAATCCTGATGTGATAGTTATATAGTTAGAAGTCTGTAGAATTCCACCACTCTGAAAGTTTAAATTATTTGAATTTACATACGTTACTGTTCCATTTGTAAGAGATATGTTATTCGCATTTCCACTCTTATCTTTCCATGCACTTACATTCGTTCCTGAACTTAAAGTAACTGATGTAGAATCTGCAGCATCTAACCATAATTGACAGCCAGATATACTTGTAGGATTAAATGGATTAGAAGTAAGTGAATAGTAAGGATGTGAAGATGGTAATAAAGATTGTAATTTCCATTTATTAGCTAAATAACCTTCTATTTGTTGAATATTCGTTAATCCAATATCTTGATTGAATACTAAAATTTCAGAGATGTATCCGTTATAATAGTTGCCTCCAAAAACACGACCAATAACAGGAGCAGTAAATGCTTGTAACTGATTATAATTTGAAAATATAGCATCTACTGTTCCATTGCGTCTTGTATTACGATTTGATGAAGACGGTAAATAAAACGCCCATATACGTGTATTTCCTGTTCCTGATATATTAGTATCTTCTAAATCGCTACCATACATTGCAAATGCTAAATCAGTTGTATTTCTGTATCCAATATGTAAAGAGTATCCATAAGATCCACCGCTATTTACATTATCGTCTCCAAAAAGAAAACCATATGAGCTTCCAGTAAATGTTTCAACTACAAAAACAACAAAAGGTGTATTTACTAATGTTCCTGCTAATCCATTGACTGTAAAAACTGAAGACCCTCCAAATCCTAAACCTAAATAAGATGTTGAAACAGAACTTCCTGCTGAAGTTGCATTATTTCCACTTCCAGATTTATCTACCCATGTTGAAACCGTTGTTCCGTTTAAAGGTAAAGAACCACTTGCGAAAGGGTCAGAAGCATCTAACCATAATTTACATCCTGAAACACTTGTAGGATTAAATGTGTTGTAAATAGATGAATAAGGATGTTTAGTAGGTAGTAAAGTTTGTAATCCCCATTTTTGTGCTAAGTATCCTTCAACCTGCTGTCTTTGAGTTGTGTTAATACTGGAGTTAAAGTGAATAATCTCTGCTATTAAAACTCCTGTACCTAAGTTTGTTGAAGGTACACCATTAATGTATAAATTTAATGCAGGATTTGTAACTGATACAGGAGATCCATAATATAATGTTGTTGTTCGTGTAGTTCCATTTAGAGTGTAGTTTACTGCTGAAGTTGAAACACCATCATAACCAATACAAAACATGAACCATTGGTTGTATGGAACAGGTGATACTCCAGCACCTACAGCATCGTTAAATTGAATACCTACGTTAGTTGAATAATTATTGACATTTAGTAGTGTTCCATTTGCAGTGTATACATAATCACCATATGCTACTCCAGGATTTTGTGTATTAATAATTATTCCTCCAGTGGCAACTTGTGCTACAAAAAATTGAGTAAACGAAGAATTCCAAACAAAGTTAGGAGAATACATTATAGATGATCCAAAGTTTAGAGCATTATTACCGTTTAATGTTGTTTGACCAATAGCACCTGCATATCCAAGCACATTTTGTCCGTTCCCAGACTTATCTTTCCATTGTGTTACAGATGTTCCTGATAAGACTATACTTGAAGTATCAGCAGCATCTAGCCATAAAGTAAGTCCTGGAATAGTTTGAGGACTGAACGGCCATTTATTTTTTGATAAAACGGCAGTAGACATATATCTTACTTTTACTTCCGACTTCCTTTTTAAGTTTAGAACAGGACGTAGGCAGAAGATCCACCTGCTCCTGTTACTGCAATTGTTACCGAAGTTCCGATTGGAATAGATATTGGCGATGTTATGTTATTGTTGTTGTAGACTGTTACCGAAAGATAAGTAGCAGTTGAGTTTCGTAAAACCCAGAAAGCACCTGTATCCGTTGGCGTGCTAGAAGGTAGAGTGAGTGAATTGTAACCTGTATTTGTTATGTAGTAGTAAGTTCCGTAGTTGGATGTAGCAACCGTATTTGATGTTCCTGTTATGTTTGATAAGTTGAGAGGAGTGTAAGACGAGTAGGTGAATTCGTTGGTAGATGTATTGTAAGAAACAGGATTTGCGTTTGCTACTGGACGAACTGGTGCTACGAAGAAACCTGAAGTTCCTGGACTCCATGCACTTGCGCTAGCATTTAATGCTATAGAATTGGCAGCACCAAAACTACCTACTCCGTAACCAATCGCAACAGCATAGTTTCCTTGACTGGAATAACCCGCACTGTTTCCTATTGCTACCGCATTTGTTCCTTGGTTACTATAACCAGCATAAACACCAACCGCTACAGAACTTCCTTGTTGACTATTACAACCTGCTTGAAATCCCATGGCAATCGAATAATCTCCTTGAGATGTCATAGCAGCATTATCTCCTACAGCCACAGAGTGATTACCTTGAGCGTTACTTCCTGCTAAACTTCCTACGGCTACTGCGGCTAATTTTTGATTTGATGTTCCTGCTAAATATCCTATAGCAACTCCATATGGTTGTTGAGTATTACTACCTGCGCTGTTTCCTATGGCAATAGCATTAGAACCTTGATTAGAATTTCCACAAGCGGGCCCTACAGCAACACTATTTGATCCTTGAGTATATTGACC
>Ga0208105_1000660_pt1 | contig 11012 bp, 6 predicted proteins | sample CryBogCBE16Jul07_FD_184574 | JGI IMG/M metagenome (GOLD analysis project Ga0208105, IMG submission 184574) | Freshwater microbial communities from Crystal Bog, Wisconsin, USA - CBE16Jul07 (SPAdes) | ecosystem: Environmental > Aquatic > Freshwater > Lake | place: Crystal Bog, Wisconsin, USA... | reverse complement strand
CTAGGGCGTGAAAGTTTCGGGGCGCTACGTGAAGCCATTCTTCTTTCGTGCACAGTTGTCTTAAATGTTTGTCTTTTTGCTAAATGCTCGGAATTGTTTAAAGTCCAATTTGTAATACGCAATGTCATAATATTTCCTTATGTTGGGTCATTAACAGATTTGATAATCCAAAAATCACTACTCATACTTCTATTTTGAATTACTTGGTAGGGCATGTAAAAGTAACCTTTATCGCCCCAATTTGACCCCCAACTGTTTCGTACAATGAATCGTTGTGTGCTGTTGTTATATCCTACTAATAATACACAATGCCCGCCCAACAATTGCTCTGTGCGTGTGTTAGGATAGGGCATCATACCTGTTCTAGCAACACTTACACTTTCAAAACTGCTGTATACATCAAAGCCAATAATAACGGGATAACCGTTCTGTAATGCGTTGATACAGCCATTAAAATCTGCTACAGATTGATATAGTGTTACTTTTCTTCTTGTTGCGTCACTGATTGCCTGTGAATTAGGTACTACAGCAAATTTTGAAATGTTATAGGGCCATAGACTTTCAAGTGGTGCGCCATATGTATAAGTTGCTCGAATGCCATCACGAACATATGCGCCGCTATCATAACGAACTGTACCTTCAAGTAATCTTTCATAGTAATATATAAACAAACGACTGACTTGAGTTTGCTTGTTATTATATCGTCTGTCCATGTAATCTATTGCGCCAGCAGTAGCATTACCTGTACAACTACCTAAATTACCCTGATCATCTACAGGACTACACCACTGTCTTAAATCAACTGTACTAGGAGGACTTGCCACAGTAGTCAATGTATAAGGTATATCTCTTGTATCAACAGGTTGTCTAGCCCAGTGATATTTAGGTCTACTGTAGGGATTAGGTGCGTAAGTAACAGTTGGTGATTTGTGACTTAATGATGGGTCGCTATTCACATCAATGATTTGACTTGGTTGCATTGGCATAAGTTGTTTGCCTCCTGAGAAATTTATTTTTAGCACCAGTATAATCCGCCTGATTGAATTGCGGGGGTACGTAATGTAAATGTTGCAGAGAAATTAAATGTTCCTGGTATCGTTGCGCCACCAGGATCTTGATTAGCAGGATTTGCAGTTTCGTATGCTGTATTAGTTGGATCTACTGTAGTGATATTTAGTTGACCAGTGGTACCGTTATAACCCATTCTTACTAAGCCATTTGGTACAGTACTACCTGCGCCCCATGTTACTTCAAAGATGTATGCATTGAAATTATTTGGATCATATGAATCATTGCTGTTCAGTGAATTCTGAGTATAAGCACCAACTGATCTAAAGAAAGCAAAAATAGTTTGTGCTACAAGTTCACTTGCTGAATATATAGTTACATAATTATTTCCTATCGATCCTGAACCTACTGTGATTGAGTTAGCAGGTGAGCCACCATAAAATACAAAATCACCCGGATTAATAGTAAGTGAAGTTACTAGTGCATCTATTCCTACGCTTGTGTTAGGGAATTGTCTAGTATCACCGGGCCAAACAATACGCACTGCGCCGTCACCACCTTTACCACCACCATAATAAGTTTCATTACTAATGCCACCGCCCCAGCCACCTTGACCTACAATAACTTGTAATGTGCCACCTGGATTGCCCGGCGTACCTGGATAAGTAGATACATTATTTTTGTATGCTAATGCGCCACCGTTACCACCGTCCCATAGACTTGGTGCACTACCGCCACCACCACCTGGCCAACCACCTGCACCACCTGCCCATGCACTTGCCATGCCGCCTTGTGTACCTGAGCTGCCTCTTCGACTACCGCCGCGACCACCAACTGCTTGTGCCTGCCATTCTGACTGAGGACTATTTCCGGTATATGTGTTATCATCTACCCAACCACCATGAGTGCCTGGATCACCTACGCCGTATAAACCAACACCGCCACCACCAGAACCAATATCGCTATATAGTCCGCCACCGCCGCCACCAGAACCACCGATAAGACCGGTACCCTCACCATCTGTATAAGTTGGTAATTCTTGATTAGAACCACCGCCACCATTTGATCCTGCATTAGCTAGACCAGCAACGAATACATATCCGCTTGGAGTTGAATATGTATTGCTTGTATTGATACTCCATTTTCCGATATCACCGGCAGCACCTTGCGTAGTCATCAAATAAATTGATCCATCTTCTGTGTTCACAGAAATTGTTATACCATTAGTACCTGTTGCTGGATTAGCCGTTGGATTCCCCATCCAATCACCACCGTTAACTCTAACCCATGTTAATTGACCTAATGCATTGGAGTTATCAATAGCAATATCAACTACATCACCTGTTGTGAATGTTGGATAACCTGAATAAGCTGGCGCGCCGGTTGAATAAAAACCGCCATCATTATAGAATCCACCACTATCTGTAGTACCGCCGACATAACTTGCCAACTCAGCACCACTGCCACCAAATCCAATACCTTGACTACCTGAACTAGCAGAAGTATCTACAGTTAAACTGAACATTACTTTTTGACCAAAAACAATTTCATATGTACCTGTAGCAATACCAGGATAACTACTATTGTTTGCTGTTGCTTCAACTGATAAGTTGTTGTTAGATAGACTTAATATAATATTTGCTTCACCAGTACCATAGTTACCTCCGCCATCGTATATATAAGTTTGTGTAGGATCAAATGCTACAACAGCATCATTTGTACCATAACCACCTGCACCAGCACCACCGATTGGCCAAGAACCCAGTGAATCAACTACGCCACCCTTACCTCCACTATCACCCCATATTGGTTTAGCACGTGGTCCAGGAGTGCCGTTGTTATTAATTTTGTATTGACTGTTATTTATTTCAAGCGCACCTTGAGCACCTACAATAGTTTGACCCAAGAAATTATAAACGTTACCACTGACTGAATCTAGACTAGGAGAAATAGTCAATACAACGTTTGCTGTATCAGTACTATCTACTGCTAAGACCATACCGTATACATTGCCTTCAATTATGGCTCGGTTAGGATAATAATTGTTTAAGTCAATGCTAGTAAACAACCAACCTGGGGCAACATTGCCCAATAACGCATTATTATTTCCAGTAGTACAATCGAATGTAATGAATGGCGCGCCACTATAGCCAGCATTTGTGTTCATGTTTACATTGAAATGAGACCACTGAGAATAAACATAACTGTCACCACCTGGAGGGCTGTAACCAGCATAAGTACCACCGCCACCTGCACCAACTGCCACCATACTTACACTACTTACACCTTGTGGCACTTGGAATGTATATTGACCTGGTACTGAGAACAATTGACTATATGATTGTGTAGGCATATCGTTGTCTTGTTTGACTGTTTGAATACCATATTGATATCCATAATCAGTAGTATAACTAGCAATCTCGCTAGGACTTAATGCATAGTTCCATGCTGTCATAACACCAAGGTCACCGTTCAACCAGTTGCTTCCTTCTAGAGTACCCCAGTATAATGGTTCATTGCCACTGATAGGCATAACACCTGTTGAAGCACCACTACCACCGATTGCTTGTCCGTTAACATACAATCTCATTGTTTGACTACCAGAATCATATGTAAGTGCTATAGCATACCATGTATTCAGTTGATATTGAGTAGTATTATCTAAAACAGCTGGATAGGTATTAGTATTGTTTGCACATAACACTGGATAAGGATTTCCAAGGAGTCCCGGTGGAACAAATTGAAAATACATATTATTTCCACCTACTATACCGCCACCGTTAAATGAACCACCGGAACCAGTAAAACCCTTCAATCTTACAACAGCAAAAATTGAGTAACTACTGCCTGATGGAATGCTATAATTATTGACATAGTTACTATCAATATATTGACCACTACCACTAACATTACCGTTGAATGATAGATAGCTCATTGGGCCATGAGTAATAAAATTACTACCTACTATATTCCCACTCCCGGTTTCATTAGTATAATATTTACCAATATTACCAACAGCGCCATTTGCGTAATCTGCTGAAAGGTCAAACATAAAATTAGTACCAGTTGTACTACCATCTGGGCCAAGAAAGCCATTACGACTTAAATCAAGTCCTTGGCCGTTATAACTTGCGCTGTTGCCCATTGCATACTCAAAAATAATATTGCCTGTGGGTCCTGCATTACCTGCACCCATCGTTGCTCCTGAGCCAATTACTACGCCTGGTCCTATAATCACGATTAATATCCTTTTATGTAGTATTTATGCTCACCCACCACTATCAGACACCAAACAAACCCTTGTAGTAGTAATAATTTTGTTGTAGTTGTTCTATTGTTAGTTTTATGTTGTATAACTCTAAGTTAGCAACATAGCCCCAAGGTTGATCGGCGCTACCCTGTATATTGCCCCAGGCATAGTGGTACTGTCCCGAAACTGATTTGGACACACTGGTTCCTACCTGTTGTCCATTGATGTAAAATGTTTGCCCGCTAGCATCACCTACTGTAGCCCACTGTGCCCAGACATTACCATAAGCACTCATGTTGTAACCACTGCTATTGAATCCAGTTGGTGGTACTGATGCATTGTCCCACATACCTAGTGTATTGGTTCCATTGTTAACAATGATAGCATGACCACCGTTGGGTCTGGCCCCGTTGGCTTGATACCCTCTCAGCAGAGTTCTGTAACCAGTAGTAGTGGATCTTACCCTTACCCAACTGATGTAGGTAAAGTTTGTGGGTATCTGTATATCAACTGAGTTTGCGGTAATAACTTGTCCAGTAGCAGAGCAGTTAAAACATTTTACTCCGCTCAGTGTAGTGTAAAGACTACTAGCACTAAGGGTATGCGTATAACCATTACCAGACAAATCGTTAAGTGTTGTGCCAGTGCCAGAATAACTTGAACTGTTATTAGCATCAAGGTAAAGTATTAAACCAGACGTAATCACCCCAGCATCAACAACTCTTGTACCATTTAATGTTACACCTTGAATAATCATACTTATCCTAAGAAAGCAACTGACCAGTTGTCATTACCATCAAAAATAAGTGAACCAACAGTTATTTTAAGGGTAAGCGTGTCTCCTGCCGCAAGTTTTGATACTGTACTTACACCAAAGTGATTAATAGTGGGGTTATTAGCCGATTCCCACATAACTTGATTTACATTACCTGAACCATAGTTTTTAATAACGATTGCCTGTGCTTGTGGTGCAACATTGTTGGCCACACGAGCCACAAGATTCACTTGATACAAGCCGGCTACAGGAGCAGTAAAGGTACCAGTTGTTGAATTCAAGTAACTGCCTTGATTATAGTCAACAGTCCAATTGTTAGCATTTAATATACCATTGGTATTGGTTGTAGTACTCCAAATTGTTGAACTACTGCCGTATACTCTAAACGCCGGACGATTAGGAGTAATGACACCTGCAGAACCGCTAGCGGTTATATTACCTGCAACATTTACAGTCTGTACACCTGTAATGCTTGATCCTGTTCCAGACATAATAATGTCACCATTAGCAGGCAATGTAAAGTTACCTGTATTCTCAAACAAGTAATTGTAACTACCTGCAACTAATGTTACATTAGGACTTGTACCATTGATATTACCTGTGATGCTGATGTTACCACTGAAGTTATTAGCAACAACATTACCAATAACATTAACAACACCTGTACCATCTGGATCAAGTGTGATGTTGCTATTACTACCTGCCGGAGATATAATATAGTTAGCACTTACATTGCCAATAATTTTCACAATACCTGTACCATCTGGGTCAAGTGTGATGTTGCCGTTACTACCTGGTGTAGATACAATTTGTGTTGTGCTTGATAGTACTAAATTACCAGATACATTTGCGTTACCTGAAACAATAATAGAGTTTGTCTTTAATACATCAGCGCCAATCGTATTAGCATTAGCAAAGAAGTCAACATTGGTATTGATTCTACCATACTGACTGAATGCCATGTAACTTGTACCCCAATTGATGTTACCATATTGACCGGGGAAATTTATGTTCACACCGCGTATATTAATATCACCAGGAATAGTCAGTAGACCAGTTGTATCAAATATCCAATTTTGTTCTGACCCTGCTTTATTAGCATGAATAACAACATTACTTGATGCCATCAAATCAGTATTAGTATTTGTTATAGCAAGTCTATCTTGTCCCGCTTGCTTGACATAGAAGTTGCTATTAGCACTGACTGTCATATTAAGACCGCCGTCAACTTTAAAGCTGCCGTTAGTGTCTGTGCCGTTATTGCTGAATATAATACTACCATTGTCACTTGCTTGTGCTACTAATACACCTGGCAATTTTAGATTACCAGTTGGATCAAATTTCCAAGCGGGACCTGTAGAACCATATGTATATACTGCTGTAGGTGCAATGCTACCTAATGGAGGATTTAGATTCCATTGTATTAGTGGTATATTTAATGTACCGGTGTTGATATAAAGCGGTGGGACAAAGCCTGGATTATAAATCCCATATTGACCACCTGTAAACATTATATAAGGATTAACACCCGGTGTATAACCAGCTGGGTACCAAGTTGGAGTTGCTTGACCAAAGTCTCTAGTATAAGTAGTATTCACTGCAACAAAATCTGCACCACTGATAACTATTACTGTAGGTGGAACACCCACTGTTAATGTAGTGCCGGTGCCACTTACATCATTGATTGTTGTAAGTTGCGGTAATGTTAAGTTGCTGTCATAATCAAACATCCATGTATGTGGAGTGCCACCAAATACAGAATTAGCTTGAATAGCAACATTACCTGAAGCCTGAACAGAGACATTAGCACCGGCATCACTACCAACAATAACAGTTTCACCGTTACCTGCAATGTGAACATCAGGTCCACTTGTTAGATATACATCTAAATATGCTCCATTATTGTTTGGATCTGGTTGAAGTTTTAAGTTACCTGTACCTAAGAATGTATTTGCTTCAATTACATTAGCACCAGTAATGTTACCTGGAGTAGTCAAGTTACCATCTGTACTAAAAGTCCACATGAAACCATTAGAGTAAATAGCAGCACCATCGGCAGGGGTGAAAGTAATATCATTACCTGGACCAGTACCAAATGTAGCACCATTAGCATCACCGAAGAATGTAGACAGTCCTGGGCCAAAGCCAGAGATGTTTGCTATAGCTGCACCAGTAGGTAAAGTTGTATTACCCGTATCGTCAAATTTCCAAATATAACCATTACCACTAAAATTACTTTGAATGAATACGTTTTGACTTCCACCTATTCCAGTGTCAGTTGTAGCATTGATAGTAACATATCCGCCACCGTCACCGCCTGCGCCTATGTTAAGTTGATTAGCACCAGTGTCAGCAAAAATAGTTGCGAAATTGTTCGGTAATGTTAATACGCCGTTGTAACCAAAATTCCAAGTTGATACAGCATCGTTAACGCCGTCACCTGTACTGATGTTTACAGGATACCAACTGTTAATATCAAAATGCCCATTACCGCCTAAGCCTGGAACTTGATAATTGGCTGATCCTGGTAAAGATAAATTACCTGAACTATCAAATATCCATTTATTTTCTGTACCAGCTTTATTAGAATGAATTACAACATTAGTACTAGCCATTAAATCAGTATTGCCATCTGTTATCGCAAGTCTATCTTGTCCGGCTTGTTTGACATAGAAATTGCTATTAGCACTCAATGTCATGTTAAGACCACCGTCTACTTTCAAACTACCGTTGTTGTCTGTGCCATTGTCGCTGAATACAATACTGCCATTGTCACTTGCTGGTACAGTTAATAAACCTGTTGTAACATTGCCTGTTGTAGTAATTGTATTGCTACCATAATTTTCTAAGAACGCAGCAACATTGCTGTTACCATAAGTACCGGATCCTAATGAAACCTGTTGTCCATTAGCATAATTAACTGAAAATGTGTTGCCTGGCAATACTAAATTACCACCTGCATCAAAGTTCCAACTATAAACATTTGGAGCTCCATTGCCTACATTGATTTGAAAATCATATAATCCATTATATGTTATTGTAGCGCCACTTGGTATGTGTAATCCGCCAGTTGATGCATCAAAAATCCATTCATTTATTTCTGCATTTACAATAACATTTCCGTTGGCATTAGGAATAGTTACGTTACTATTACCATTATAAATTTTATTTGCTGTGCCACCATTGCTTAATGGAACTTGCATACCGTTAGCATAATTAATAGCAAATGTATTGCCTGGGAGTGTGAGGTTACCATGAATGTCAAATTTCCATGTATTGCCATAATTATTTGTGATTATTTTTATATTGCTTGCTGACAATATACTACCATCAGTTGGTGTACCTGTTACGTTACCTAACGAAATATCTCCTGGCGCAAATAATGTTCCTGTACCTGCATCAAATGTCCAATCGTAACTATTAACACTTATTCCAAGATCAGTGTCATTACCTGAAAAAAATGTTGTACTTGACCCACTAATATAAACTGTTGAGTTACTAGGTAAAGTAAAATCACCTTGGCTATCAAACAACCAACTATATGTTTTAGAGTTAGCATTATCGTATGTTTGTAATGTGATCGATTCTAATGTATTTGCTGTACTAATTACTGTATTACTAAATTTTATATTGCCTGTATTTGCAACTAAGTTTGATAATCCTCCACCATCTCCAATAAAATATCCAGCACTAATATTGCCTGTGGCATTCATATTAGTTGTGCGCAATGAGTAATTACCGGCATCCCAAATTAAACTAGTGCTTGCACCAAAGTTTCCGCTTTGATTAAATTGAATTTGTGCATTAGCACCAGCTGGGTAATTAGTTACGTTTCCACTTGCAGGTAAAGCCCAGTTTAAATTACCATTGCCATTTGTTTGTAAAAACTGACCGTTGTAACCGCCTGTAATGGTAACATTTGAAACAGGTCCTAAATTAGCGACACCCGCCATTGTTAAATTTGTTAAATTTCCTACACTTGTAATTAAAGGTTGTGCTGCATTAGTTACAGCATATGCAAAATTAGCAACATATGCAGGTTGTAAATTAGCACCTGCTTGTGTTAAAATATAATTACCTAAGTTTCCTAATGAAGCCGAATCAGTTGATACTACACCTGTAGTTTGCACAACTGGTAATATAGTTGAGGCTGTAAACGCATTTCCTATTGGGGGTAATTCACTTATTGTTATTGTTGTATTTGCCATTCTTTTTATCCAAATGTAACTCCATTATTTCCAATGCAGAACCATTTATTGTCGATATATTGTAATGTACATCCTTGACCAATAGCACTAAATGTTGCTGTGCCTGTACCACTACTCTTCCATCCTGCATTAGAAACAGTGATAACCATGTCACCACCGTGTGTAACCATCATAAATGTTTTAACTTGACCTGCTGTGCCTGTTGCTAATGTAGCTGTACTTGAACCTGATGTTGTAATGTAACTAGCAGTCACACTTAAGTTAGCAGCATTTCCATTTGTTAAATTTCCACTACTAAATCCAATTGGAGATTCAATGTCGATAGTTCCTGTTGATGCTATTGGACTACCAGTAACATTCAATGAAGAACTTGTTACACCTACATATGTAACTGTGCCACCTGTTACAGGACTTGATATTGTAACAACTCCTGAGTTACCGCTTAATTGTATGCCTGTACCAGCACTTAATGCGGTAACACCTGTGTTAATTACAGTAAATTGATAATTTCCATTACTACTATTATTTGTGACGGCTATGCCTGTGCCTGGAGTGATACCTACGTTAGCAATAGTAGCTCCATTTGCTGCTTGTGTTATTCTACCAAAAGAATCTACTGTAACAGTAGGGTTTGTATATGTTGCAGCATTAACTCCGCTTAATGCTAGGTCAATAGACATTGATCCTGAACTTACTATTGGCGAATTTGTAACTGTTAATCTTGTATTTGAAACTGGGGTTAATCCTACACTTGTAACAGTTCCACCTGATCCATTACCTCCACCATTTGAAGAAATTGTAATATTTCCTGTAGTTCCTGATAATGTAATTCCTGTACCAGCATTTAATTGCGTAACTCCAGTGTTAGTAATTGTTACGGTATTACTAGTAGTATTAGCAACTGTACTAATACCATTTCCCCCTACAAAGGTACTATATGGGCTAGCATAGTTTGCTAATATGTTAAAATTGGTGTTTGCTTTAGTAAAAGCAACATATAATGAGTCACTTCCTACAGATTCGTTAGGTAACCCAACATTAATAGTCTGAATATTTGCAATGGCCATAGATCAATCCTTATACTGTATTTATCAGTAGGGAGTGAAAGAACTACCGCATCCGCAGGTGCTTTTGGCCTTGGGGTTTTTGATTGTAAAACTCTCGTTGAGCAGTGTTTTTTTAAAATCTACCTCTGCCCCTTCAAGATATTGCGCTGAAATTGAATCTATAAGTACACTGATTGGACCAGCTGGAATTTCAAAATCATCATCGTTTTTGCTTTCTTCTACGGCAAACCCATAATTGAAACCAGAGCAGCCGCCCCCTTCAATATACATTCTAAGTCTTGCGTTTGGACCTTCTTCAGACAACACTTCTGAAATCTTTTTGATTGCTGATTCAGTTAAAGTAATCATACACTTATTTATTAGAATTATGACTGTTGTGAGATATTCTTTTCAGCTTGCAACCTATAATTCATAGTAGGATTGTCAAATGTCCTGCAAGTTTTCCCGCAATAGGCTAATTTATCATCGGTATCTAATTTATTGAAAACTAATTCATCTAGTACAGTATCGTTTAAAATGTCAATTAAACTACGCACATGTATATTAAATTTATCTAAACCAATTTCACCTAATTTATTAATTAAACTTATTTTATCTATTTCAGGAATTATTGTTTTATCTAATTGTAATTGACTAAATGCGCTACCTATAAAACAACAAGGAAATACATACCCATCATGTGAAATAAACAAATTAGTTTTTAC
>Ga0208105_1000658_pt1 | contig 11059 bp, 10 predicted proteins | sample CryBogCBE16Jul07_FD_184574 | JGI IMG/M metagenome (GOLD analysis project Ga0208105, IMG submission 184574) | Freshwater microbial communities from Crystal Bog, Wisconsin, USA - CBE16Jul07 (SPAdes) | ecosystem: Environmental > Aquatic > Freshwater > Lake | place: Crystal Bog, Wisconsin, USA... | reverse complement strand
GCTAAGCGCACTGGACTCGGTCGTGGACTAGGGTCACTAATTCCTGAAGGGGAGCCGACGACGTCGGAGACTAACGACGTGGTGAGCGACAGCCCCTTGCGGGTTATCGACATCACCGTCATTCGACCCAATACCTACCAGCCACGTCGAGTCTTTGATGATGAGACTCTCCAATCCCTAGCGGATTCAATTGCGGCGGTGGGTGTGATTCAGCCCATCATCGTGAAGCCGGGGGCCACTGCCGGGGAGTTTGAACTAATTGCGGGTGAGCGTCGCTGGCGCGCTGCTCAGATCGCGGGCCTCACCTCCATCCCCGCGCTCATCCAAGACGACCTTACGAGTCGTGACAGTCTTGAGCGAGCCATCGTGGAGAATCTCCACCGCGTGGACCTCAATGCCCTAGAAGAAGCTGCGGCTTACCAGCAGTTGATTGATGAGTTTGGGTTGACTCACGACGAGGTTGCCCAACGAGTGGGTAAGAACCGCACCACGGTCACCAACATCCTTCGCCTCCTCCAACTCGGACCGGCCGCTCAGGAAGCTTTGAGCCACGGGAAAATTTCGGCAGGTCACGCTCGAGCCCTTCTGGCGGTGGCTGACGTTGCTCGCCAGGCCCAACTAGTCACCGATATCTCCAGTCGTGACCTGTCGGTGCGAGCCACTGAAGAGGAAGTTCGACGCAGCTTGGAACCCACGGCACCCAAGGTGGTCCCGACGACTCCGAAGGGACCGATCCTTCGTCCCTTGCCGGATGCCATCGTGACCGAACTGGAGAAGATGCTGGAGGACTACCTGGACACCCGCGTCCACGTAGAGATCAAGGGCAAGAATGGCAAGATCACTATCGATTTCGCCGACCTTGATGACCTCGAGCGTATTTACAAGGCAATTTCCGAGTAAACCCTCACCTTGAAGTAAAGGTCAAGTTAAAGTTATCCCCAGCCTGTGGATTAACTTGTGGGTTAACCTGAAACTTCACCCTTCTGTCACACTTTTACCCAGTAAAAGCGCTACTTATCTGTGTAATCTAATTACCAACGGATAATGCTTCAGAAAGTTTTGCACAGACTTTCACCGCGTCAAAGTCATCAGTAACCGACAAAATGAGTGCGGTCATTTTGGTGCGCCGCAAGAAAGTGTCGTCGATTCCCCGAAGGGCACAGGACAATTCGGTGGCGAGCTGTGTTGCCAGGGTTAATCCAGTGGTGGAAAACGAGTGGGGACCGGCAAAGTAAGTCACCGCCGGAGTCGAAGAATTCTCGATCCATATGGCGAGCGACGCGTGGTCACTGTTAGCGGCCTCAATTAATCCCTTTTCATCCGTTGCGGACAGGCTTGGTCCGTAGGACGACCACGCATCCGCCATCGTCGTGGCGAGGTAGCCACCCACGGCCACGAGGGGTCCCGCAATACGAGCCTGAAGCAGACCACTTTCCCGAGCTTCAGAAACGGTGACCTTCGGGACAGTGGGGCGAAGACGACGAAGTTCGGTCAAGGTGGCCCGCGTGAGTGTTCCTGAGGGTTCTAGCCCACAATTGAGTTGGAAATCACGAAGTGCGTGGTCCGTGTCGTTCCCAAAAAGACCGTCAACGGTGCCTGGATCAAATCCCAATTGCGCCAATGACGCCTGAAGCTCCGCAACGTCATGACCGACCAAGGGAGGGTCTTGGCGATAGAGAAGTCGATCGCCAAGGTCATATTGATACTGACCTAGTTGCTGCGCCGTGAGTGGATCGAGGGCACCGGTAACCGGAAGAAGAGTGGAACGTTGAAACGCGCTCACCGCGTGAACGGTGGCGTCACTGTAGAGATCGCCGGTGATGTCAAAGCCCACACGGCGAAGAAGTTCGTGCAGAGCGAGGACGTCAGCCCCGCGAGCACCCTGGCTTAAAGTAGCGTTGACCAGGGCTTTTAGAGGCTACGGACGATTTCGTCCAGGAGGGCGGCCTTGGGCTTCGCACCAACGATGCGACCCACCATTTCACCGTTCTTAAAAACCATCAAGGTCGGGATACTCATGATGGCGTACTGATTGGCCACCGCGCGCTGCTCATCGACATTCAGCTTGCCGATCGTGAAACGCTCCGACTGTTCAACGGCCAGTTCCTCGAGGATGGGGGCAATTTGCTTGCAGGGTCCACACCATTCGGCCCAAAAGTCAACCACTACCGGCTTGTCGGCCGTGGAAATAACGCTCGCAAAGTTGGTGTCTGTCAGTTCTTGAATGTTCTCACTCATCGTGCACCTCCGTGAAATCAATCTAGCGGTGGCGTCACGATAAGTGTCGTTACATTCCTCGACTTTCGAGCCAACGCTCGGCGTCGATGGCGGCCATGCACCCGGAACCTGCCGACGTGATCGCTTGGCGATAGTGGTGGTCCTGTACGTCACCCGCGGCAAAGATGCCGTCGACACTGGTGTAGCTGCCGGGTCCCGTGATGACGTAACCGTCCTCGCCGAGGTCCACAACGCCCTTCACGATGTCGGTGTTCGGGACGTGGCCAATGGCGACAAAGACACCGGTAACGGCCAACTCTTCCTCGTTACCTGACACGGTGTCGCGCACACGAAGGCCTGACACCGTGTCTTCTCCGAGGACTTCGACGACCTGACGGTTCCACGCCACCTTGATCTTGGGGTGAGCGAGGGCGCGTTCTTGCATAATTTTCGAGGCGCGAAGTGAATCACGTCGGTGAATCAAGGTCACCGATGACGCGAAGCGTGTCAGGAAAAGAGCTTCTTCAAGAGCGGAGTCACCTCCACCGACGACGGCGATGTCCTGGTCGCGAAAGAAGAAGCCATCACAGGTGGCGCAGGTCGATAGTCCGTGGCTCTGGAGACGGTCCTCACCAGGGACGCCCAACATGAGCGAGCGGGCTCCGGTAGCGATAATTACCGTATCGGCGGTGATTTCACGGTCGGGACCATCAGTGACCGTGGCACGGAAGGGTCGCACACTGGTGTCGATGGCCGTCACCTTGGCCATACGTAAGTCGGCACCAAAGCGTACGGCTTGTTCACGCATTTTGCCCATGAGCTCGGGGCCCATGATGCCGTCAGGAAAACCAGGAAAGTTCTCGACGTCGGTCGTGATCATCAACTGACCGCCCGGTTGGTCAGTGGTGCTCGAGGGTTCACCCTCAATGACGATGGGTGAGAGCTGGGCGCGAGCGGAGTAGATGGCCGCGGTGAGACCGGCGGGGCCCGAACCAACAACGAGAACACGAGTGTGCGTCATGACGTCCTTTAACGAAGGGTGGGACGACGGCGACGCCATACCCACAAACCAATAACCCAGAGGATTGCTCCGATGACGAAATCGGTAATCCAGGGGTGAGCGGCAAAGAGGTACGCGTCACAAATACGCACCAGCAAAATCACGATCAGCACCGTCACGGCCACCGCCAAGGTCAGAAAAACCAAGCCGTAGGCAACGGTTCGACCGATGAGGGCAATGGGGCGCAGAACCTTGTCGTGGAACCAGTCAACAGCCCCGTCCAGGACTTCAAAGCCCTGATCGATGACGTCGCGGTTCGATTCGTCGGCGTTGCTCACACCTCGCACCCTATCGCTCACCATCTACTTTTCCCTTCGGTGTCACTCATGAAATCGGGCAAACTAGAGAGAACAAAGGAGCCCCATGTCCACTATCGAACTCACTCGTGAATCATTCGAGTCCACCGTTATTGCGGGCGGGACCATCCTCATTGACTTCTGGGCGGAGTGGTGTGGCCCCTGTCGGATGTTTGGGCCCATCTACGACAGCGTCTCTAATGACTACCCCGACGTGATTTTCGGCAAGGTCGACACCGAGGCGCAGCAAGAGCTCGCTGGCATGTTCAACATCCAGTCGATTCCCACGCTGATGATTATCCGCGAGCAGGTCGTCATCTTCTCGCAGGCCGGCGCACTACCTGAGGCGTCGCTCCGCGACCTCGTGAATCAGGCTTTGTCGCTTGACATGGAAGCCATTCACGCGGAGATCGCCGCCGAGACGGCGGGCACCGACGAAGCCTAACTAGGCAACCGAATACGAGGTCATCGACAGTGAGCCCAGGGTGCAGCCTTGGGCGAAGGTCGAGACATCACGACCCGTCGCCGACGCGATCCCCGCGATATAGCCCAGCGGCAAGAAGTGATCGTTCGTGGGCACCGCGAAGCGGTAGTCGTCGGAGTCCGTCAGGTCACCCAGGGTGTCTGGCGTTTCTCGCATGATTCGGTTGGCGTCGTCATCAAAGCGTTGCGCCCAGTCAAAACCAGAGTCACCGGCGCCCCACGAAATGGCACGCAAATTATGCACGACATTACCCGAGCCCATAATCATCACGCCATCATCGAGCAGCGGGGCCAGCTTCGCCCCAAGGTCCATGTGGTACGACAGGGGCTTGGTGGCGTCGATAGCGAGCTGCACCACCGGCACGTTGGCCTCGGGGTACATCTTGGCCAGTACCGACCAGGTCCCGTGGTCAATCCCCCACGTCTCATCATCGAGCGACACCACCGTGGGCTGAACAATGTCGGCAAGTTGACGCGCCACATCGGGTGACCCGGGGGCCGCGTAGTCAAAGTCGAAGAGTTCCTGCGGGAACCCGTAAAAATCGTGAATGACCCGCGGGCGTGCCATCGACGTGACGGCGGTGGCGTCGATGTACCAGTGGGCCGAAATTGCCACGATTGCCCGTGGCACGGGCACACTCAACGCGTACTGTGCCCACTCGTTCGTCCAGCGATTCGTCTCAATCGCATTCATGGGGCTTCCGTGTCCGATGAACACCGCAGGCATGGTCATAATCACAGACTACCGAGGCCGGCGTTACGGCAGGCGGGTGATTTCAACCACGGCGCCGGTGCCCGTTGACTTGGGTCCCTGGTAGATACCCTTGAGCGGCGAGACATCGCCGTAGTCGCGACCACGCCCCACCACGATGTGGCGAGCAGTGTGACCGATGCCATTCGTCGGGTCAATCCCCGTCCACTCCCCCGAGAAGTACTCCACCCAGGCGTGACTCTGGGCCCGAATGGTCTCTTCCATTTCGACCGTCTTCTTGGGATAGAAGTACCCCGACACGTAGCGGGCCGGAATGCCGAGACTCCGCAGAATGCCCAGTGTCAGGTGAGTCATGTCTTGACACACCCCCTGGCCGCGGTCCCACGCTTCGGTCGCGGTAGTCGAAACGTTGGTCGAGCCCGTCACGTACTGCACGCGGCCTCGCACGAATTCGCCGATGGCCGCCACCGTCTCGTGCAGGTCGGCGGCTGTGCGCCACTGGTCAACACCAGCGAGCGCCGCTTCGGGGATTTCGGTGCGTCTCGTCAGTGTGAGGTACTCCCCCATGCGATCAATAAAGGACTCGTCGTCAAGATCACGCCACCGCATCGGGATGCCAACAACTGCCGGACGGGTGAGCACCGTGGAAGTCGACTCAACTTCCAGGTCATCGTGAATCTCACCAATATCAAAGGCCGTTACTAGGGTGCCGAAGTAGTCGAGGTAGCTATACGTTGGCACCACCGGCCGGACCGCCAGGCGCGTCTGTTCCACCGCCTGCGTCGGCGAGGTCTGCGGGGTCATGCGGGCTTCGTTGTAGGAGGACTTGGCGTGGCCTTCGTAGTGAAAGCCCGTGTGGTGGCGAATTTGGAGGCGAAGTTCGTCGCTCATCACTCTTCCTCGCTAATCCAGAGAATGGCCTCTTCGTGGCGGAAGTACTTATCGGTCACCGCGTCAGTAATGCGATAACAGGTGCCCTCGAGCATGGTGAGGAGGTCCGGCAGCTGCTCGAGCAGTGTGGCCGGGTCGCTGAACTCCAACGTGCTGCGCGCTTGCGACAGCAGTTGTCGCGCGGCGTCGCCACTTTCGAAGAGCTGGTTCGACGACTGGACTTCCTCGAGTGCTTCGTCCACGACATTGAGGGCGAAGAGGATCGATCGTGGGAACTGGCGATTCAGCATTAAGAACGTCGCCACACCGTTGGGGTCGCTCAGTTGGTGCGTTGAGCGCATGAAGGACTCCATGGCACCGTTGGCCCGCAAGAAAGCCAGCCAGTCCGGCGCCGCGTCCATGTAGGCGATGCGGCCTCGCAGGAGTCGCGTCGTCATGTCGATGCGCTCCAAATTGCGACCAAGAATTAAGAAATGCCAGCCGTCATCGTGGGCCAACGTGGCGTCGGTGAGGCCAGCCAAGAGTGCACAACGCTCACGAACGTAGGCCAGGTAGGTGGCGGGCCCCAGACCCGCGGCAACCCGCTGACGGGCGCGAAGTTCGTTGCGAGTGGTGTTGAGCGCGACCCACATCTCCGATGAGATGAAGTCTCGACTGCGACGAGCATTTTCAAAGGCGCCTTCGAGCGACCCTGCGATCGAGTTCGGGCTCGTCTCGTCGTAGACAATGCTGTGCAGCATCTCGTCACGCAACAACTCCGCCTCCGGCGGCGTCACACCCAAGATGGCGTAGAGGGAGCGGCACGTGGCGTCTTCGTCGTTGAAGGGGTCTTCGACAATGCGGTGGACGTACGAGTCCACGATGCGACTGGTGTCGTCCGCACGCTCGATGTAGCGACCAATCCAGAACAGCGACTCCGCGAGTCGAGAGAGCATGCCGCGGTCGCTCATTGCTGCTCCTCGTCCTGATTAAAGAACTCATCGTTCTGCTGTGGCGCACCCCGTAGCGCGCCCGACATCGTTTCTGGCGCCGGTGCCGCGAGTGGCGTGACTTCTTCTGAAAGCACCCACGTGTCCTTCGAGCCACCACCGCGACTGGAGTTCACAATGAGCTCACCGGCTCCCAGTGCGACACGCGTGAGGCCACCAGGGAGCACCCAGACGTCGTTGCCATCGGAGACAGCGAAGGGGCGCAGGTCGATGTGGCGCGGACTGATGTGGTCGTCCACGAAGGTCGGGTGTGTCGAGAGAGCCACCGGGCGCTGCGCAATCCAGTTACGAGGCGCAGTCTCAATAGCGGCACGCACCTCGTCCAACTCCTCGGCACTGGCCTGCGGGCCAATCACGATGCCCTTACCGCCAGAGCCGTCCACGGGCTTGATCACGAACTTTTCCAAGTTGGCCACAATCTCGGGATAGACCTCGGGGTCGTCGAGACGGAAGGTCGCGATGTTGTCGAGCAACGGCTCTTCGGCGAGGTAGTACCGGATGAAGTCGGGCACGTAGGTGTAGACGAGCTTGTCGTCCGCTACCCCGTTACCTAGACCATTCGAAATCGCGACGTTGCCTGCTCGCGCGGCATTCACGAGGCCGGCGACACCAATGACGGAATTAGGACGGAACTGCAGTGGGTCGAGCCAGTCGTCGTCGACACGGCGGTAGATCACGTGCACGGCGCGCTCACCGGTCGTCGTGCGCATGTAGACGTGATTGGCTCGACACACCAGGTCGCGGCCTTCGACGAGCTCGACGCCCATCATGCGGGCCAACAAGACGTGTTCGAAGTAGGCGGCGTTGTGCACACCGGGGCTCAGCACCACGACAACGGGGTTCTTCGCTTTCGGCGGTGCTGAGGCGACGAGCGCCGCCAGCAACTTCGACGGGTAGGAGTCGACAGGGAGCACCCGGTGATTCGAAAACAGCGAGGAGAACGTCTGGGTCATTGCCCGACGGTTTTCAATGACGTAACTCACGCCCGAGGGGATGCGAATGTTGTCTTCGAGCACGCAGAAATTCCCGAGCTCGTCGCGAATGACGTCGATACCGGCCACCGCGATGCGCACCCCGTTGGCCGGCGTAATGCCAAATGCCTGGCGGCAAAAGTGGGGGCTAGAAGTGACCACGTGACGAGGCATGACCCCGTCATCAAAGATGCGACCGGGACCGTACACGTCGGCCAGAAATGCTTCCAACGCCCGCACTCGCTGGGCGATACCGCGCGAGAGGCGATCCCACTCCAGCGCCCCGATAATGCGAGGCACGATGTCGAGCGGGAAGGGGCGCTCCTCCCCCGAATGGGCAAAGGTGACGCCGCGGTCAATGAAGGTACGCGCTAATTGGTCAGCTCGCTGACCGAGTTCCGCCACGTTTTGGGTGTCGAGGTCCGCCAGCAACCGCTGGTACATGAGCCGAGGCTGACCCGGCGCACTGAACATTTCATTCCATGCGCCCGAGGAGTCTGTTTCGAACACAACGGCCATGTATCAACCGTAGGTGCTAAATGTGTCGGGCGTGTTTCAATTGCATCACAAAGTCGTAACGAGAGAAAAGAAAATGGGCCCTGAGCGCATCACGCGCCCAGGGCCCATTCTTGAAGCAACGACTACAGGTTCTGTTCGAACTCTTCGAGCACGGCGTGGCGGTCTTCCTTGGTCGGCAAGTCGAAGTACGACGACTTCGCCACGAACCAGAAGTACGCCAATGGGACAACGCCGGCCGCGATCGCGCCCAGACCAACCCACTTGGTCGTGGTGTTCAGTCCTGGAATCACCTTGCAGAAGATGAAGCCCATGAAGATTGCGCCCAATAGTGGCCACAGGCCCATGAAGATCAGGTTGCCGACGCTCTTGAACAACTGGCGGCGGTACAGCACCACCACGGCCAAGCCGGCGGCGCAGTAGTAGAAGCAGATCTGCAAGCCAATGGCGTTGTAGCCGTCAGCGAGGATGTTGGACAGTGAGCCGATGTACTGCGAGCCGATGAAAATGCCCATGGTGACAACGGTCACGAAGATGGTGGCGGCCAATGGTGACTTACGCACGGGGTGCACGGTGCCGAAAATCTTGGGCATCGTGTTGTCACGCCCCATGGCGAACAACGTACGCGTCAACTGAATCAGCTGGGTCTCCAAGGTGGCCACCGTGGAGAGAATGACCGCGACAACAATGAGCTTGCCGCCGGTGCCGTGCCAGACGGCTTGACCAAGTACCGAGAGAATGTCGGCGGCATTGTTGGAGTCGTTCAACTGCGCGGGCGTCAGCACCAGGTTTGACGCCACGGTGAAGAGCTCGTAGAGGAAGAAGACGATGACGGTGCCCAAAATGCCACCCATACCCGACGTCTTCTTGGCGGACTTGGTCTCTTCGTTCAAGTTCGCGGTGACGTCCCAGCCCCAAAAGTAGAAGGCGGCCAAGAGCGCACCCGCCACGAAGCCCTTAAAGCCACCGGAATCCTTGAAGATCGAGGGTGCGAACCAGTGCCACGAAAAGGCGACCGTGTGGTGGGCGTGGAAAATGGCCAAGATGGCGAACAACACGAGGAGCGCCACTTCAACGCAGGACATGATGATCTGCACCTTGACCGTCACCGTGACACCGGCGGCCACCGTAACCACCATGGCCAGGAAGAACAAGACGCCAAAGAGCGTCACCCACGTCTTGTTGTTCGCCAGCGACGACGAGAACAGTGCGAGCAGGTTGGATCCTGCTGGCAGCGTCGCCACCACGGAGAAAATCAAGGACGAGACAATGAGCGACCAGCCGGCGAAGTAGCCAATGATCGGGTGCAGACCGCGGCGGACCCAGGAGTACGAGGCGCCGGCCGACGACTCGTCCTGCGACAAGTACTTAAAGGCGAAGACGATGCCGAACATGAAGAATCCGCAGTACAACAGGGCGGCGGGACCGCCGTAGGCCACGGCACCAAACAGCAGCGCGGTCGTAGCGGCGATTGAATAGGCCGGTGCCGAACCGGCGAGGCCCATAATGACGGAGTCAAAGAGTCCGAGGACTCCCCCACGAAGTTTGTGCTCTGACGAGCTCTGTGATTCAGCAATGGCGTCAGACACGACAACCTCTTTCTTTTGGGGTATCACCTTCAGTAAATGTGTTTAAGAAACGCAATAACCATAGTCCGCGTAGCGATTTCGATGTGGCCAATTCCCCGAGAGAGAAACAGGTACATTTTTAAGGGCTCTACTGGAGCGTTCAGGCGAAAGGTCACCGTGTCGCATTACCCCCGTTTTGACCTCGGTGAAGGCGTTCTGGCTTCCGACCGCGAACTGCACCGGCGCTGGAAAGCGTTCCATGCCGCCGTACGCTCACACTCGAGTAGCACGCTGACGAGGCTCGTCGGCCCCCTGCTTGGTGACGACACACGCCGACGTCGTTTGGCCCAGTCACTGGAGTCACGTCTCCGTGGCAATCAGTTACCGGCACTGCCCTCAGCCCCACCGATCGAGTCCTTGCTGGTGCCCGCCCCTCCCATGTCAGCGACCCCGGACATGCTCGCTCGGTGCGCCGTGGTCAGTATTGATACGGCAGCTCTAGCCGTTTCATTTGATGATCTTGATGCTGCCGTCGCTAACAGCGAGTGGCTTCTCATTGCCCCCAGTCACACTGACGCGGAGTCAGCGCTCGCCACGCTCTGGCCAATGCGTGACAACGCCGATGTCGTGTTTGCCGATGAGCTACGCGACCACATCCCACTTTTTAAGCCGCCCGTTGTTGGACCACTGACCCTATTGGGTATGAACGTCATTGGGCGACCTGCGTTGCTCCGGACCGCAACTATTCGAGCCATCGGTGGCTTCGCCCGCGCGGCGGCAAGCGCCTGTGACCACGATGTCTACCTTCGACTGCAGGAGGCCGGGGCTCGTTTCGTCCATGTTCCCGTGACCATCCCCGTCGATACCTCCCACGGCACAGCGACGACGGATGACACCCAGGCTGTCGTGAGCGCGGCCTTTGCCCGTCGTGGACTACCGGCGGTCGTCACCAGTGTCCGGCCCGATGGCCTGGTGTCATGGGAAGTGACCTTGACTGAGACGCCGCTAGTGGACATCATCATCCCCACTCGCGACCGTCTCGACCTGCTCGAACGCTGCATTAACTCAGTTGAGGGGCGAAGCACCTACCCCAACTATCGCATCACCATTTTGGACAACGACTCCGTCGACCCTGCGACGCTCGCCTACTTCGCCACTACCCCTCATCGCGTGGTCCCGTGCCCTGGGCCGTTCAATTACGCCGCCATCATGAATCGTGGCGTGGCGTCGACCACGGCGCCGCTCATCGTGACGCTGAATAACGACACGGTCATCGAAACGCCCGACTGGCTGGAGCGCATGGTCGGCGTGACGCTTCTCGCGGGTGTCGCGGCCACCGGCTGTCGACAGGTCGAC
>Ga0208105_1000657_pt1 | contig 11074 bp, 8 predicted proteins | sample CryBogCBE16Jul07_FD_184574 | JGI IMG/M metagenome (GOLD analysis project Ga0208105, IMG submission 184574) | Freshwater microbial communities from Crystal Bog, Wisconsin, USA - CBE16Jul07 (SPAdes) | ecosystem: Environmental > Aquatic > Freshwater > Lake | place: Crystal Bog, Wisconsin, USA... | reverse complement strand
CAGCAGCAGCAGAAAGAATAGTGAGACTGCCAGCAAATGAATTAATACTGCCACCCTGAATGAAAACTGGAGTATTAACTGACCATGGAGTTCGAGCATCAATATAGATGCTTCCCGTGCTATTAAGATAACCAGCACCTGTTGAAATCATTAAACCATATGAGCCGCCAGCGTTAGAAAGGTTTCCGCCTTCAATGGCTAGGTTAACACTACCGCCTATGTCAGCTTTTACGCCACCAGCAAAATTGACATCCCCAGAACTAGCTGCGACGAAGTTTCCGCCAGTAGTAGTTGCACTAGCAGCCACTCCTGTTGTTGTTGTGCTAATCAGAGCTGCACTATTAAGCATAATTTTTCCACCTTTGCCCGAGGTAGCAACATCAGTGCCTCGTGTAATGGTAGGAGTAGTTGTGCCTAAACCGTTAATAGTTCCACCTGTAGCATCAATCACAAGATAGCCACCACGAGTAGTAATCGTAGAGTTAATCGTAATATTTGCAGCAACACCAGCATTTGTAGTGGACTGATTTGTGCTTTGTAAAGCAATATTGATCAGACCTGCTGTAGATGTAATGTTCCCATTAACCGAGATAGAGCCATTAGAGTAGATATTCAAGTTAACCGTACCCGCGCCACTATTAGTAACTCCACCAGTTATGGTAACGGCCGAACTTGTCCCCATTGTTCCAGAAAGATTATTCAGAATCAATGTGCCAGTCACGCCAGTTGCCGGAGCAAAAGCCAAAATGCCTGACTGTGACATCGTGCCGGTATAGATTACATTTACTGTACCACCGCCATCAACTACGCTTTTGATGTCGGTATTAGCAATTGTTATGACCCCAGCGGTAGCCAAGGCTGCAGTCAAAGAACCGCCAGTTGAAGAGCCGCCAGCAGCTATAGTGACATTAGTTGGATCTAGCAACCACTCTTTTGCGAGCACCTGATTGTTATTGGTTCCAAGTAAATTTCCCGAAGTCTCTACTTTATTGGCAATCAAAGTGGAATTACTTACAGCAGTCAGTCCGGCCAATGCGCCAGATGAGTAGCCCTCACGACCAATAGCAATAGAGCCGTTGACTGCTGAAAGATTTGAATTGTTTACTGAGATTAGGTCACCGAATACGACGATATTGCCGTTTGGTGCATTGATGCCAGTTTGGCTATCAAGATTGATGATGCTGCTGGTGATGCCGTTATTACTGTTATTGCTGTTATTACTACCTACTGCTGCTGCGACTACTGTATTGACAAAGTTGCTGAGTGTTGGAGGTGCAGTTGCAGGCGGCGCGAGGATGGTGCCATTACCCAAGTTATTAACCTGGCCTAAATTAATTACCCCACCCTGACTTAATCCTTCAGAACTAATTAGGGCTGCAATAATATCGGTTTGGGTTTTACCGACAATCACAATATTACCGCCATTACCTGAACCATTTAATCCCTTACCAATGGAATCAACAATGCCGTTAATCGTAGTTTTACCGGATGTGGAAATAACATTAATTACCCCCCCATTTTGCCCATTGGCAGAAATATAACTATTAGTATCAACAGTAATATCACCAGTTGCAAGTATATTAATTAATCCGCCGTTACTCGTATAAATATTATTATCTGCATTTAATCCATTTTGGCCATTGCGACGATTATTACGAGTTGCTGTATTTGAGGAGTTTAAATTATTCGAATTTGAATTATTGCCACTATTACCATTACTATTAATGTTACCTAATATATTAATAATCGCACCAGCTAAATAAATAGTTGAATTAGTCCCACCATTGTTATTAACAGATCCATTGATATTGATTGCTTGAGCAACTGCATAGACAGAACCTGCGGTAATGTTGCTATTGACATTAATCGTCCCACCTTGGGCATTCAGAGTCAGGCTCGTCAAGGTATTAGCGGAATACACATCTGCCAAGAAGCTAATCACAGGTGTAGCACTTTGCGAGCATGTACCTATAGAGCCGCAATTGCTTGCAGTGGCATCTAAAGTGACATTAGTTGTATTCAGGGCATTCGATAAAAGGCTCGCCGAATAGCTATCAATGACGATAGACAAGGGATCTGTAGTCCAATTACCCGTCCTACCCCGGTTAGCTGTAGTATCAACCACCAGGCCCTGGCCATAAGTCACCTTACCGGCTGAACTGGTATCCACTGTGCCGCCGTTACCTGAAATTACCCCGCCATTTGCCTTGAAAGTTCCGGCAACTGTGGTGCTGTTTTTAGACCAAACTTCAATCGATCCACCGTTACCATTTAAGTTAGCTGAAGCATCAACCAAGGCGCCTTGTGCAACGTTTACAACTCTTGCATTTACCTTACTTTGAGCGGTGTTTTGTGTTGTTTTACCAATTAAAACTTGTCCACCTGAAGTAGCACCGATAGCCGTTGTTTTTGAAGCGGTATTAAGATTAACTTCATTCCCAGAAATAACGACTTGACCTGCATTTGATGTTTCTGAATTAGCACTTACAGTTCCACTCTGATTCACCGTATCAGCAACTAACGATATTTTCCCACCAGCAGTACTAATACCGTTAGCAGAAATGGATCCCGTATTTTTAATCACAGAACCCATTAAATCTTGAGCAGCATTTGCGGCAATAATTACCTGACCATTACCAGCATTAATTAATAATTTATTTTTAATTAATGCATTAATTATTGAAGCATCAACAGAAACACTAATTAATTGACTATTCGAAAATGTCAAATTAACTTTTTGACCTGAGACTAAAGCAACTGCATTATTACCACTCAATGTTGCTGCAATAACACCTGTATTTATTACCTGTGGTGCCATTAATGCAATATAGCTATTTATATTATTACCAGTGATATTACCTTTATTAATAATCTTGCCATTTGAATTTCCATTTTCATACGTTTGAATGGCTTTACCATCCATAAACTCACTAGCGGATGTATTCATCGTAGTTGCAATCATGCCCCCCACATTAACTTCGGCATTTTTCCCGAATACTACGCCATTATTATTAACAAAAATTACCTGACCGTTAGAGTTCACTGCACCATTGATCATCGATTTTGAGGCGCTATTCACGTAATTGAGAGTTGCAGCTTGAGAATTTGGTTGATTAAAGTTCACGGTTGCCTGTGAACCCACATCAAAACTATTCCAATTAATTACTGCACGTTGTGAGGATTGATTAATGTTCATCGTATTACCAGCCTGAGAAATCGCTGCTGTACCAGCAACCACCTTGCCTCCTGAAGGTAAGGTATTCGGCGCAGGTGCTGCCGCAAGTGCCTGATGAGCAAGGCCAGCAACGATTAAAGCCGCCAATAACTTGGAGGCTTTTACTTGCGGGGTTGGCAAAATGTGTGTAGTCAAGGAAGTGTTTATTTCAATTTCAATTTCATTTAATTTGATACTACTGGTATTAAGGTCATATAAAAATCCTACGTTCGAATGAGTTAGTTACTTTTTTCATTTTTTAGAAAAAGAGAGTGCCTTTAATCCATCCCTGAACAGATTGATATTGGTTATTCACATTTAATTGCTGCCCAGTTTGGTTGTACAACGGGTTATCTCCCAACCGGAAGGCTAATGCGGCTGATAGTTGAAGCTTTTGATAGTTGTATTTCACTAAAGGACCTGCAGCAAATAAAGCATAGGTATTCGGAGCATTTGTTTGTCCTTGCCAATTGGTATAAGTACTCATGTATTGCTGTACAACTCCCAAATCTACAAAGGCGCCAAGCTGTAATTGATTTTCATAGGTATGATTTATCTCAATTGAAGCAATCAACCCCTGTGAACCACCACCTTGAGCAACAGGATAAGCTCTTACGCCATAAGGGCCACCTAAATAAAATTGTTCTGCAGAACTTAGGTTCTTGCTTGCTAGTTGCCCATACAAAGATGTAGTTATATTGGTACGGTCAATTGGTAGGGGTTTGGTAGCACTCACATTAAATGCCAACTTACCAAAATAACCCTCAGTTGAAGCCCCATTCGCATCGTTAATAGACTGCGTTGCGTCATTGATTGAAAGATTTCCTAATGTAGCCGTCGCACCCCAATTTAAATAAGTCGACTCAAAAAAATTATTACCATACATTCCAAGACTTAAATCGTTTATTTGGTACTTACTACTTTGGATGCCGCTAGTTAAATTAACGTAATTCTTATTTTCAAAATTCACAACGACGGTCTTATTAGCTTTAGCCGTCCGCTCAAGGGCATAAGTTGCATAGAGGCCATATGTTTGTGCATTACCTTCAGCAATCGTTGAGGAAAAGCTAGTTAAGCTTTTATAGTTGAGTGCACTTACTCCAGCAGCTAATCGCCAACCGTCATAGCCAACAGGCATACCATATTTAAATTGTCCAAAAAGGGATCCTTGAGAATCAATCACATCTAAAGTTATTTGGTCACCGTTACCAGATGGATTATTTAGGCTTAAGTTTCCAGTCACTTGGGCTATGCCTGTATTGTTTGCGCCATAGTTGGAGACATCAACTCTACCTGCAAATAATCCAGTATCTTTGGCATTCACTTGAATATTGGATGTTTCTTCTTGATCGCCCTGACTTAATTCTCCACTGACTTCATTGCCTGGTGTTTCACTAAGTAGCGCAAGGCTACGCTCTAAACCATTGAGACTAATGAAATCTCCAGGCTGATTATTTGCACTAATGAATTTTTGAATCACCTCCGACTTTAATCGAGTCGGTGATTGTTTATCTAGTTCAATAATGACATTACCTACCTTACCTTCAATGACCTTAATTAAAATCTGACCATCGACTACATCTTGTGGTGGTATTGTTGCTTGTGCGACTCGCCCCATTTGGGTATAAAGACTTGTAACTGCTGAACCCGCCTCTTTGATTTGATCAAACGTGAGTTTACGGTTCGAAAATGGTTGGAGAACTTTTTGTGCTTGCTCTTCCGTGATTAAAGTAATTCCAGTGACTTTAAATGTACTTACATCAATTGACTGATCACCTGACTTCTGCTTACTTGGTGTTGGCTTTTCTTTAATGAATGATTCTGGCGGTGGTGTAACTCGGTTTTGATCTGCTTCCCGTTGAAGCTGCTGTTGCAGCGCACCAGCATCTGGCCCTAATTGAGCAAAGGAAAGGGTTCCGTAACCCATCAGGACCAGTCCTACAGCTGTTGCCATAGTAGAGCGAACTGGCGCAAAATTATTATGTAAATTATTGTTCGAACTTATTATCAAGATTATTAAATTTCTTTTATTAATGTAATTTATAATTTAACTATGGAAAATGTTATTTGAACATCCTACGAATGAATGATATTCATTCGACTCATCCCCTAAAAACTAGTCTTTTGACACACTTTTTTTAAGGCGATGAGTTGGGCCAGTGAGCTTAAATTGAGCTTACGCATTACTTCAGATTTATATTGTTTTGCAGTCGGAAGAGCAATTTGCAGCTTTTCTTGTATTTGCGCATTATTAAAACCCAGAGCAAGCAGCTCAAAAACCTCACGCTCCCGGGGAGCTAAACTTTTTAACCTCTCCTCTAAAGAAACCTGCTCTATAAAAGAGTGCATATAAGCAGCATCTTGTTCTAAGCCACGCACAATAGCAGATAAGATCTGATCCCTATCAAAGGGTTTGATTAAAAATTCAATTGCCCCTTGCTTCATGGCAGAAATAGTTTGTGGAAGGGTACTCTCACCACTAATAAAAATAATCGGAATTTGTCTACCACGTTTTAATAATTCAGCTTGTAACTCCACGCCACTCATATCTGGCATCCGCATATCCGTGATGACAACCACAGGTGCAATATTTATTGAAATTTTTAGGAATTCAATTGCTGATTCAAACACATGAACTTGATAACCCAAAAATTCCAGCATTCCCTTTAAGGTAACACGCATCGATTCATCGTCATCAATTATAAAGATGTGCTTAGATGAATTTTGAATATTAGTAGATGTTATTTTCTGAGTCATAAGTAAGAAGTCTTAATGAATTTAGATTATGACAAGTCTAGCGAAAATATATATCCTACGATAAGAGGATGTTTAACCTAAGCTATTTCACAAGATCTTCGGAAGAAACAGGGAAACTGAGTGTAAATTTAGCTCCACCTCCTGGGGCATCTTGATAAGTTATTCGCCCACCAGTTTGACCCATAATATATGCGCAGAGCCATAATCCGACTCCTAAGCCATTGGGCTTACTACTGACTAATAATTCGAAAAGCTCTGATTGTTTTTCAACAGGCACTCCAGGACCAGTATCTGTTACTTCTAGAATATATTGTTTTTTTTCCAAATAGCCATAAAGATTGATTAACTTTTGACCTGAATTTGAACTATACAATGCATGTATAGCGTTATTTATTAAGTTTAATAAGATCTGTAAAAACTGACCTCTATTAAAAAGAATTACTGCGTTATCAGCCAACTCTATCTTAATTTGAATATCCTTTGAAACTAATTCTAATTTACTGATTGCCAATGCATTATTTACTACCTCTTGAACCGAAATAACTTCTCTCGAACTACCCTCATTAGAAAAAATAGTGCGCAACGATTCAATGACTTCACTCGATCGTTTAGTGTCTTTTTCTAATTGGCCAATAATTTTCTCAAATAATTCAGGCTTTAGCTCACCTGATTCATGCAACATTTTTAAAAATTGAATATTTAATAAAGAGGCCCCAAGAGGCTGATTAAGCTCGTGAGCGATAGATACTGAGAGTGCTTCAGTAGATGAAGATTTATTTGATTTTAGAATTGCAGCAATCATTTGCTCACGTTCATTCACTAAATTATTTAAGCTAATATTCATATTATTTAATCGGTTATGCTCAGAGAAGCCAAGATGCATACGCAAATTTATATATATAAGATTTCTAATGGTGGTGAAAACTGCAATAGCAAAATAACTAATGAAGTTATAAAATTCTTGATCAAAGACGTGATAATTCTTTCCATGAAGAATATTTAATAACCGAAATAAAAACAAGAGGCCCCCACAGAAGAATATGATACTAATCAAATTGAAAATTATTCGATTTTTAAATCTTTGGCCAACCGTTACAGCAGAATAAGAACCAAATAAATCAATCGATAGCCAAACAAATGTTGTAACTAATGACATTTGTACAGTAATCTTTCCATTACCCAAATAGCGTAAGAACTCTTGCAGTATTAAAAAACAAACGGTAAATCCAAATGAATAAACAATTCCACTTGACACTTTTTTTTCTGGAAATAAACTCCATAAGGATTGACTCAAAAGTAGTAATGCAAAAGTTTCAATTGAAACCATTAGGCTATAGCTAATCAATAATGGGATTTCGGTTCGGAAAACCGTAACAGTTGAAGCAATCGCAGACAAAAAACAACTAGTAATCCAGATCGAAGCAGATAAATCTCTGCGCCCCCAGAACAAGCTAAGCAGTAACAATCCGCAAAGTATACTGATTGCGCTGTAAAAAATGAAGATCGACTGTATGTTAATAATATTCATAACTTATTTTATCGACCTTTTTGAAATTCTTTTAAGTAAAACGATTACACACTACTGAATTTATTATCTTTAAGTGATATTTAATTGTTTATGACTCGTTTGCAACATATTAGTGTTTCAAGTTGTTATGTTTATAAAAGTACCAATTTAAGTAAAAAAATCTCAGGGTTGGCAAAAGGTTTTGTTTCTGATATTGCTACAAATAGTGGGTTTTGATACCCCATTACTAAGACAATTTATTCGTCACAGTCTCATTGCTCCGATGATTCTGTAATGTAAAGATTTGATGACTATGTTAGTAAATCAATCTTCAAGTTTTCATTTATAAGAAAAACTAATCTCATTTATTTTGAATTTTTGTCTCAACTTTTTCGAAACGCACAATTTCTATCGTCAGTCCATTCACTTGATAAAAGTATTTTCCATCATGACAAATTGCTTGTGCAAGGTAATTATTTTGATCGTTGACATCTACTGCTGGCAAAAAATGCCCTCTCAAATAATGCGCTATTTTTTCCATTTCGAATCTTTAAAGCCATGTGTTCTAATTTTTAACTGGGTAATATGCATCTTTATCTCCTCTTTAGCCAATTCGACAAGATATCAGGCTTGGCAATTCGGTATAACTCCGCCCATAAGACACTAGTGCAAAAGAGACTCTCCTGTTCTCATTGTCTCTTCAGCTCTTTTTTTTGTTCGGTAACAAGATAGTTGCCATTCGCAATGGCCAACTTTAAGTAAGCATCTACAGCTAAGCGAAATGCCTCATTGTTTTCTTCTTTATTAAAAATATAAGCAAGGGAAAATATGAGATTATCAGCTTCTTCACCATCAACTGTTACTGTATTGCCCTCCTCGTTATCTACAATACGTAGTCCTCTTGAAAATGTTGGCTTTTCTACGTCCACCCAATTCATACCCAATCGATCGACATCAAACTGTAAACTTCTAAAAATATTACAAATAGCAAATCTTCCACCACATTTGGTAATACAACTACCTGTAATTAGTATAAGCGTTACAACTTGTAACGCTTGTCCGAACCTAAGCTAACTCCAACTCCCGCTTGGCTCGCTTCTTACTCTGATAACTATCGCTCACGGAGCTGTCAGCCTCAATCAGCTTTCTCGTATTAGCTCCACGTAGTTGGTCTATAGCCTGGATGACCTGTAGGTGGCTATAGTGACGCTCGATCATTAAGACACTGGTACTCATCTTTTTAGCCAAACTTCACCATTTTTGACAATCTATACAAAAAATATGAGGCTTATCTACTAACAATTCTTTTATAGAGTCTATGTATTTTTTGAACTATTTGAGCTTTCAAATTTTTCAAGATATTCATCTTCTTCAAGCCCAAGTATTCTTGCAACCTTTTGAGCTGCAACTATCTTAATCGCTACCGAATAGAAACTCTCTTCACCACCATTTTCAATTTGCTCTAACTGTTTTTTTGAAAGCGTCGCTTGTGTCGCTAAATCGTCAATTGAGAGGCCTTTGTTTTCACGTGCATGTTTTATTTTCTCACCAAGAATAATTGGGAAGCTTTGTGACACAGTCACGCCTTATTTCTTTCAATATTATTAATTGTCATAATTGCAACTTGAACCTCTTTAAAGTTCAATAAATAAGCATTAGGAAAATTCTTGTAAGTCTATTTTGTAACTAATAATTCTTTTTCACTTATCGCTTTACCATTTCGGATCAGAGTTAACTTGACTGTGAGTGGCAAAGCTACCTCTGATAGATTTTTTACCAAGAACGTTTTATCTGATGGGTTAAAAGTTACACCTGTAGGTAAACTTGCGCCATCTGCCATAGAAGCAACAATTGAGTCTCCATTAGGAATAAGTAATAAGCGATACGTATTGCCGCCACTGGCCTGAATATTTCCATTTGCCCCACTAAGATCAATCAATGATTGTGTAATCCGATCAGGGACTGGAAATTTAAGTACGCCAGAAGGTGTCAAAGGAATTACTTGTAAATTAGCACTTGGATTATCATTGTCGCGGACAAAAATCATATCTGGCTTATTTGTATTTGTAGGCTGATTCGGTATTGTTCTTTCTACTGGAGTCACTATTTGTTTAGTAGCGATTGCCATATTATTAATTACTTGGGGTGGTGCAATAATGTCAGCAGCTAACGGGAAAGTTAAGCCAGCAATGTAATAATTGCTATTAACTAGGCTAAGACTATTAAAGCTAACGCTAACCGCTATCCCAGTACCGATGTTTGCGTTTGCAAAAGTTCCTGACAATAGACTTCCAATTAAGGCTGATGTGTCAGAGCCCAAAAGTCCATTAATCGTAGGGTTTCCGGTAACAACGGCATTAGTATTGCCATCGTATTGCTTGTTAGCTGCAGCCAATCCACTAATTGTTAAAGGCGCCTTAGTTATATTTGCGGTAAGTGCAGTTGTTGGGCCAGTCACATAGTAGTTACCAGCTGCCAAACCACTCAAAGTCACGCCAGCCATCGTGTTGTAGCTCAAGCCATTAATCACTGTTGTACTTACCGATGGAGATACCACCAAGCTATTAGCGGCGCCTGCTTGGCTAAATGTACCAGTGTAAGGTCCAGAAGAGCTCACAGCTAAGTTAGCACCATCCGATCCTAAAACTCCAGATAAAGTTTGCGTTCCGATTGCGGCAATAGTAGCAGCAGTAGTTGTGTCATATACCTTATTCTGCGCAATCAAACCTGAGTTAATCGTCAATGGAGCCGGTGTAATATTAGCCACCAACGGAGCAGTCACACCAGTTACAACATAATTAGAATTACTTAAAGTCATTCCGCTCAAGTTCGCAGAAACAGCGATATTGTTCGCTACATTTGGTGATGCGAACGTTCCTACCGCTGTGCCACTAGCTGTTGAAGTATCGGAGCCTAAGAGCCCAGTCACAATTGGAGTACCAGAAATAACATCCGCAGTAGTTGTTGTGTAGACCTTGTTATTCGCTACTAATCCACTAATGGTTACTGGTGCAGGTGTAATGCTGGCAGTAGCTGTAATCGCCCCACTGCCAATGGTGTAGTTGCCAGCTGAACCGCCAGATAAGGTCACACCACTAAATGTCACAGTTTGAGGGGTTGCTAAAGAGTTGACATTGGCACTTGCAAATGCTGCGCTGGTATAGTTCACGGCAACAGAATCGCCAGCGAATAGATTACTCATCGACAAGCTACCTGTTGCTGCAGTAGTGGTGTCATACACCTTGTTATTTGCAGCAGTTGTTAGGCGTGGATCGGTAGGTGAGGTTGAACCAGGGGTAATTACAAATGGAGTAATGGTGAGATAGGCATTAACATAGCTTGTTTGGTAGTTTTTAGCATCTGCACCACTCACTGCCAAATTAGAGCCATAAATACCCACATTCTTACCAGATGCTAAACCACTTATGTTGACTTGGTCTGCACCTACTCCAACAGTTGAGCGAATTGGTGTTGAATACGTTACTGAACCTTGGTTCTGTACTGTGCCGTTATAAGTGAGCGGACCTGTGGTTGGTGCAGTAATAGTCACAGCCAAAGGTGTAACAACTAAATCCCCGGTTGCAACTCCAGAAGTT
>Ga0208105_1000653_pt1 | contig 11127 bp, 11 predicted proteins | sample CryBogCBE16Jul07_FD_184574 | JGI IMG/M metagenome (GOLD analysis project Ga0208105, IMG submission 184574) | Freshwater microbial communities from Crystal Bog, Wisconsin, USA - CBE16Jul07 (SPAdes) | ecosystem: Environmental > Aquatic > Freshwater > Lake | place: Crystal Bog, Wisconsin, USA... | reverse complement strand
TCATGGGGATTATCGTTCTTTAGTGATTATTGTTACTATAATCCCCTTCAATCCCTATTACAATCTATAGTCTCAGAATTCCTTATCCTTAATTGGCGTAATGAGGCTAGACCAATAAGAGATTTATACAACCTAAAGGTTAATAAAAGGTAAATAAACAATCGTAAATATCAGAAAATATGAAAATAATCAGAATTAAAACCAGTTCTATCTCAGCGATACAATTCTTAATTATGTCTTCCAAGCGCCTAAGAACTCAGAATTTATAAACTTAAAATCAATAGACACAAAATTAAGTAATAGTTAACAACAAATTAAATACATCTTAATAAATAGCTATAAATAACAAATAATCTCACTTTGTTGAAAAGATGTCACTTTCTATTAACTACTTATTAACCATTTGTATTATATAAGTCTATATTGTTGGAATAAGTTTCTGAGGACGTTTGTAACATAAGGTTAAGTAGATATTATAAAATATATAAGATTTTTACAATTGATTTATAAAAGGACAAAGTTTGTTATATCTAGATAAATTAAAACACAAAGTATCTAAAATACTTGCTTTTACCATTGTTATTTATGGTATTTGTATAATAGTTTTATATCAATATTATCAAGATAAAGCGGAGATAGAAAAAGCACAAATCTTACAAGGTCACTATAATAAAATAGCCATAATTGCCTTCCTTATGTTTCTTAAAAATCACGATTTTAGCGAATATACAATTTCTAATTGTATATTCCAAAGAACTTTAAAACTTAAGGTTAAGGGCACTAGAAATATCTCAAAATAATACCTAGTGATAATGATGATTCTATGAAATTAAAAACTATCAATGGCAAAGAATATTTTGTAAAACTAAAGGAACTTGAAATGAATGATCAAGGTGAATTTGTTATGACGTTGAAATCTATACAAAATATTGCGTCTCTTAAGTGTAGTATAAAAAGTAGCATCAATCAAAAAGATTAGTGCTACAGCTGTTAATGATATTGAGCAGTTAGTACAAGAACCTCCAACACAAAAAGGATTCGTTAAAATAGATAATACTTTATCAAATATTTTGTAAAACTATAAACTGTAACAAGACTTAATAATTTATAGAAAGGTATATAATTTATGCAAAATTACCTGCTGCTAGAAAAAGAGATCGAGGAAATTAATCAGATAAGTAATGTAATCAGTATACTCTCTTGGGATATAGCGGTAAATATGCCAATTGGTTCAGCCGAGTCTAGAACCGATGAAATATCTTTGCTTAGTTGAATTATTCATTCTAGGTTAAAATCTAATAAAATTAATGAGCTGATAAATGCAGCGGATGTAGAAATTAGTCAATTAAATACTTGGCAAATTGCTAACTTGCGAGAGATCAAGAGAAAGGTGCGGTATATTAGCTGTATAAGCGACGATTTACAAAAACGATATATTTCTGCAGCTACAAAAAGCGAACTAGTTTGGCGTGAAGCTAGAAAAGATAATGATTTTTATAAACTTAAACCTTATTTAGAAGAAGTTCTTCGCTGTGTACAAGAGCTTTCTGAAGCTAAAGCTTCGTTGTTAAGTTGTACAAAATACGATGCTTTACTTGATGAGTATGATCCAGCCAGAAAAACTGAAGACCTAAAACAGATTTTTGCTAGTCTAAAAACCGTACTTCCGGATTTAATTAAGCAAGTAGTTGATAAACAGAAGGCGGAGACCGTTTTACCTATTAGCGAGGTTCCCATAAAACAACAGAAATTAATCGGTCGAAAGATTATGGAAATCATGGGTTTTGATTTCACATGTGGTAGACTTGATGACTCTACTCATCCTTTTTGCGGTGGGGCTGCTTTTGATGTAAGGATTACGAATAGATATAAAGATAGTGATTTTATTTCTGGAATAATGGGTATCATTCATGAAACTGGACACGCTCTATATGAGCAGAATCTACCTGCTAATTACAAAAATCAACCAGTAGGAAAAGCTAAGGGTATGGCGATTCATGAAAGCCAATCATTATTAATGGAAATGCAGGTAGGAAGATCAAAAGAATTCTGTGAATTTTTATCAAAATTGTTAAACAATGAGTTTGGATTTAAAGGACAAGAATATTCGGCGGATAATTTATACAAGTTAAATACAAGGGTTAAACCAAGTCTTATTAGGGTTGACGCAGATGAATTAACTTATCCAATGCATGTGATGCTTAGGTTTGAAATAGAAGAGTTATTAATCAATAAAGAACTTACTTTAGATGATATACCGGATTTTTGGAACAAGAAAATGCAAGAGTATTTAGGGGTAGTACCTAATACAAATAGTGAAGGGTGTTTGCAGGATATTCATTGGCCGAGCGGATGGTTCGGCTATTTCCCCGCTTATACTAATGGCGCAATTATAGCATCAATGCTAATGAAAACGGTAAGAGAATCCAGAAGTAAATATAGACACGGATATCACTCATGGAAATTTTAATAGCATAAATGAATTCTTGAATAATAGAGTACGAAATTATGGCTCATTAAAACATTCTGATGATTTAATAAAGGAAGCAACAGGAGAGGATAAAATTAATCCAGAAATATTTTTACAATATTTGAAACAAAAATATTTAAATTAGTATGGAATGGAATAACAAATGTCAAGTAATAAAAATTCCACTAGTAACTTTGCTATACAGCAAATTGTTAGTAATAATTATAGGAGTTATTTGCAGTATTATTTTGCGTTTTTAATATTATTACTTGTAATAATAATTTTTGATTTTCTGGTTTATTATTATTTACTTCAAATTCAAAAGGAAAAACAAGAGGCTTTTATTGATGGTAGCAGTAGTGGTATATCTAATATGATAATTCCTGATCTAACATTGATTTTTGATCAATATCAAGATCCTGATAAATTATTGATCCTAAAAAATTATTCTCTTATGTTTTGTTATGTTAACGGCAAATCCAATCTTTGCCGTTAACAAGAATGATAAGCTAACGGATCAAATAATAAAACATGTTAATTTTTTTGTTGATAGAGAAAAAGAATCTAATGCAATCTTACAAAATTTACAGTCATATAAAATAGCTAGCGTTATAGGAGTAACAAATATCGGTAAAACCGAGATCGTAAGGAAATATGCTCATTCCAATAAGAGTGCTTATAACTTAATTTGGTTTTTTGACTCAAGTTTAGATTTAAATGAGCAATTTGCGGCCTTAGCTAAAAAGATAAATCAGACTTTGCTTTTAGAAGATAGTAATAAAATTTCTGAAGAGGTTTATAGTTCACAAAAAGAGGTAATGAAATATTTGTCGGAGCATAACAATTGGTTATTAGTATTTGATAATCTCAGATTAAATCAAAACGATAAGCTTAATAGTGTAATAAATTGGAATCATAACGGTCATATTATTATTTGTTCTCAAGACTCAAAAGATTTGCCTAATATTATTTATGTCCATAAACTAGACAAACAGCATGCACTAATACTTTTGCAAAAAATATTCGGTAGAGAAATAGAGAATAAAGCATTGCTAGAAAGGTTAGTAGATATATTTGACGGGTATCCAGGTTCCATTGTAAGAGGAGCCTTACTACTTAAAGAGAATAATTATCTTTCCTTAGAAGAATACAAAAATATATTAGCAAAATCTTCAGACCCGATAAAAACTCATATGGAACTAGTACTAAAACTTCTTACCGATAACGATAAAAAATTATTAAGATATATAGCTATTTTGAATAATCAGCTTTTTTCTAAGAACTTATTAAAAATAATTAGTGATAATCTGGATGAGGTCGGAGAGAGTTTATATAATCTTAATAGATTCGGCTTAATCAAAAATACCGACAATAATGATCAAGGTAATTTTTTTGAAATGCACGATGCGGTAAGAGATAGCGTACTGCAATTTTCAACATTAGACAAAATACAGCGAGAACTAACCGATATAATTGATAAATTGAATACTTTAATGCCTCAAGGCGTAACAAGCAGCTATGCATTTATTAATAGTGATACGACTATAAAGTCTAATTTAGAAGTATTGTTAGAAAATGCCGAAAAATATAAAGTTGATATATATAAAATATTGGAGCTTAGAAAAAATCTAATAAATTATTATATGGCAGTACTCGATCATTATAATTGGGGAAAAATGAAAATTTGGCTTGAACGAAAAGAGTCGGATAACTTGTTAACAATCAATAAAATGGACAATACGGCAAAGGTAAATTACTCATGGTGTTTAGTAGATATGGGTATGTATGAAGATTTTGTGAAGTCAAGTTTTGTAAGTGCATTAACTTACTTTAACAGAGCTAAAGAAGTAGTAAAAGATATACAAAACCAACCTGAACTAAAATCTACAATTTTATTTCAAATTGCTCAAACACAAGTTTTTGGCGGTGATATAGAAGGAGCCGAACAAAATACGAGAGGAGTGGATGATCTTATACATAAATATCCGAGAGCAGATTTTGATATGGGGCTATACTGGTTTATAAAAGCACGAATTGCTTTAGCCAGAGGAAATTATGCAGAAGCATTAATTTTTGTAGATAATAATATAAGTGCGGAATCTCATTTAGCACAAGATACTTTTACGGCACCGACTTATATATTAAAGTCGGAAATATTAAATTTTATGGACGAATATAATAAAAGCTATGAAATTATAAAAAGAATTCAGAAACAAGAAATATCCAATAACCATGCAGAGCATGAAATACATGCTAGGATACTCACTCAATTGTCCAGAGCCGAGTTAGGACTAGGATTAAAAGAAGACGCCTTAAACAATGCGAATATAGCATGTAATATTTTTCAAAAAGAAATAGAAAAATATAAAATAGATACGGTGTTAAACACTGATTTTGCGATAGCTTTAGTGATTAAAGGTAACACGCTAGCAGGAAACGGGAAATTTGACGAAGCTCTGTTAACTTATAATGAAGCAGAGGCGATTTATTTTAGAAGATATGATTCTAGTTATAAAAAAATGGATGATATAAATTACTTATTATCTCAAGGAGCAAAAGTTGCGTGTATAAGTAAAAACGCTTTTTGGAAAAAGCATTTTTATAATCAGCTGATTAATAATTTTGATAAGAATCACCCACGAGTTAAAGAAGTAGAAAATATATGCCTTAAGTCAGGTATTTAAGGTATCTAGAGAATAATACTTCATTATAGACCATTTTACAAATTGGTCATCTATAGTAGTGTTATTAAATTGTTCGGCGTATGAATATACTTCCAAGATGAGAATAAATAATGCTTCATAACTGATTTTAATGTTCTTGGGTAGTAATTGAATTTCGGCAATAACTTTTTGGCATGCTTCAAGTAGCAGCTTATAATTATCAACGTAATGGATATTTTTAGGGTCTTCAATTAATTCTTTATAATCTACATTAAGAGTTTTGGCTATTTTTTGTAGTAGTTCGGCAGACGGATTAGCGCTTTTACCGCTAAATATATTATAGATATTTCTATTAGTGCCTGCCTTACGCTCTAGATCCTGTAGTTTCCATCCTCTTTCTTGCAAGATTCTGGTTATATTTTCTTTTAGTAATTCAGAGCTCATTTTATAACAATTTTATTTTCTATGTAAATTATAATTGACAAGTATTACCAGTAGTGAGAATATATAATCCTATTAAGATTATATATTCTTAATCATTTTATATAATACATTTTTTATTGATGTTATATAACTGACTGACATTTGTATATATCATTTTATAAAAAGCCAAATATATAAGAGCTTAATTATTAAAAACCACCTGATGCGCAGTAGCCAAACTAATAGCATCAAGGTGGCGCTATAACTCACATATGAATATGAGGATAATATGCTTATAACAAAAAATCCTTCAACTTGCAAGCCTGCAAGTACAAAATTAACAAATCCTCTTGATATTGGTAGTGGCAATATCATACCTAGTTGGTGCTACAGTAAGACACTAACTACCGGCAATAAAGCAGATACTATAGCTATTTGCTTATTATACGAGTTGTGGTTTTTGTATCGTTCTACTGGTCAAGAAAAACACCAAAAAGACTACAATTATTTTGGTAATAAATTTAACTTGAGCCAGTTTCAGATTAGAGAAGCATTTATCCGCCTAGAAACTCTTGATCTTATGAAAAGATCAATTGGCAGCATAGTAGTCAATAGTAGAAAGTTTGCCAATATTTTATTTGTAACGCTGCATGTCAAGCAATTACTTGCAATGTCACCAAAGTCTTCTAGGTCAAAAGCAAGTGATGATAATGATCATAAAGGGATTTTTTTTGACAATAGGTTAAGCGATTCTGAAGAAATAGAGTCCGGTATTTCTGAAGCAAATAAGATTAAGAAAAATCTAGAGGAAAATAGATCTATAAAATCTAATTTTAATTCAGATTCTTGTTTAGTGAAACAAAATCTACCAGCTATTATCATCAAGCAAAGATTCAGTCTTGCTTTGTTTTATCCGTTAGTTCAATCAGATAAAGCTCCAACCAGATTTATTAAAAACTGGGTGCAAAGTAATTACAGTCATCTGATGGATAAGTTATGTTGCTTGCAGAGCTATAGCTTAGAAGAGGTGCTTGCCGTATGAAAAGACATTTTAAAAGCTTTTTAATCAAAACTGCCTTTGCAACTAATATTCTTAGTTCAATTGTGACTAACAATGCATACGGGATTAATATTAATCCTGAAATCGCCAATATTGGTTATTGGTATGACGATCAGGATATTAGAGAGGTTATAACTAACCGCCTTGGAGATAAGGCTTATATTGCTCCAGCTGTACCGAATTCTCCGGAATTAATTAAAGATGTGGCTACCGCCGCTTTAATCGAAGCAAGAATGGGCAAACCTGCTTTGATTCCAGTTAACTTAAATGGCAATCACTGGACGGCTCTTGCTATTCGAGTAAAAGCGAGTGGGGATATTGTGGTATTCTACAATGATTCATTCGGTAGTAGCTTGGGCGGCACAACTAGCGAGAGAGGCAGGTACATAGAAGCTATTAGAAGACTTGCGCCAAATGCACAAATTATCGACCTGCAAGTTCACCAGCAAAATGATGGATCAAGTTGTGGGGCATTTACGGCTGAGAATCTGATTGCTCTTAGCATGCTTGATCAGGCAAATCTAACTCCTGAGGCGGCAAGAGCAGCGATTGCTAGTATTAGGCGTCCGAAGCACAAATCCCCGCCAATAAACCAAAATGCCCTGTATACTTTATATCTCTAGGTGTATAAGGTTGTTTTTAGGTTCTTTTGTAACTGTGCAATTATATCCTCAATATTTATTGTACTTTTTCCTTGTAGGAATACATATTTGCCAATAAAGTTTATGTGTTCCCACCTTACTGGTGATGTGCTGTTTAAATAGTTTATTCCTTCTATATTTCCTTGTGCAATGCACTCTGCAAGTAGTTTATCTAGTATAATTGTATTGTATAATATTATAGAGTTTGCTAGTAATCTAGAGCATTGATTCCAGACCTCGTTCTCTAAAATGGTCTGTCCTCTGAACTTTCCACTATGCACTTTTGCTATAGCTCTACGTAGCTGGTGGTAAGACTCAACCCTGTTTAAAGCTTTACGAATTTGACTACGTAAAATATCATCATCTATGAAATCCAGTAAATAGATGCTTTTCAGTATTGAATCATATTCCCAAAGAGCTGTTTTAATTCTGCTATATCTTTTATGAGATGACAACTTACTTATGATTGTAGCTTGTGTTGATTCTTGGGTAGCGAGTGATACAAAAATTCTTTGAATATTTTCCCATTCCTCTGTGATAAGTTTTCTATTGGCGAGTTTAGTAGGTTTGATAAAGCAGTCTTTATAAAGGACCAAAGGTTTCATGCTCCTGAGACTTTTGACTTGTTCTTCTGGATCAGAAAAATTTGGCATAAATAATTTGCTTATGGAATCAAGCACAGCAAAATTGACTCTGTTGATTGAATGCATGTCTCCCGATACAGCGTCTGGATCAACGTCAGAAGTATTATTATATATAATGTCGTAGGTATAATGGCTCTCATGTTCATTGGCGCCAATAATCTTGCAATTGATCGGTACATGGTTGAGTACCATACTAAATGGGACAATACCTTTTTTTAAGCCAAAATATTTTGGAGAGTATCTAGCTTGCATAGTATCTAGCCTTGTTTCAAACTTTTGACCATCTACTGCAGCCAGTAACTTATCTGGTAAAATGTTCCACGAATTAAAAACCTTCAGACTTGCTATTTTGTTACTGATAATATCGTTAGCTTCTCGTAAATTCTCTAGGCTCAAAAAGTTTTTTTCTATATTACTCAGAGTGCTATAGCTTATATCACAACTTCGCGACATGCGATAAGTACCAAAGCTAAACCCGTTTGCTACAATGCATGCAATGATTCCTTCGTAATCAGCTTTTTGCTTAGAATAACGTGGTTTAATATGATCAAAAGCTTCACAGAAGTTGGTTTGTTCGTTGATAAAATATAGTAATTCGCTGATATTGATATTTGGCACTCCAGCAAAGAAATTGTCATCTTTCTCCTCTATAGTAGGGTTGATTAAATGCCATTTGTGCTGTGTTTTCCCATCCTTATCAACTTTGTCATCTTTAGTCTTGCTCTCTTTTATTTTAATGTGACTGTTTTCTTTACTGGCAATTTTTCTATTCACTTCTAGAATTTTTGTATGAAGTTTTACCTCTAACTCATTAAGTCTTTGTTCTATGTTGACTGCGATATTAGGATAGTTCAGTTTTTGTAGGAGTTCGTCTTTATTTTGCCATACCTTATCAGAGACAAGATCTGCACTCAGGCTTTTGTATTTGATACTTTCGTTACAAAAAATATTTCCTTTATCAATTTCTTTCGCAATAGATTGATATAGATAAAACTCATATTTATCAGGATGATAAGCATTGATCTTGGTAGCTTTGTCTGAGTTTGTTCTTGTTTGCTTTGTACTTTCAGATTTAGCAGTACTATCATTTTTTGCAATATGTAGATACTTTCTGATATTTTTTGGGATAAATTTATCAGGAAATTTATCTGTAGCTACTTTGCTCAAGGGCAAGTCTTTATCAAACACATCCTTCAAGAATGATATGGCTTGCATTAAATCATCATCCTTTTTAATGCTACAAAACTCTATCGATCTGAATAGCATACGGAGATTGACTTTGATACGCTTAGCCTTATTAACATAGAATTCCCATTTAGCAGACTCAAAATCAAAGGATTGTCCCGCAATATAGTCAGCGGTTGGTAGATATTGAGTTTTAGGAAGAATATTGTACGCAGATTTCCAAAAATTTGTATGGTCTATTTGTTCTGCACCTTCTCCCATAAATCTTAATAAGCTACTTACTTTTGGTAAATTGTTGTTATAATGGATTGTATGGAGTAAGAGTTGCTGATTAGCATATTCATTGGCTTCTTGAATGAAGTTGTTATTATAATAGATAAAACTGGTAATTAAATTATTGATGATTTCTTTGTATCTCTGATTAATGTAGCATAGCAAACATAGTTTTCTAAGAGACCTGCTAAGTTTTTCTAATCTGTAAATATTGTATTCATCTGCAATACCAGCGTAGTACCTAATACATTTAGGTGATATTTCAAGTTTATCTATTAGCTGTTTGGATAGTTTATAATATTCTGAATATGTAAGAGACTTAGTACATTCTGCTTTGAGCTCTAAATATTTAAAATTCTTTGGTTCTATCTTGAGTGTTGATAAATTTACTGTAGAACCTGATTGAGTCATATTTGACAAAAAGGTCTCAAAGGCTTGAGATATATTACTCGTAAGGATATTGTCTATACGTTTAAATTCGATGCTGATTGCTAGACTGATGATGTCCTGTAATATAGTATAACTTGGCAATGTGATTTGTCTTATCTGAATCTGAGATAATAGTTCTCTAAAAATATCTAGATGATTTGCATGAATACGAGCTAAAAGTAGAGCTTGTTCTACAAGCTCTTTGTGTGCCTTATCGTTGAAATCTCGAAAATTCAGTAAAGCAAGAATCTTCTTATTGGTTTCGTCTTTTTTTGCCTTCAGCAATATACTTTTGTGCTTATTTTGGATAGTAAAATACTGAGTCAATACATAATCCAAGTCTTGTTGAACATCTTCATAATTAAAAGAAAATAACCGACCTTTGGCTTTAAAATAGCCAAGTTGTAATATTGCATGAACTTTAGAAGAAATATCCGGAATTTTTTCAACAAACTGCCTCTCTTTCTTATTTAAAGCAAAGAAAACAATCTCTTCTTCTAATATAAATTTTGGCAAAGAATAAAGATCATTGATTTCAGCTTCGCTTAAAATTTTGATACGTTTATAACCTGTAACCATAAAATTATAACTTTTTGTATAGCTCAAAACGCCCGTTAAGATATTGCTATTTTGTAGGTATATTATATGTTATATAACATATATACTATGTATAGTTTTCTTATAATACTAAAGTTAAAACTTAACGGGCGCCAAAATGACCAAAATTATTGCTTATATTCGTACCTCAACCGATAAACAGGAATTAAATAATCAAAAACTTGCAATATTGGAATATGCCCAAAAAAATAATCTCAAAATCAGTGAGTTTGTTGAGATTCAAATGTCTTCTAGAAAAACTCCTAAACAGAGGAGAATTGAAGACGTCTTAGAAAAACTCTCTAGTTCTGATATGTTGATTGTAACAGAGCTCAGTAGACTTGGCAGGAGTACTCCTGAAGTTATAGAACTGGTCAATGCACTAGTTGCAAGAAATATCAGAGTGATAATCCTTAAACAAAATCTTGATATCAGCAAGCAGGATATGAACTCTAAAGTTACAATTACTTTGTTTGCATTATTTTCAGATCTTGAACGCGATCTAATTAGCCTGCGTACTAAAGATGCTCTTGCACTCAAAAAGTCTCAAGGACAAATACTAGGTAAGCCGGTAGGAACTGTACAGAAAAGTAAGTTTGACAAAGATGCTAGCAAAATTATAGAGCTCTTAAAACTTGGACTTTCAATAAGGAAAATAGCAAAATTCTTTGGTTATAAGAATCATATTTCGCTCAATACTTATGTGAGTAAAAGAAATTTGAAAGATGAGGTTTAAATGTAT
>Ga0208105_1000650_pt1 | contig 11148 bp, 4 predicted proteins | sample CryBogCBE16Jul07_FD_184574 | JGI IMG/M metagenome (GOLD analysis project Ga0208105, IMG submission 184574) | Freshwater microbial communities from Crystal Bog, Wisconsin, USA - CBE16Jul07 (SPAdes) | ecosystem: Environmental > Aquatic > Freshwater > Lake | place: Crystal Bog, Wisconsin, USA... | reverse complement strand
GCGGTTAGCTCAGTGGTAGAGCACTACCTTGACACGGTAGGGGTCACAGGTTCGAACCCTGTATCGCGCACCACTTCTAAATCGGCCTCGTTTACTCTTTGAGGCTGATAAATAGAGGCTCTATCGGCGATTGCCCATCTCCTGCTGCTCTCGCGGATTCCCGCAGGTCCCGCAAACTTTTTGTTACCTTTTGTTACCATTCTGGAGGACTCCAACGGCCATCCTCGTCCCACCAATGGGGGCTGGAGATCCGAAAATCTGCTCCTCGACAACGCCCCTGGCCTCTCCGCTTGATTTTTTACCGGAGGAGGGGGTTTTTACCGGCCAGTGAAAATTCCCCTTACCAGTGAAATACACTTTATGACTGAGGCGCGTCAGACGGTTTCGATAAACCAACGCGGATTTTTAGAAAATTCCGCGTTGATGAATTCATTACTCCTCCTCCCTGCTTTATCAGATCAGTTTAGATCTTGCTTGAATATTTCTCCCATGCCTATCGCCAGTTGATAGCCGTGCTCGTCATTGTTGATGAGATGGCGGCACTCATCCAAGGAATCGGTTTCGGGGCGGTTTTGGGAACGGAGGGAAAGTCTGCCTTGATGGGTTATTGCCTCTTGTGGTGATGGATACCGGAGGAGTTGGGAAGTGGAAGATTACTGTGAGTGATGGGTTGCTAGAACTGAGTTTTAGGATCTGGATAAACTTTTTATTTAAGATGTTTATTATCAAAGAAATAAACACGATTTACCCCCCCCGTTATTTTGTCGGATTTGTTATGTTTTTTAGGTTGCACGTCAAGAGATGGAATTTGTAGTGTGAACGTCAATTTTTACCTTTGAACCTCTCTTTCTTCCGCTCTCTCGAATCAAATCCTGCCATCCGATGATTCTATCCAATACCATGAAAAGTCTTTCTCCTGCTTTCTCCCGCTTTTTCCCTCTGCTCGCTGTCATTCTTGCCAGCGCCTCAGTAGATAAAGCAACAGCAGTTCCAGCGCCCACTAATAGCTGGACTAATCCATCCACGGGCCTCTGGACCAATGCTTCCAATTGGAGTCCTGTTTTGTTGCCGTCATCGCTATCAACAGTGCTCATCACGAACGGTGGAACTGCGGTCCTGAATACCATTTCCACCATACAAGCTCTCGATATTGGCTACAGCACCAATATTTCCCCTGCAGCTAGCTACTCGTATGGCACTGTCATCATCACCAATGGAGGAGTCCTGACGGTCAGCAACGCCATCGTGGGTTATGCGAACGGAGATGCTGGACCCTCGACGCTGAGCATCAGCGGCAACGGGACATTGATTGCCTCGAACGTCACTATCGCAAATCAATATGGATCCTATGGCATTCTCAATGTCGGCACATATGGTGGCTCCAGTACCAATGTTACTCTCGGCGCTGCGACTGTTACCTTTGGTGGTGGCTTGGGTACCCTGAATTTCAATCAATCCGATATCCTGACAAATAGCTCGGTCTTCATGGGAGGAACGAATATTTCAGGGGCTAATTCAGGAGGCTCTCCCGTCATTGCGCAATTGGGAAGTGGTACGACTGTTTTGACCGGTCGTGGCGGGACGAATGGTGCCTCGATTGTTGTGGATAACGGGCAGTTGGTCGTTAATAACGGTTCCTTCACGGGGATTCGTGTTAATCCCTCATCGTATGGCAACTCCTATCTCTATGTGGGTGTTCAGGGACTCGGAATCATTCGACGGACAGGGGCGGCTACAAATAACTATAGCAATAGCACGCCCGTCTCGATGATTATCACCAATGGAGGTGTCGTGAATGAGCAGAATGTTTTTGTGGGGCTTGGGGATGGTTCAACTTTAAAAAACTCAAACAACTGGCTTCTTGTCAACGGTTCGAACTCTTCACTGACAGGTGCTAATATCTCAATTGGCAATGAGGGAAATAATAACTCCCTGATAGTCACCAATAAAGCCACGGTTACATGTACAATCACCCTTGATATTGGCGACGAAGGAAATGGGAATACTGCAATCATTACGGGAACGAACTCGTCGCTTAATGTCATGCATAACTTGGGTGTGGGATATTCCTATAGTACTAACAACGCAAACTTTGGTAACAGCAACTCGCTGATTATCAGCAACGGTGCCTCGGTAACAGTTGGTACCGGTCTCTACATCGGCCAGTATTACGGGTATGGAAATTCAGTTTTGGTTACAGGTACCAATTCCTCTCTGAGCAATTCCTCGATCTATCTTGGCGAATATCAAGGGGGGTGTTTAGGAGGTCAAAATACGCTGACGGTCTCAAGTGGCGCCCATCTTTACGGAAGTAATGATATCATTGCAGACGCAGGGGGTAACAGCAACGCCATCATCATCACCGGCGCCGGATCGCTCTATAGTAATTCTGGAAAACTGACCATCGGTAACAGCGCCAACTATAACTACGACTATTCCACTGGCGATGCGGATTACAACCGTTTGGTTGTCAGCAATGGGGCCACCGCCATCATCGGCTCGGGGGGCCTCACTGTGGGTATTCAGGATTCACAATACGCCTCGGGAAATGCTCTGAGTAACTCCCTCACCGTCACCGGCCCCGACAGCGCTCTCACCATCAACGGCGGCGGACTCACGATCGGCAATGGCTATGTGACCAATGGATCAGGATCCTACACCGTTAGCGGCAATGCCGTTCTGGTCGATAGCAATGCTGTTCTTACTCTCTCAGGAGGAGACACCTACGTTGGATATGGCGTCGTTAGCAATAATGCTCTTTCCAACTCCCTTACTGTATCAGGTGGTGCTACAGCAAACCTCGGTGGTGGCATCTACATGGGCTACACCGCAGGAGACAATGGCAACTCTATCGTGGTTACAGGTGCCGGCTCGATACTAACCAATGGAGGTGGGATCTACGTTGGGTACTCAGGAAATAGTAATTCCCTAAATATTTCCGGTGGTGGTGTTTTCAATGAATCGCACGTACTCGCTATTGAAGGAACGGGCATAGCCTCCAACACATTGATCATCTCCGACCCCGGTTCAATACTGAACGTCTCGGGACGACCATCTCAGTATGCCTTTGTGTCCAGTTGGGTAGGCACTTACGCGAGCAACGACTCCCTAATTATTCGCAATGGTGCTGCAGCCAATCTACAGGGAGGTCTTGAAATAGGCGAATCTGGCAGTCGGAACTCGGTCCTTGTCACCAGCAATGCAGTACTCACGGTCACAGGACAAACGATCATCGGCTATAATGACTATCTTCCCAGCATCTCTAATGCGCTGACCGTCTCGGGTGGCGGCACGGCGACTCTCAGCGGCAACACTTACATTGGCTATACGAACGGCGACATCGGCAACAGTATCCTGGTGACTGGAACCAATTCCACCTTGAGTAATAGCGGTAATCTCTATGTCGGTAACAATGGTGCTTCGAGCAATACTGTCACGGTCTATGGAAACAGCACCCTGACAGTGAGCAGTAATACCTATATCGGCTTTGGGGGAGCTTCGAGTAATACGGTCTTGGTCACGGGAACAAACGCCCTTTGGACGAATGGCACCAATGTCTACATCGGTTATGGTAACGGCTCTGGAAGCAAGGGCAACAACCTCGTTATCAGTAATGCAGGTACGGTTTCCTCGCTTGGTTATTTCCAAGTCGGCTATACCAACGGTGACTCAGGCAATTCCGTGAAGGTTACGGGAACCAACTCTCGTCTAGTTATTGATGGATCCTATGAAGCCTATTTCGATATCGGATATCAGTCTGACAGCAACTCCATGATCGTGAGCAATGGGGCTCAGGTTATCCTGAATAATAGCGTCAATGTCGGCCACGGATCGGCTGACTATCCTCATACGGTTGGTTCCAGCGGTAATACCCTCATTGTCACTGGTCCCGGCACTCTTCTGAGCAATTCCGGACGCTATCTCGATATCGGTCGTTGCACCAACAGCACTGGCAACCTAATGGTCGTGTCCAATCAGGCCACTGTTTACAACACGAACATCCTCTACATCGGATATGACACGGCCTCCGCCAGCAATACAGTCATTATCACCGATACCAACACGAAGCTGATCAACGGTGGTGAGTTGTATGTGGGCGTGTGTGGATCAGGAAATTCTCTGATCATTTCCAATGGTGCCACAGCTTCAATCGTGGGCGTCAGTTACATCGGATTCAATGCCGTCGCCTCGAATAATCGACTGATTGTCACAGGAACAAACTCCGTAATGTCGAACACGGAGATCGATCTGGGTGACTACGGTTCCGGAAATACACTCGTCATCTCGAACGGTGGACGGGTCACGGCCTCATCCTCCGGATCCTATGTGAGCTATTACGCGGGATCTTCAAATAACTCAGTGCTCATCACAGGTGCAGGATCCCTCTGGTCAAATTCTTCGATAGATCTGGCTCACAACGGCTCGGGCAGTATCACTGTGGCATCTGGCGGCACCATCCTGGCAAGTGGCACCATCACGATTGCAAACGGTTCCGGGACGGCAGGAGCTTTAACCCTCTCCCAAGGAACGGTGAATGCCGCATGTCTGATTGTGAACTCAAACGGTGTCCTCACGGGGAATGGCACGATCACGACGACGGCTGATCCTCTCTTTGACGGCGGTACTTACGCTCCTACGGGAACCAATGCCATGGTGATCAATGGCAATGTCACTTTCACCAACAGCGCCGTTTATCTCTGGAATCTTTTCGCCAACAGTACCAACAACACGGGTGGTACAAACTTCACCGTTACCTCGATCCTGAACAATGGCAGTCTCACTGTTACAGGTTCAACCTTCTCGGTCAATTTCGGGACGAATGTCACCTCGGGCGGTGCATTTTGGAACCAGAACGAGCAGTGGACGATCATGACCGGAACAAATGTTGGTTCGGGAACGAACTTTAGTCTCATCTTCACGGGCAATACCAATGGGTTGAATCTTGCCAACTTCTCACTCATCACCAACGCAGGACAACTCGATCTGCTCTACTCATTGCCTTCGCTCCTGACCTATAATTGGGCGACGAATTCGGGCAACTGGACCAACACGAACTGCTGGAGCAGCAATGCAGTGCCGGGTGTGAGTAACACGGCGACACTCGATTATGGCAACGCCCGGGCCCTGCTAACAAACTCCGGCCTCTCAGTCGGTAGTCTGATCATCGGTAGCAATACCTCGGGGAACTCGCTGATGATCAGCAACGGGGGATCGCTCTCAGTGGCAAGCAACACGGTGATCGGAGGGGGGGCGAATTCTTCCAATGCCCTGTTAACGGTGGCCGGTTTGGGATCGGCCCTCACTTGTGGTGGAGATCTCTATGTAGGATCGAACGGCCCTAACGCGACCTTGGCAATCAATAACGGGGCGACGGTCACGGCTCCGAACACTCACATCGGCTACGGGGCCACCTCAAGCAATAACCTGCTTGCCATTGATGGGGGCACGCTCACCAACACCGGCTTCCTTAAGGTGGGTGATGGGGGAAGTGGAACTCTCTCGCTCAATAACGGAGCCCATGTCTACGCAACCAATCTGACGGTTGCTGCAAATTCTACCCTTGAGGGCAATGGAACGATCACGGCACCAGTGACCGTTAACGGCGGTACTGTGACCCCCACGGGATCCAACACCCTGGCGATCAATGGCAATCTTTCCTTCAGCAACAGCGCAATCTACCAGTGGACCCTTTTCAACAATTCAACCAGCAATCCCGGAGTGAATTATACGGAACCGTTGGCTCTCAATGGATCGCTAAGCGTCACGACCGGATCGGTCTTCAACATGCTTTTCACAAACAGCGTTTCCTCGACGAACTCCTTCTGGACCCCCGGGGTGACCAATTCCTGGGTGGTCATGACCGGATCCAACGTGAGTGCCGGAACGAACTTTGTCATCGGATTCGCCCCCGGATCGATAAGCAGCGGGTTCATTCTGAGTGACTTCTACTGGACCACCAATGCGAACCAACTCGTCCTGAATTACTATGCAATCCCCGGATACACCAATAATAGCGGAACCAACTCTCTCCCCACAAACAATGGGAATGTCGCGGTCAACGGTGGAACGCTTGCCATCCAGGGATCAGGCACCACGACAATATCCAATCTCCTGATCACTTCCGGAACTGTGGCCACAGGTAGTAATGCGACGGTCTCAGTCAATACCTTCACCAACTTCGGCGGCGCGATCACGGGAGGAACGAACGCGACTTTCTGGGCCGCCAATTACTATTTCGCGGCAACCAATCTGGCATCGGTCGACGCCAACCTCGCAAATCTGGGAACTATCACCAACTACCACTCAACGGCGATCGTGACGACGAATGCGAACGGAGCCCCTGTCGCCCCCGTGGTCTTCCAGAACAGCATGAGCTACGACGGCGGTACGGTCATCACCGCCGGCATCCTCCAACTCGGAAGCAGCAACAGTACCGGTCCTGTGACCATTCAGGGGGTCATCACCAACAATGGTTACCTTAACTACGGCTATAACGGAAGCTCAACGACTCCGACCAACCTAGTCATTGGAAGCGGTGTCATCGGACAGGTGGGAACCGGAACCCTGACGGTAGGAAGCGTCGGGGTGGATTCCCAGTTCACCGGATCCTTCGCTGCGGCCAACGGAACGATAGCTATCACGACCAACTCGGCTCTGGGTAGCGCCACCAACTACTACCTCTCGTCGAATGGTACCCTTCAAGCCACGACTGGTGTGACCACCATCACCAACACGATCCAGGTGACCAATGGCTCAGGTATCGTGGAGAACTCCAATGGAGGCATTCTTGCCCTCAATGGGAAGCTCACCAAGAGCGGAACTGTGCTTGTTCTTGCAGGAGGTGCGTTCGATGTGAACGGCCAGGTCACCGGTAGCGGTGCGCCGGGTTCATTCGACTCCGATCTGGTGATTAGCAACGCCACCGTGACGCTCAACAACGGGAACAACAACTACTCGGGCCCCACCACAGTCCAGGCGGGATCGAGCCTTACCAACGGTATCGCCAACGCGCTTCCGACCAACACGGTGCTCACGATGGGAGCGATCTCCGACGGGGCTGTGACGAACCGCTATGAAATGGCGGGGAGGAACCAGACTATCGCGGCACTCGCCTCGGCTGGATCGGCTTCCAACATTATCTCAAGTGAGTCTACTGCAAACCTGACGCTCAATGGGGCCCAGAGTACGACCTACAGTGGCTCCATTACAGGAGCCGTAGCCCTAACGCGTTCCGGCACTGGTGCAATCACCCTGACGCAGAACAATACCTACGCGGGTGGAACGACCATCAACTCTGGCAAGATCGTCACCACAGCCAGCAGGTCGCTGGGTACTGGCACCATGGCTCTGAATGGCGGCACCCTTGAGGTACGCTCCCTGCTTAATATCGGTGCGATGACATGGTCGGGAGGCAAGGTGGCGCTGCCGACTCTCACTTCCCTCAACGGCATCTATGTAGTCTCGACCGGTGGACTGACACTAAACAACAGCGCTCATGTCTTTGACCTCACCGGAGCTAGCCTCACGATCGGTACGGCAACCCCGCTGCTCGGGGCGACCAACATGACCTATGGTAACTTCTCGACCAACGAGTTCAGCGTGGAGGGTGTGTCGCGTTACGCGCTGACGATCAGCAATGATATCCTCTGGATTGATCTTCTGGGCAATCCGGTGCCTCCAGCGCCCACTTACCCCAACTTCGTAATCCCCGGATTGACCTATAACCAGACTCAGGTGGCTCAGGCCCTGAATGTCTGGGCATCGAACAATCCGACTGGGGACAAGACGAGCGTGCTCAGTGCGCTCACCAACATCCCGACGAACCAGTGGGCGGCTGCCTATGATCAGATGAGCCCGCGCTTCTACCAGCAGATGGCGACGATCTCCTTCAACCTGGCCAATGCGCAGTACAACGAACTCGTTCAGAGACTCTACGGTCTCCGTGTGGCGGGAACCGGCTTCTCAATGACTGGCTTTGACGAGAATACCGCAATGCCTCAGGAAAACCCGGGCAAGAGCGTGGTTGATCCAAAGAAGGACATCCTGCGTCCGGGGCTCGATAATCGCTGGGGTATGTTTGTCGACGGCAATGGCATCTTCGCTAACGCCAACAGTGCCAACATGCTGCCGGGCTACAACTTCGAGAGCGGAGGCATCACCACCGGTCTGACCTACAAGTGGAACGATAGCGTCGGAACCGGTATCTATGCAGGTTACCAGGGAGCCTACTCCAAGAACAACGGCCTCGGAACCTTGATCGACAACGCGGTGAAGTTCGGGCTCTTCGGAGCGTACGGAACGCCTGATGGAAAGGGACTCTATGCCGATGGACTCATCGGTGGTGGATACAACAACTACCAGAACAGCCGATCCATCCAGTTCGGATCAATCAACCGGACGGCCAATAGCTCACCCGGCGCTGGTGAACTCGATAGCATGCTGGCGGCCGGATACAACTGGAGGAAGGGGAACTGGAGCTTCGGACCTGTGGGCAGCTTGCAGTACACCTACTTCGGGGTGAACTCCTTCAATGAAACCGGAGCGCAGAGCCTCAATCTCAATAACCAGGGATGGAACGCCTCGAGCATGCTTTCGAGCGTGGGTGCCAACTGTGCTTACAGCTGGGAGGCCAACCGAAACCTGATGGTGGTTCCGCAGATCAACCTGGCCTGGCAGCACGAGTTCCTACAGAACCCCTACGCCATCAACTCGACCATGGGAGGCACGCCTTACAGCAACTGGAGTGCAGTTCCCAACCGCGACACGCTCTACACGGGTGTTGGCGTGACCATGGAGTACAAGAAGACTTGGAACACGGCGTTCTTCTACAATGCCGCGGCTGGCAATCAGAACCTCGAGAGCCAGAACATCTTCTGGTCCGCAGGGGTAAAGTTCTAAGTAGCTGTAGGTTGGCTTATAAAAAGCCGGATCATCCGAAAAATGAGCCGGCTTTTATAAAACAGTAGTATTATGCATAGGCCGGTTTTGTTTCCGATCATCGTTTGAAATAAAGCCTCTAAACTGGTATAATCTGGTAACTATTCAGGTGGTCAATCTGGTATAATCTGGTATATAATCGGGTATCGTGAATACGGATTCCATCCAGATCACCCCCGAACTGCTGGCCCTCCTCTCGGAGATCGACGAGTTCAAGGGGGCTTGGCAATTGTTGGGAACCCTTGCGCCTGAACGGCTTAACGCGCTCAGAAGGGTGGCTACGATTGAGAGTATAGGGTCTTCCACCCGTATTGAGGGGAGCAAATTAACCGATCGTGAGGTGGAGCAGTTACTTACCAAACTGGAGATCAAGTCGTTCGATAGCCGCGATGAACAGGAAGTCGCTGGATACGCCGAAGTCATGGAAACCGTCTTCCATGCCTACGCTGAGATTCCGATCACGGAAAATCACCTCAAGCAGCTTCACCGCGACCTTCTTCGCTACAGCATCAAAGACGAACGCCATCGCGGGGAATACAAGACTCTACCCAATAACGTCGGTGCCTTTGATGAAGACGGGAAGATGATCGGTATCGTCTTCGAGACGGCCTCGCCGTTTGACACCCCTCGTCGGATGGCCGAGCTGCTGACCTGGCTCAAGGATACACGGGAGATTGGGCGAATGCATCCGCTGCTGATCGTCGCGGTCTTCATCGTGAACTTCCTAGAAATCCACCCTTTCCAAGATGGAAACGGTCGATTGAGCCGGATTCTGACGACCCTGTTACTGCTGCAGGCCGGTTACGTTTATGTGCCGTACAGCTCTCTCGAGAGCGTCATCGAGAATAGCAAGGATGGCTACTATCTCGCCCTGCGACAGACACAATCAACCATTCATGACGCGTCTCCAAACTGGCAACCATGGCTGATGTTTTTTATGCGTTCTCTCCAGCAGCAGAAGCGGCATTTGGCGATCAAAGTCGAGCGCGAGAAGAACGCACTGACCTCACTCTCAGAGCTGGCAATCAAGATTCTCGACTATGTCCGCAATCATGGACGGGTGACGTCACGTGACATGGTCAGGGAAACGGGTGCCAGCCCGAATACCCTCAAAGCAACCTTCAGCAATCTTGTAGAGAAGAGACTCCTGGTGCGTCACGGCGGAGGAAGATCCACATGGTACGGACTTTCATAATGACGGTTTCTGTTCAAAGGATGGTCCACCTAATACAGAAAGTCCTTCGCATCCATGGGATGCATCCGCTTAAACAAGAAGTCGTAGAGCCTCCATTCCGGATCCGGAACTGTCTGCTTGTATGGCGGAAAAATGACCGTGGTAGTTTTCAACCCGTCGACAGCCTCCTCTCGGTAGAAGGCCTCGACCTGCTTGGGTCGGAAGACGAAGTTGTTCATGATGACAAACTCAGAGTAGTTGTCCGGTGCGGTGCTGTATTTGTTGTTGGGTCCCGTGATGGGCATAGTGTTGGTGGTGTTGGTTGTAGTGTTGGTGTTCTAGGAGATAGGTTCGTTTGAGCTTGGTAAGGGTCCGCTGCATCTGTCGGAGAGAGCGGGATTGAGCGGCGACTCCGAGTTTTTCCACGGCTCGCAGCAGGGGGTTCTTTTTGACCCTGAGAACCCTTTCGGCTACTCGTGCGGCACGAAGGAGATCGAGCTGTTTCTTCTTCTCGGCAATGGCTGCTTCCAGCCCAAGGATCGACTCGTAGGATTGGCGTAAATGACTCGCCGCCTGGTGATCCGCGTCCATCAAGGCGATGCGCTCCGCCGTGGATAGCCTCGGCACTATTGCGAACTTTTCTTGATCGAGACGCTTCGTCAGTGACTCCTCGACCTTCTGCTGATTGGAGAGGAACTCGCCTCGGAGCTGATTCTCCCGCTCAAACCACTCCCTCATGAAAACCATCTGGTTTTTATGCTTACTCGGATGGCGGGACATACTGCATCCGACGTAGCGTCCCTTTGCGCTGCGTGGGCAAAGGGCGACATGAACGTGGAGGTTATCTGTGTCGTGATGGAGTCCATAGGCATATCCAATCGAGTCACCCCGATGGAACTTTTCAGCGAAGCGATCCATCACTTTTCTGACGCTGGAAATCACTACCTGATCAGGGCTGATTCCGGCCTTCACGAGGGCGTCGTGTTGCTCGGTCGACATCGAAAAGACGAGGCGATGTGCGATGACGGGGCTCTTGG